>Ga0193722_1000095_pt1 | contig 18884 bp, 24 predicted proteins | sample H2m1metaG_FD_143044 | JGI IMG/M metagenome (GOLD analysis project Ga0193722, IMG submission 143044) | Soil microbial communities from a riparian zone of the East river system, Colorado, United States - H2m1 | ecosystem: Environmental > Terrestrial > Soil > Riparian zone | place: USA: East River...
TGGCGCGGTAATAGTATAGATGCCTTTAGGTAACGGCCCAATGCCATGCACGTTTTCAGCATTTGGATTATTTTTACCCACACCTTGTCCAGCCCAGCCTATGCCCAATACTTTCCCAACTGGGTCATACCAGATACCTGTACTTTGGGAATAGCTATGCATATTACACTAGCTCGCATTCTAAAATTTGAGTATCTGCGTTTACAAAATGTTCACGTACTATAAACCAGTGGCGAATGTAATTTTGGAATTGTATATAATTCCACTCTCTAACATGATGTATATTATGTGGTGGACCATCATGCGTATTCATACAAAGGTTATCCCGTTCTGGCGTACTAAGGATTATACGTTTAGGTTTGCAGCATTGTATGTAGTGTAGTAGCTGGTCCGGTTCTTTAAGATGTTCTATAATATCGGCTGCAATTACAAGGTCATACCCCTCTACAGGGTTATTCCAGTTACACACTCGCCATTTAAAAGCAGGATAGCGTGCCATTAACCAAACTACGGTTTTAGGCATGTCTAAGCCTAAAGTTTCATACTGTCCCATTTGGGTTACTAACTTAAATCCACTACCACAACCTACATCAGTTACAGTTTTAAAATGGTGTAATTCCATCACGCGTTTGGCGTATTGGTATACGGGTAATTGGAACTCATCAGTAAAAGGCGTATCATCGAAATCGTGGTATTCAGTACGATGTACATATGAATCGTGAATAAAATAATTTCCAGGCTTACCTACCCGGTTACGAAGATACATAGGCGGAGGTATTATGGGCATTCGTCTACCCTCCCATCGAAAGCGTAGTATTTTTTAATTCCATAACGTTTAAACAAACTTGGCAGTGCTTCTCGCGCTCGCGCCCTATAGGGTGGATAACGCCAATCCACCATGCCGGGCAAAGGACGAATTTGGTTAATGTTAACCCCAGGTACAAATGCAATTTGCCAACCCGCAACGGCTAGCTCATCGAAGAAAGTAAAGTGATCTCCACCAATTTTCCACTCTGGATGCCAATGTACTTTACCTTTAGTAAACCCTAGCGCTATAGTGCGGACTAATCCATAATTCACAGTAATATCACACAATTTATATTGCACCCCACGTACGCTTTGGAAGCCTTCCATTGGTAAGTAATGTTCCCGAATATACCCAGGACCGAATTCTATAGTACCCTCATACGGTTTATTATCCACACGCCCGCCAGCAAAACCTACTTGGGGCAATCCGTCCATTACATCTACTAGTAATTCGATTCCGGGACGCACATCATGATCGTCGAAATCGAAATCGTCACTGGCAATAAGTGTATACTGGCGGTCAAGGGCTGAAATTGCTGCATTAGCTTTCGCTCCGAACCCAGAATCGAAAGGTAGCCATATACATTCGTGTCCTGCCTCTCTTAACTCCGAGTATAAAGTTATCTTATATTTCTGCTCATATCCATCATCTACTATAACAATTTTACATTCCGGTAAATGCCTGCGAATACCTTTAATACATTTAAGCAGACATCCATCGCGTAGAAATGTCTTAACCATTACACACACATTACTAAGCTTACCGCTAAAAAGTGTTTTACGCGGACGCATACTGGGGAGTGTGTGCCACTGTTCATGAATAATATGCATTTGCTCAGGCTCGAATTCGCAAGCTGCAATAATTTCATTACCTTGACGTGGGCCTTCGCGATAACTGATGGCATTAGTCATACTATCTACAACGGCATAACGATAATCGGCACGGCAAAGTATACCAGCCTGTAACAGTGCATTGCCCGTAAACCTATCCTCCGCCTTATCCTCGGTTAATGGTGTAGCAAGTAACAGGCTAATGGCTTTCGCGCTTGTCCAATATCCGAACCCACTAGCATAAGGAGCTGGATAAATGCTGCTTGGTCCGCGCAGTCGTCCTGTATAGTCATATGCGGCAAAACCGCTGTTAAGTAATCGGGCCAATTGAACATAGGTATCGTCATCGCATTTAAACACATATTCATAACCTTGTTCCTGGGCCCAACGACGCATGGCTTGGGTTTTTTCCGGGAGGTTTTCATAAGTATCTCCTACAGGTAGTAGAATTTCGTCGAGTAGTTCGAACCTACCCGTAAACATGTGGTCGCCTTTATGGCCTTTACTCTTTACACAATAAGTATCATCGCCCATAGGCGCCCAACATGCATCTTCGTAATACTTACCATAGAAAAATCGCACATCTGCCTGCATACCTTCGGGCGCAGTATAAGGTTCCGCTAGCCAAGTCTCGCGTTGCGCCTTAACTCTATGCCGATTTTTATGACAAGTTACAACTGCGATAAGTATTTTCATGAACTAGTCCACAATTTTCGTTTTCGACGTGGATTTACACCGCCGGGAAGTACATTCGAAATGTAATAAATTGCTACTCCAGCACAGTTTAAATAATGAATTCTTTGTACAGAACTTAAATAAGGTCCTGGTGTAACACCATTTATATCATAAACCCCTACATTGAGAGCGATACCAAACGAAAGATCGTTAACTTCGGCAGGAGTCCAATTTTGCTTTAATGTTGGAATAGAAAAATTATGTGCCATCGGACCTCTGACAAGAAAAGTACCATCAAGCGGATCTGGACAAAGAGATAGTGAATGTAATATTCCACCCCCATCCATACCAACAGCTAGCAGGGCATCCCCAAATAGTGTAAGTTGTCCAAACGCATCCGCTGTATAATTTCGTGCTGCGGGTTGAGATAGTCCACTAGAACCGCCCTGGGCAAATTCCGCTTTAGTAGGACCGAATGGAATTATTCCTGCTACAGCTGCTGGGTAAGGCGCGCCGCTTAAAATGTTAGAGCGCCAAACTGCTGGATTTTGGCTACTACCTGAAAGCCCATTATCTACTTCAATATTACTATTAGGATCAAGTGCAAAATAAGGGATTCCGCTCAGCATCAACGCAGCATTAGCAACCCCCCAGTAAGATCTAGTATTATTAAATGGCGGTGGTGGTGAAGGACCAGGAGCTTGCCCTCTTTGTCCCGGAGCTAACGCTGGGTACATAGAATTAATTCCAGAAATATCTACCCAACATTTAATTCCCACAGCAATTCCCACTATAACTGCATCAATGGGAATATTAAATCCATAGCCTGTAAGAACAATATACTCGCTCGCACCTGGATAAGCATTTTGAGGAGTACTGCTATGCGCATTATTAAATTGATCAAATGAAAGTGTATTACTTGCGCCTGTATCAATAGCTGCATAATTTCCATCATCAACTAAAGCCCCAGTAATACTTCCCCATGTACCCGTTCCATAAGTTGGTCCATTCCTGGTACTAGCTGCCATTGCTGTAGTCGAATACTCTCCTCTTATATTAGGTAAACCATCAACCACTCCCACATCAGTAAGTTGTTTTAACAACGGCCAATCAGTGGTTGAAAATCCCGGAGAAGCTGGGGTAGCTATTCCCGCTGCCTTTTCCGATGGTGTACAGATAGAAAATAAGATATCCCAATTATTAGCAGAACAACTTGCAAGCTGGGAGCAAGTTTTAACCGGAATCGTCATTTAAAATACTCGCTTCATAGCTAGTACAATTCCTACATCCGCTAAGGCAGAATCTGGGGTTGCAGGACCGACAACTGATAGTTCGTCCGTAGTACCGTTAAAAGTGCTAAAAGTTTCTGGTGGCAAGCTGGATAAATAAGGTGGTATAAATACTTGGGGAGAACTGGTTACAATACCGATTCTATTTCCAGCAAAAAACTTTACTATGGCGAACTCAATACCGTTCTTTTGTAAACTTAGTATTACATCCCCTGCAGGTGCAAACTTAGCCGTAGCAGTGCTGATTATAGTAGGCGCACCCACGGCACCACCAACTTCCTGGAAATTTAAACGTCGTGGTGGAATTATAGAAGCCCAGACCTCACTAGGTAAGGTCTGTACACCCGAAGCGAATAAACTTACATCATAAACCCCATAATCTCCACCTAAACTAGTAACATCACTAGGTACCCCAGGGGGAGCTACGGGCGGTATAGTTACAGGTACTTGGCGTACACCAATAACAATTACCCGCATTGTTCCAGTACCTGTATTTAATACAATAGGTCCGCCCGGTGGCATACGCCAAACATTTACTGTAACTACTCCCGTAATCCAATCTATAGAAGGTGCGAAAACGGAAAGACGAATATTGTACGTACTCCCGAAAGGTGGGCCTGTATTTTCCACACTCCAAAGATAAAATAACTCAGCTCGAGAATAATGGTACCCGTCAACGGACGAAGTAGGTAGAGGAATTACAGCGCCATGCTGGTAAACCACAGGAGGGAAAATTTCCGGTACTAGAGTAGCCAGAATAATATTATCATTAATCTGCTGTACTGTAGATGTACGTAATGTAGGAGCAGTAGACATATTAAGGTTTAAAAAATAGTGTGTAACTAAGTTCTATAAAAGGACCGAACTGCCTAGTAAGTACTGCCTGGTATCCATCCCCACTAACTCGTAACCCTTTAAGAGTAACAGCGCCACTTCCACTGTAAACAAAAGTCACTGTTCCGCTACCTACGATAGAAATCTTCTTTAACGTAACCGCGCCCGCACTACTTACTTGACCCGCAGCACTAACAGTTAGATGCTTAAGGCTAGCTGCTAACGGACCCATGTATTTAAGAGTTCCGCTGCCCGCAGCAGTAAGATGTTTAAGACTAACCGCGCCCGTACCTGTAAAACTACCGGGCGTGCCGAACGATCCACTACCACTAGCCGTAATATGTTTAAGGCTTACCGCGCCCGTTCCCGTCCAAATAGGTGAGTTAGTCCCCGCTCCTGCTGCACTTAAAGGTTTTAAACTTACATTCCCAGTTCCGAAGAATATGCGCTGTATAACTATTAGCAACACTTCCTGCCCCACGCGCACTTTAGCCGTGGTGGGTTTAGATACTACAAGAGCTAGCTCTTGGGAATCTCGTACCTTAGCCGTAGTCGGTTGTTCAATGACTAATGCTATCTCTTGGGAATTAAGAATAGCCATTACGTAATTTCCTTAACTCCAATCGTAGTAGCGTTAAAAGTAGTAGGCGTAAACGCTGTACCAGTGTTGGGGTTTACGTCCATAGCATCCATATAATAGAACCAAGAACTAGTGGCCGCTATATCAGCTCCGTTAGTTTCCGTTGTACCTCCGGATAGTAACACTTGGCGAAAACTACGCGCACCTGCATCGTCCTTACGCACATAAGATACATGGATAACTCCATAGATTGTACCTGTTAAAGTTAACGCTTCGTGGGCAAAATCGGAGATATCGTTCGCCGTGGCGCTAGCAACATACGTGGCGTCTCCATCTGGGCGCGTACCGTTGTGGTTAATACCGTCTTGTACAGCGCACACTAGGGCAGCGCTGCCCGCGTGGGTCTCTGTAACTGTAGTAAGAGCACCGAAGGTTAAGCTGGTAGCTGTACTAGCTGTACATTTAGCGTTCACTACATTATTAGCACCGTTTACGAAGCCTGTGATAGTAAAGTTAAATCCTACATAAGCGTTCGAAGCACCACCCGTAATGGTTCCCTGATATACGCCCGTCGTGTTAACGCTAGTAAGCGTAAACGGGCCCACATTAGCTGCGAATTGAGAGTTAACGCCCGCGCCCGTACTGTAAAACGGTGCAACAGTTACGTCACCCAGGGGAGTGTTGGGAGATATGGACCCATCTATAAGGTACATATCTTTAAAGTAGCTGGTAACATTAGGCACTAATTGCCTAAAATAAACCCGATTCGCCGTAGCAACCGTGGTAGCAGTAATAACGCTAGTAGCGTTTATCCACCGCACTCCATCTACCCATACGTCTGCCGTGCCTGTAGCTCCGGTAGCGAAAGTAACATCCAGTTCGATATAGTGCCAGCCCGGAGTAAGCGTCTGGGTACTAGTACTGCCACGCTGGGTTCCATTATTAGTAACTTTAAGATGCCCACTAGTATCCGCAATACGCACATCGCATTGTTGCGCTGTACTGCTGGCCGTGCCATTAGTAAAAGCTATAACTCGCTGATCTGTGGCCCAGCCAGAACTACTGGTATAAACGGCGAAGCCCGCTATAAGATGGCCAAAACTATTTACATACCAGCCTAATTCTCCACTCGAACCATTATTATTTAAAGCGTATACGTTTCCATCCGAAGCTGCCTGACGGCCAGCAGCAGCGTTATTAGCTAGGAGCCAACCGCTACCTGCCTCGTTCCAAAGCCCAGCTGTAACTGCTGCTGCCATACTAAGACTGAAATAGTATTCGCCGCCAGGATCAGCACGTAATAACCGAGCCATATATCCTCCAGTTTACAGAAGAGGTAGGGTGAAGGTCAAGCTAGTAACACTAACTGTTCCGCCTGCCGTTAACGCTACGGAGTTTAAGTTTAAATCCGCACCGCTAGTACCTACCGAACCATCAATTAAGACTGTAGTACCATCAGATTTAAGTAACCGAAACCAGGTTGCTGTCCCTGTATTATCAGCAGAAGAATCCTGTGTAATAGCATTCGCCGTAAGTACTCCTCCACTAGCCGAGGGAAAGGCGTCTGCGTTCATAGTGAGTTCCGCGAGTAGCGTATTACCACTAAGTGCCCCACCACCCGCAGCGGGCTGGGTACCATCGTAAATGCGCAACTTACCGCTATCCGCCAAAACACCAATAGCTGCGTCTAAAGCAGTATTCGCAGTTGTTGCCGGAATGCGAGGTTGAAGTGCCATAAAATTCCTCCTTTAAGGAACCGAACGTATGCCTAATGCGATTACCGCAATACGACCATGACTAGTTACGACACCATCAGTAATATGGTCTCCCGCATTGTAAGTAACCTGCGTAGTTACTAATCCTACATTGCTCACTTGCATAAACAAATCCTGTAATTGACCTAGATTATGGTCTGGTTGTACTAATGCGGATCCTATAGTTGTCCACCGCCAAGCAGGAAAAAATATAACATTAGCATAAGGATAAAGATATCCATCAGCAGGAGAAGTAGGACGACCTACAGTTTGTCCATTAGTAAATTCACCCATATATACTGCTTCTGTACGAACCACAGAAAACTTAGCACCAACATTCAACTTCTGAGCTAAATCTTGTTTCCAAGGTTTATCAATACTAATGCTGGCAGATTGGTCCCCCTGAAATGTGGGTTGTACAGCTATAATAAGATTATTCTTTTGCCGTTGGGCTATGGTAGTTACTCTTACTGTACCATCATTAGTACGGTTAGCATCGTCGTTATGGCCACTTCTACGATACCATTCATCAGAAGTAACTTCTCCAGTAAGTTGGTCAACTTTCCAATTAGCGTACCAAAGACAATCCGGTCCTGTAAGCCATCCGCTATTATGTGCACCACTTTGGCCCACTGTCCAAGCATATAAAAGTTCATCACGAGAATAATTGTATCCATCTACTTTAGAAACTGGTAAATATACAGTATCACCATGCTGGAACCTATCCTGAAAAAGTTCCATTCGTACTAGCCCGAACGCAGCATTATTACTTATCATTGCTACGTGTATTCCGAGCGCGGGCTTATCCACTACTAGCGCGGCGTTAGCCAGGTCCGAAAATCCCGGAATTGTACTTAGTGTAAAAGGCATGAATTACCCTAGTGTGTTACCTGGAGCACCATTCGAATACTGGTCCGAATTGTTATCCATGAACATGTATTTACCTTTGTCTAGCGTAGTAGCTGCTGTATAATTGGGTTCGTTATTAGGTGTTATAAGATATTGCTTAAAAGCAGTAAGATTTATATACAAAAATTTATAAGTAACTACTCCTTCCGTAAAATTCCAAGTACGATCCATCACCTCAAAATTTAATGCTGTAATACCCATTATTCCTGCCAGCCGATCTGGAATTTGGGAATGTGTAACAGTTACGAAATCACCAGGATCAAGTAAACACATAGACCAAATTGCTTCTATCTTACCATCGAACATTAACGTCTTATATCCATATCGTAAAAATATAAGATGAGTAAGAAAAGAAGCTAGATAAAATCCCATAAAGGAAGAACGTAGTCCAGCGCTTTCTATAACACGTTGCCCAAATAAACCATACTTAGCTACACTAGCAGGGTCTTCAATAATGGATTCACCTAGAAATTTACCTGTATCCGCGCTAAGATCAAAACGAACAGAAACCTGGTTTATAAGATCTGCCTGTCCTGCCTCTGGAATAGACTTAAGGTTAGCAGGATTAAAATTTGCTAAAGCTGTAAAAGTAGTAGGATAGAAAAAATTAATCGTAAACTGACCTAGATTGTTAACCCAAATATATGCGCCTAAAGGTTTAAGCAATTCTTGCTCGATAAAATCTTTAGCTACAGGTGGACTAGTAATGTTAAAAGTGAATTGAATGCCACTATAAGGACCATCTCGATAAGAAATTATCTTAGCCAATCCTATATCAGTAGAAAGAACACCTAGCTCAACTTCCAAAATATTAATCAAAATATCTAACGGATGCCCATTAACTAAGCGTGGATTTTTACTATCTGTAGGTAATCCACTAGTTCCAGTTCTAAAAATAAGTTTAGCAAGTTCTTGTTTACGATCAGTGCAAGTAAATAGATAGGCATTGTTGGAATCCGTAGAAGCTACAGAATCTATTTTACCTGTAAATAAAGTGGCGAAATCTACCTGAGCCATACCGACCATACCTGTTTTAAGGGTTATCGCTTTCCCCTCAAAAGTAAACCCAGGAAAATCGGCAGTAAGAAGATTCTGAAAATCCAGCACAGTAAACTTAAACTCTTGTAGGTCCGCACTTCCATCTAAATCACTAACCGTAGTAGTAAGATCTTCTAAAGAAGAAGCTTTAATCCAAGTAAACTGCCCAGAAACGCCCATATCGTAATTTATAAATGCGCGACTATACCCAGCAATTTGTATGAGATATATAGGCTGCTTAGCTATGACAGCATTCGCAGTTAAAAAATTAGCTGGAGCACTAATCATGGTGCGAAAGCCCCTCCTGGTACTTGGCGTATAGTAAAGCTGAATTTATCGAAACTGCGTACGTTAAGTTTAGGTTTGTAAGTTGTATCCTCCATATCATAAGTATTAAACGTAGAAAGCGCCGAATCTGGATAGTAAGCAAATTGCCCACCACGAATAGCGAAGTCCATAAAAAGATCCCAAGCTGGTAGGTCCGAAAACGGTACCACTTCAATAGTCAAAGTAAGTTTTATGTCTACAGCTTCCAGTATAGATTGGCGAATTCGAGTAGTGGTAAACGTATCGTACCGTATAGCTTCACGATCGAAGGTACCCGACTTCTGCACTGGCGGATAGGTAAAATTAAGCGTCGTTGGACCAACGCCGTAAACAATTTTAGGATACGCCACAGCTAACTCCTCTTAGTAACCTTAATACTTTCGCTCGCAATAGAACGTGCCCGACCAGTCGATACTTGGCGACTGGCTTGCTTAATAACTCTATTAAGATTATCCGCACTTATAACACCATCAATACGCCAATTATGTGTAATATGGAAAACATCTCCGCCTTTTTCGCCCGTATTTAAAGCTTCTACTATAGCTCGCATCGCAGCAGGATCACTGAGCGGCAAAACTGCTTCTGTACCCGATTCTCCTATAAGCGCCCGCGTAGGAGCGCTAACTAAAGCACCCTCTGCTAAGTGAGGAACGTTAGTAACCACTACAGGCGCTTGTTCAGGACGGTTAGCAGATTCCGTAGTATCAGCCTGGGTACTGATTCCTGTATTCGTACCCGAATCGGATTGTTTAGGAGCTAGCGCATAAGCAGCGGCACCTTCCGCTACCGCAGCGCTACCATATATTGCAGCAGCGGTAAACGCATTACTAGCCGCAGCATAATCATGTACAGCCAATTTGTAAAATCCTAAAGCTACAGCTCGAATAGCAGCTATAGCATCTTCAGCTGACCAAGCTGCCAGTTGTTGAGATAATGCAGTACGTACTGCATCCCCAAAAGATTTTTGGCCTAACAAAAATTGTTGTATAGCGCTTTTAAAAGCATCTGCAACTGTATCTAAAGCCTCCTTACCTCGCACCTTCATATCTGTCATTGCTAATGCAGTATAATTAAAATCTCTTCGACTATTACGCGCCCATAAATCCAATTCTCGACTGTTTAACCGCACTGCTCCCGTTATCCTAGCCCATTGATCTTCTAAATGGCGCAAATCTTCTTCTTGTTTCTGGGTACTTTCCCCGTTAACTCGTGCCAATTCTATTTCAGTTTGTTTTTGGGTTATTTCTGCCTGTAGTAAATCATTCCTAGTAGCTAGCCCAGTTCGAGTTAAAGTTGCATACGCTTCTTTCTCCTGCTCCAATTGATTTACTAACGCTCCACTACCTTGTACCCTCAACGTATTATAAGCATTTAACAATTCTCCAAATTGTAAAATAAGCGGAGTAAGATTAGGAAAAATACTTTCAAGCTTATCTGGTAATTCAATAGATATAGGCTCAGCTAGTAAACTATCTCGACGCCGAACATAATCTGTAACAAGCTGTACCATGCGATCGGAATGGTGTAATTCAGCACTTTCTATTTCTTTATAAACCGTAGTCAAGGCGCTTACATTGCGTTCTGGGTCTTTAGCTAACTCAGTAGCTCGTTGTGTCAAACTAGTTTGTTCAATCTTAAATTTAGAATCTTCAAAATTACGTTGTATCTCTAATTCTTGTTGTAAGTTAATTACTAATTGTCGGCGCACTTCGTCATTCGCAGGTAACGTAACTGTCTGTAAAGCACTAGCTAATATCTTACGTCGTTGTTCAGTAAAATCTGCTACAATAGCCAATTCCTGCTGCTCATGTCTAAGTGTAACCTCTACCACCTGCCCACTTAGTTCTATACGTTTAGCAGTAAATTCACCTTCCACGGCTAAAATTTGGTCATCTACTTCTTTAATACTTTTAGCATTTCTAGTAGGATCCTTTTCGAAAACAATACGATCTTCTATAAGGCGGTTAACTTCGTTTTGCTGTCTACGATCATTAAGTGCCTGTTCCGCTTCTAATGCCTTAAGTTCTATTTGGTACTTACTATCCTCGGACTGGCGCTTAGCTATTGCATCTTCTCCATAAGCAATTTTTAACGCTGCATTGCGCAATAAAACCTGTTGTACTAAAATCGTAGTAATAGCATCCCCAGCTTTTTGGGAATTAACAATTTGAGCTTGGGCCTGGGCTTCGAATTCCTTTTCTTCTTGGATAGTAAATTCACGTTGATCACTAGCTATTAATTGGTCACTAACTTTTTGCTTAGCTCTTAACTCTACCAAAATAGCTTCTAGAGCATTAACTACACTCTCCTTATCCGGAAGTAAAATCTTATCAAACTTAATTTCTGGATGTAGTTTTTGTAAAGCACTTTGCGCCGCAGCAGCACCAGACTCTACATCTCTAAGCCCATTCTTAACAAAGAATAAAGTGTTAGCTAAATCATTAAGTTCTAATTGTGACTTATGCGCATCCTCAGCTTTAAATAAACCAGAAGTAAAAGCTTTAGCCGCGCCACCTTCCCCTATTTGCTGAAAATTCCGTTCTGTTTCCTTTAACTTTATATTGTATTCATCTAATGCTTTATTACTAGCCAGCAATATATCATTAACAAAACGCATTGATTCAGTAAAGATAAAAGTCTTACTAACCCACTCTGATAACTTAGAAGCCCCCAAAATTAAAGCTTCTATAAGAAAATATATTGCTGTAGCACTAAACGCAGCACTTAGTAATGGGCCTACTCCTTCTAAACTAGCTACAAAACCCCGTACATGTCGAGGAAGTTGTATACCCGTCGCCTCCCCTAATAACCCTACCTCAGCTTTTTGTTCTAAAGTAGCTTTAGTAGCTTTAACCGCTCCAGCAGCCATTTCATCCCCAGCTAATTCTCCTTCTGTACCTGCTAAAGCAGCAGTGCTTCCTGCGAACTGCCAAGCTTGTTCCAATTCTTTAAGCGGAGGAATAGGTTTCTTAGCTCCTGCATCTATAGCGGTACCCGCACCCGTAGCAGCTACCCCAGCTACGCCAGCACCAGTGCCAACTTTATCGAAGCTTATACCCACCTGAGCGATAACATCTCGGGCTGGACGTAATTTCCGAATTAACCTTGGTAATAGCCGTATCTAAACTAGTAGTATCCGCTAAGAAACTAAATACTGCATCCCCAAGATCTATTCCCCCACCTATTGCCATTTTAATGCACCTGCCTATCTACTTGGAATATACCAAACATTTCCTCCGCCGTTACATATCGCGTTTCTGTTTCTTCTTTTTCCCGCACATCTTTATTAATTGAACGCAACAAACGCCTATTCCTTCCTTGTAATAAACAATAAAATTCTTCTTCAGTCCAATTCTGATTAATATACTCAGGCGTAACGTGCCATTCTACGAGACATATTTCGTAGAGTTCGCCATCTGTTGCCACTTTTCGCTCTTGGCTACTTGGCGCATCGTCCCAAGCTGGGCTAAAAAAGGATAAGCCACCTGCATTATCTCACTAAATGCAAGACATATTTGTTCATCAGTAGCGATTTTTAAAATATCTTCCTTAGGTAAATCAGGCGCGTATTCAAACACCATTTCAGCCAACTTATCTGGCATTTGTATAAGTGCCATAGTAAGCCCACCTAGAAAATTAGATATTTCAGCAGGAGCATCCAACTGTCCAATAATTACTCCAAATTTAACAGCTAGCTTCTCCTTCCATTCTCTGTTCTTAATTACAGTAAGTACTTTAACATCATAAGTTTGTTCGCCAAAAAATAGCTTAATTGGTAATTGGCCTAACATTTGTGCATCCGTACGAGGAACAGGCATCTAATCACCTCGAAATTAAAATGGGACGGTTCCCACGTCCCTTTGCGTATAAACCCGCAATGGCATCTCTGTAACCTTAACTTCCGGCAGCGTAATCGATAATTTGGCCTAGGCGCTTGCCAATAGCCTTAGTACCATCTGCCAAACAACTAAACGTTACATCATAAGTAACATAATCCGCACGTTGTGCATGTATAGCAACAGCACTGGTGCACTTAGCACGGTATGCAATTACAACACGATCCGTAGTACCACCGAAACTTACACCTTGGAAAGCTAGAATCTTCTCTGGGATACTGGCACTAGGTAAGCTACCAAAATCCAAAGTCTTAATTCCAGTACCTGGATTAGTAAATGTACTGGCTGCGATAGCAATAGCCAAATTATCCATGGCGCTTTCTGCCATCTTAATCTTAATCTCGAACTTTTCAGCCGTAAGTAATTGTTGAATAGGCGACATTTCTTCGTCTACATTTAAATCCTTAAAAGTTGGTGTGTAAAGCATAGTTACACCATCAACGGTGTAACCTACGTCTACAAAACCAGTCCAAGTAGTGGGAAGGGTAGCAAGCGAAGGTAGCGCAGTTCCACTAGGAGCTACACGAAGAATACCTGAACCTGCAATAATATTGGCAGCAGTTCTGGGCGTAAACGGCATTTAATCCTCCAAAGTTTTTAACGTAGTGTCATCCCATAAAACGCGACAACCGTTGCCCAACCTTCATCCGGGTCTACAATATCTTGACCTTGGACTTCTTCCAGGCATGAGATGACATGGCCGTCGCTTCCGAAATCTACTTTAAATTTACCATGAATCCAATCATAAATAGCTAAGTATAAACCTCGCGCTGCTGCGAACTTATTTTGAGGAGCATAGGTAGTAATTTGTACACTGGGATGTATAACTGGCATTTCTATTTCCGAAAAACCCCCGCGCACATGAATTAAAATTCCTAATCCACTTTCCGGATTAAATCCTTCTGGTAGCGCTCCCGCATATATTCGAGGAACACTACCTAGCAACGGCCACACTGGTCCAGCAGGATCAGTAAGCCAACGACGTAAAATTACGTTCGCATCAACCATTTAAATTTTTCTTTACTAATGAACCTAATTTACTTGCAAATTTTATAACTGCTGGATAGATATACGGACGCGCCCGCATAAGACGAGTACCTAATTCTAAGTATCCACCATACCCAGATTGAGTGTAAATTGTAGCTTTAGGTCCTCTAGGTGTCTCCTCTATTTCAGCATCAATACTTTGTCTGTTATATCCTGTATCTCGATACTTACTACCAGGTATTTTAGGATTAGCTTCCGATACAGGAGACAACCGTCTAGCTTCCGGAACGATTTCAGCTAGAAAAAGTTCTGTCAACCCTTGCAAAACAGATTTTCCAATCTGTGTCTTTAACTTAGGATTAAACCGCATTTTAAGAATAGCATCGCTCATGGTATAACCTGTTCTACTTCAACTTCCAAATGGTGGTGCAAATTACTAGGATCACTAACATCCAAAATATTGTAGCGAATCCCATCAATTTCTAACCAATGATGTATATTAAGTGGTCCATTCGTAAATGTAGGCGGACGCATAAATACTACAAAATAATTTTTACCTATTTGTTTAACTGCCTTAAATTCTTTTCCACCACTCGGACGCGTACTAAGCCGACAAGGCCAAGCCGAAAGCAATACTCCCAATACCTGTGAAGGTTGCCCATAAGTATCCGATGCAATGGTAATATCCTTTCCCAAGATATTACAAACACTTATCATTAACTTATCGAATACATCTATACTCGGCATTTAAGAACTACTCCGTAATACATAATTACGTAGAATAACAAGCACGTTGAAATCACTAAGATCTTGTTCCGCTATAGCAAAAGCTGGAGTCTCAGTTTCTAGTTTATAAAATGCTTGCGCCTGAGCCTGTAAAGCAGCAACCTGGTTACGCCCACTATAATCCCTAAAATCTCCTATTTGTATTTCTTGTAAATTAGCACTCACCTTAGCCGCCAGCGCATCACAAGCCATACCTGCTGCGAACAATATACTTTCATCGTTTTGATCTAGAAAAAACTGTATCTCCACGTCGGAGAATTTACTTCTATCCTGGTTACCAATTAGAACATTTACTGAATCTACATCCGATAGTGGCATAATAATTCCTTTAAAACTAGGGCGGAGTTATCTCCGCCCTTCGCAATAAACAAACCTACGAACTAGCAACTTGCGCATAAGCCATACGCGGATCTACCGTAGATCCACCTAGAATATGACGCACACGCCACCACATAGTATCCGTACTAAAATCGCCTTCCAGCGGACTTACTGGCGCACCAGCTAAACTAACTTTATCACTCATGCGCTGTACAATCTCTGGATTTTCATGCCCGCGCAAAAAATTCATCTGCACGGCAGGACCATTCGAAAGACGACCGATAACATACCAAGTAAAGTCGAAGTTACCAGAAGTATCGATAATGGGCAGGTAAGGGTTTAGATGGGGAGTAATTCCCAATTGCGAAGCCACGTTAGTACTGGTCTGCGTAGCTACCGCGCCAGTAGGAATACCCGTAGCAATAAGGCTACCCGGATTAAGAGCCTGTAGTACACGAATCTCTAGCGCTGGACCGTAGACTAGTTCGAACCCATCGAAAGCGATAGGCTCACCATCCACGTCCTTAAGGTGGCGCATAAGACTAACTGTGGCAGCTAGGTTAACAGCATTAAAAGACAACGTACCTTTATTGGTTACCGAAGTACCATCCAAAGGATGAGTAATCGGAGCACCAAATAAGGTAGTATTCGGACCGCTAGATTGCACTAGCAACTTAGTAGCTTGGAAAAACTCCGTACGCAAAGCAGCGTTAGCCAATCTATCAGCTACGTCACTAAACGCACCCAGGTCGTCATTAATCATAGCTTCCCAACTTAGTGGGAACTGACGGCCATATTTAAAGAGTTGATTAGCTACCTTACCATCGAACAACTTATCGCCTTTATACTCACCACGTTCCTTAACCTGCGACATGTTACTTTGCAATCCGAACAAGCCGATAAGGTTGTTTAGGCGAAAATCGTTCTGGGTACCTACTTTTACATAGTTACGCCAGTCCGGTTTAGCGATAGCATACTTCGCTAGCAGTGTACGTTCCAACACAGTACCAAAAAGAATTGGAAAGTCACTAGTAGTTTCCGCTTCCGAAAGCAGGTAGCGGCGCTTGGCTGTTCTGTGACCTTCCTTATTTGTTAACAAATTAACAAATCGCACAAGCTTTTCATTAAATTTTTCGACATTCTTGGCCTGCTGGGTCAAACTCGACTCAAGTTTGTCGCCTTCTTCCATTAGTTCCAGGAAGTCCATCTTGTTTCCTCCTTATGTTACAGCCGACCAAGTCGTCGGGTTTATAAGTTGAAGTGCTGGGGTAGTCAAGCCCAGCACCTAAATTATTTAGCTACCGAATCCAATTGCTCCTGGCGTCGCGCCGAAAAGACGAATAGGAATCGTAGTAGGCGTACCTACAGGTACTGTTCCTAGCGCTACTCCGAACGGTACATCCGCAAAATCGTCCGTTAACAAAGCAGTTACAGGATCAATAAAAACAGTTTCTCCCAGGGACAATCCATTGTGAATAGTACTTACTAGCAGATTAAATACTCCGCGAGTAGTAATTACAACGGTATCGGTAGCGCTTAAAGCGTCACCATTCGCTACACCGCAAAGGCGACCCACCACTACCGGATCACCACTCTTAGCCAGCGCTTGTGGAGCTATGAGCTGACTGTTAAGGAAACTAACATTGTCACCACGCTGTACAAAATTTTTCACTTTAAATTCTCCTTATCTGCTGGGCAGAGAACCGAGCAGTTTTAAGTTACCGCTTTCCAGAAGCAGCGATCTTAGCTTCTTCCTTTGTTAAACCCAGAGGCATAAATGCTTCCTCTAAGTCCGAAACTTTAAATTCTTTACGATCTCCTTCTTCAACTTCATCTTCTTTCTTACCATTATCTCTAACTCCACTGTGTTTCACAACGACGTTAAGAGTTTTAAGATAAGCCTGTTCGTCCGAGATGGCTTCCTTCATACCATCAACTTTCTCAGCTTCTGCAAAGTGTTTCTTAATACGTTCCTGAGACACTTTAGGAAGCTTAGATTCGCCAAGCATTTTTTCGAGTTCGACAGCGACCTTGGCTCTACTAGCTACTTTCTCACTATCGGAAATCTTTTTGTTAGCTTCTTCTAGCTCCTTAGTCAAAGTAGCTAGGGCAGTTTCAGCGTTAGCCAGCTTAGTGGTAACTTCTTTAAACTCTGCAATTTGTTTATCCGTAATTTCTGGCACATCTCCTCCTCGTAATTTCGATTCAATTAAATCTACTAAATCCGGTCTACGCACTCGCAACTTAGCTTCAGTAATAACATCAACATCGTTATCCTCTGCTACAGCTGCTTCCAACGCTTCTACTCGACCGCCCGCGCCCGCGTGCGTAACAAAATCCACGGACCTAGCGGCTAACAAACTTTCAATGTAGGTAGTCTTTAATCCTTCGACTTCCTGCGTACTAGCTTCCCCAATAGCGCGAATGCTAACCCCCATATCATTAATCATCTTTTGGGTATTAAGCATCTCTAACTTCGCACGAAATGCAGGATCAATAACCGCAGCATGGGCCTTAATAGTTCCATCTTCCTCAGCCCAAACTTTCTTTAGCGTACCTACCCAATTATGTACACTACCTTCGGGACGTTCCTTAGCTTCTTTTTCAGTTTGGTGATCCGCGTACATGCGAGCACCTTCGAAAATCTTGTAATCGCGTTTAAGGGTAGCAGCTGGGTAATAGCGCTGCTTACTTTTATTAAATCCAGCTTTAATTACTGTTATAGGAATAGTCCCAGTAGCAGAATTAAAAGCCTCTGCCAAAGGTACCGCTTCTACAGCCAGAATTCTTTGGCGTTCTTTCATTTATGCCCCCTAATTGCCATTCCCACAGTTAACAACGTGTACAGGAAATAGCAAAATAAACTTGCTCCTACCCAACTATACCGACGTTCAGGTGAGGATAAAGCCACTAGTGCTGCGAATATTACTGCACCAAGTAGCAGTAACACATATACGATATCCATTTAATTCTCCTGGGGCGCAAGAGCGCCTGTAGTTGCACAACGACAATTCGGATGTATAGGCGTGCTATCATAAGCATCGCCTTCGTCATCGTAAAAACTTTCCGTAACAGGTACTGGACCTGCTGCTATTACACTAAGGCAAATAGGACAAGCATCTGCACTTGGGATAACTTGTTTATAAGGAATAGCATTCCTCTCTAGTTTTAAAAGAGTAGACTTACTCATAGCCGCATTCATTTCCGTCGTAGCTATAGTACGGCTACGCGACTTAGTCATATCAGTAAGCACAGCCCTTATAAGGCGAGCCGTACTATCTACACCTAGTTGATCCTGTATACCCGCAGAAACAGCATCGGCAATAATTTGCTTAGTGGTGTTGTTAATATCTACCACTAATTCCGCAGCTTTAAGCTTGGCATAGGCAGCAGCTTCTTCACCTGAAAGTCCTAGCTTATCCGTAACCGTAACTTTTTCTGCTTCCGCTAACGGATTAATTCTATCCGTACGCAACATAGCAATGTAAATATTAGACATTAAAATATTCTGTAAATCAGCTCCTGTAATACGCAAAATGTTTTGCAACTTCATATCTACAGCGTGCATAACTGAATCTTGGTTTTGAGTAACTAAAAATCCCAAGTTAGCTCCGTCTATACGCCTAGCTAGCTGAGTAAAATAAGTCTCCAAATCGTGCTGTGCAGCAATTTCTAACCTGCGCCCAATTAAACCTAGTACTCCGGGCCGCGCTAAAGTTTCTACGAATTGAATTGCTATACTCATAATTGCATTGCCAAATCTAAAATACTATTAAGATCTACATCAGTATTGTCTGCTACAGCTAAACTATGCTGTTGTTCCTGGTAAGAACTAACCTTACCCATACTCACT
>Ga0193722_1000096_pt1 | contig 18296 bp, 13 predicted proteins | sample H2m1metaG_FD_143044 | JGI IMG/M metagenome (GOLD analysis project Ga0193722, IMG submission 143044) | Soil microbial communities from a riparian zone of the East river system, Colorado, United States - H2m1 | ecosystem: Environmental > Terrestrial > Soil > Riparian zone | place: USA: East River...
CGCTATCGGCCATGAGGTAGTCCCAACCGCCTTCTCCCCCAACTACCGTCTTTTTGATAAGGTGAAATCCAGGTTGTGCGTTGACTGTACTCGCCGAGGCAAATACGAATAGCGTCATGACACCTAAAAGAAAGAAGCGTGCATTTTTCATGGTTATGAATTTTGAATGTTAGCTAAATCTATGCCTGAATTCTGAAGAAAAACTGAAGATGAATAATTCAGAATTTTTACAGGATTTGGTTTTACCTTTCGCCATCCAAGAATCCATCCCGTGAAAATCCTTATCGTTGAAGATGAAACGGACCTGCTTTCCAGCCTTGTCGCCTTTTCAGAAAAGGAAAAATACAACTGCGACGTTGCCAAAACGTTTGCCGAAGCCGCTGACCGGATTGCCTTATACGATTACGACTGCATTCTTCTCGACATCAACCTTCCCGACGGGAGCGGTCTGAGGCTGCTTGAAAGCCTGAAAGCCGTGGATAAATCCGACGGCGTTATTATCATCTCGGCCCGAAACTCATTGGATGACAAAATCCGCGGTCTTACCCTGGGCGCCGATGACTACCTGACCAAACCCTTCCATCTATCTGAACTGAATGCCCGGATCCAGGCCGTCATCCGGAGAAAGCGATTTGACGCTCCTTATAAATTGCTATTTGCCAATCTGGAAATAGACATTCACCAGCACACCGTAAAGATAAATGACCAGGCCGTTAATCTGACCAAGAAGGAATTCGATATTCTACAGCACCTGATCGCCAACAAGAACCGGGTGGTCTCCAAAACTTCGCTGACCGAATACATCTGGGGTGACCGCATTGATTCTATGGATTCGTTTGATTTTCTTTTTGTCCATCTCAAGAACCTTAAAAAGAAGCTCAAACAGGCAGGCGCAACACTGGAGATCAAGAATATCTATGGCGTCGGGTACAAGGTCAACGAGGTATGAAGCCGGTTAAGTTGTTAACGCTTACTTCCCGTAATTACCTGATTATTTATTTGGTTCTTACCTTTTTTTTCTTTGCCGTTCTCTATTTCAGCATCCGGCGGGAAGTGTATGAAAGTACGGATGAAGTACTCTACAACAAGAAAAAACATATCACAGAACAATTCAAAAGAAACGGAGGAAGAATTTCTGAGGACGTTTTCGCTTATGATCATTTTTCAATCCGCCCTGTTGCGGATAGGGCACCGCGTTCAGACCGCTATTCCGACACCCTCATTTTCGAGCCGGTGGATCGCGAGTGGGATGAGTATAGAAAACTCGCTTCTACCATAGAATGGGAAGGGCGAGTGTACCGGCTCGAAATTGTTAATGCGCGACTCGAGACGCATGAAATCGTCGACAGCATTATTCAATCGCTGGCCGTGATATTTATTCTGATGGTCGCCGTATTTTACCTCACTACGCGCTATTTTTCAAAAAAACTTTGGCAACCCTTCTACAGCACCCTCCGGAAATTGAATGACTTTGAAGTGGATACGATGCAAGGAATAGACCTGGACGTTAGCCGGATTGAAGAGTTTACGGCATTAAACAAATCCATTCTAGAGCTGACAGAACGTACCCGCAATTCCTTTATCAATCAAAAACAGTTTATTGAAAATGCCTCGCATGAGATGCAGACACCCCTTGCCATCACCCTGTCCAAGCTGGAATTGCTCATCGAAGATCCCCATTTAACAGAACCTCAATCGGAGATCATTCAGGCATTGATCAACTCTACTCAGCGGCTGGCAAAACTGAACAAGACCCTTCTTTTGCTCTCCAAAATTGAAAACCAGCAATTCATGGAAAAAGAAGAGGTTCGGTTGAAACCCCTCTTCGAAGAGATCCTTACTTATTTTGAAGAACAAAAAGAAAATCTTCAGCTCAGCGTGACAATGGGAATGCAGCAGGATGCGGCTGTGGTCGCCAATCCGGTATTGGTCGATTTACTTTTTACCAATCTCATTAAGAATGCCTTCTCGCACAACCGTCTGCATGGATCGGTGCACCTTATTGTAAACGATAAAAAGTGCACCATTTCCAACACCTCCACCGGTGACGCCATCCCGGAGGGAAAGTTATTCCAACGATTTTATAAACAATCGGTGTATAAAGACAGTTGGGGTCTCGGATTAGCCCTCGTTAAAAAGATTTGTACTCTTAATCAGTGGACTATCTCTTATAAAGAGCATGATGGCATTCATTATTTTACCGTTCAGTACAAGGTTTGAAGATTCTACGATTGAAATATTGGAAGATTGGGGGAAGTCAATCTTACAATCTTACAATCTTACAATCTTCCAATTTTACAATCTTACAATCTCACAATCATTCAATCTTTAAATCATTCGTACCGCAGGGCCTTTACCGGATTTTCCCTGGCTGACTTGATGGCATGATAACTGATGGTCAATAGTGCAATAGCCAATGCAGCTAACCCTCCTACCAGAAACAGTAAGGGGTTAATTCCGATGCGGTAGGCGAATTGCTGGAGCCAGGCCGACAAGAGGTAATAGGTCACAGGGCTGACGAGGATGAACGATATCAAAATCAGCCTTGCAAAATTTTGGGACAACATCACGACGATCTGGCGCTCGGTAGCCCCCAGGGCTTTTCGAATTCCGATTTCTTTGATTTTTCTTTCCGTTGTGATGGCCACCAGGCCAAATAGCCCCATGCACGAAATCAGGATAGCCAGGGCAGCCATGATGGTGACCACCGCACTCATCTGTTGATCCGACCGGTATAAATCCTCAAAGTGGTTGTCCAGGAAAGAATAGGTAAATGGATAAGAAGAAATATTCTTGTCCCATGTGTTTTTTATCGCAGCGATTGCCTCTTTTGCATGGGCGCCGTCTATTTTGATCGAGATTTCATTGTACCCCCAGTCGGGATGACATACCAGGGAAAGTGTATTGATCTTATGGTGCAGCGAATTAAAGTGAAAATCGCTCACCACACCAATGATCGATCCCAGGGAATCGTTGTTGTACCATCCATGACCGGCCGGAGTACCCACCGGTTCCTTCAAATGGAGCTCCTTCGCCATCGATTCATTGATGATAAATGCTTTGCCCTTATCGGTGAGGAAGTCTTTTGAAAAATTTCTTCCCTCCTTCAGCTTGATGCCGTACACCGTCAGGTAATCGTAATCAACGTTCACATTGGAAGGGGTAAAGGAAACAATCCCGGTATCGGACTTTATTTTGAATCCCCATTGGTGAAAATTATTACCAATCCGCTGACCCGCCGCGGTAACACCCTGCACGTATTGGCTTCGAAGCAATTCCGTCTTGAGCGTTTCAAACTTCTGGTTTACCTCGCCATTCATATCGACCAGCATCATTTGGTCTTTATTGAAACCAATATCGGTGTTCTTCATAAAGTAAAGTTGTTGAACGACGATGAGCGTGCTGACGATCATGGCCACCGCCAATCCAAATTGCAACACCACCAGCGAACTGCGGAAGAGAGATTTCCCTTCGGCTTTTGAGCCCCCCTTTACAATCTGGGCCGAGTTAAAGGATGTCATGTAAAAGGAAGGATAAATGCCCGTGAGCACGCCCAGCACCAGCGTAATCATAACAATCAAAACCGGCTGCCATGGATTGGCCATGACGTTCAATAGCACCAACTGCCGTCCAATGAGTTGGTTCAGGATCGGGATAAACACCACGGCAAGTAAAGCAGCCAGTACGAGCGCCATGAAGGCCAGCAACATCGATTCAAAGATAAATTGTGTGAAGAGTTGACCTTTTTTTGCACCGATGGATTTGCGCACGCCGATCTCCTTCCACCGGTGTGATGCCCGGGCCGTCGTCAGGTTCATGAAGTTGACGGCGGCGATGAGAAGTATGAATACCCCAACGACGGTAAATACTTCCAGGTACGTACCATTGAACTTGCGGTAGTTGTTATAGTCGTGTTCGATTTCAGTGGAGCCCAGGTGAACATCCGGTAAAGCCTGGAGGAAAAGCGTGTAGTTCTTAGTGATATCTTTATCTCCCGTGTGCTTGACCATAAAATCCGGGAATTTTGCTTCCAATGATTTGATCGTGGTAGCAGGATGAAGCACCAGGTAGGTATTGAGAAAATTCCCTCCCCAGTTGGTATTGAACGTCGAATCCCGGCGAATGTAGGTTGAGATGGATTGCAATGCATCGAACCGAAGATGTGAGTTTTCGGGAATCGGTTTCAGGATACCTGTGATCTTATACTCCCAGTCGCCGATGGTAACCGTGTTGTTGATGGCTTCATGGAAGTCCTTGAAAAACTTCCTCGCGGTTTTTTCTGTTACCACGATCGAATTCGGCTCATCAAGCGCCGTGGTCCTTTGTCCGGCGAGTAATTCAAAATCAAAAATTTCCAAGAAGGTACTATCCACCGCCGCCACATCGTCGATCAGGAATTGTTCTTCACCTCTTTTTAAGACCTGCTTGCCGCGCCCCCAGTACCGGGTGAAGCTGGCGACCTCCGGATAGTCGTTGAGCATGGCAGGCCCCATCCCGCCCATGGTCAAGGCTACTTGCTGAACGGTAGTGCCCGTAAAATTCTGCACTTCATCGAGCCGGTAAATGGAAGATTTCCTGGAATGAAAGGCATCAAAACTCAATTCATCCGTTATGAAAAGATAGATCACCAGGCACGATGCCAGGCCGATGGCGAGGCTAAACATGTTGATGAGTGCGTAAAAGGGGTTCTGACGGATGTTACGGATAGCAATCGAGAAGTAGTTGCATAGCATAAGATCGGCGTTAAGAGTGATGTCAACCCGGAAAGTCGGTTGTTCCTGTTTCAGCGTATACTTAAGAATCCGGGAAAAGTTACCTAAAATGAAGGTAAGGGAAAAAATTTGCCCGTATCCAACAGAAGATCGAAATTTGGAACGATGAAAAGCCATCCCGCTTCTTTGTTTTCTCCCCACGCGGCCAAAGTCGTCGTTCAGGAGCCGCCGGTAAAATCGCGACCCGGCGTCGACACAGCCGTGTTGACTTCCATTGACCCCGCGGTCCTTGAAGATTCCTATGTTTATGTGCATTGTTATTTCGACAATCCGGGCAGCAATACATTGATCCGCATCTGGAAAACCACGTTTCTGATTGACCCGTTGTCCGGCACACGGTCTTCATTGGTTCATACCGAAAACATTTCCCTTGCCCCTCAGTGGACGTTGATTGCGGATGGGACTTCTTTTTCTTTCCTGTTGGTTTTTTCGGGACTGCCAAAGTCCTGCCGGCAGTTTGACATGAAAGAAGAAATCACCCAGCCCGGAGGCTTCCTTGTGACTGGCATCACACGAAATGAAACGGACGTATATCATATAAATATTGAGTAATATTGTCTGGGATAAAACGCTGGTGCGTGTTCCCATCACGGTCCAAACCTAAGATCAACGTGCGTTTCTCAGCAAAGAAAGGGTGCTTGCTGCCCATAGGAATTTTATTTTTCCTGGGGGCCGGCTACTGGCTTATCGGCTTGATCCAATACCGACTCAATGTCATGGATGTGGAGGAGTATGAACCCGTTTCCACTCTTCACGTTCCGCAACATCCGCTTACCCGATCGAAGTTTCCATTTATCGATGTACACAACCACCAGTTTACCATGCCCATCCAGAACCTGGATAAACTGGTGGCTGACATGGACTCCCTGAACATGGGGGTGATGGTGAACCTGAGCGGATTCCGCGGCAAGTACCTCGAGTGGACGTTGGACAACGTCAAGAAACATTATGCAAACCGGTTCGTCATTTTCCTGAATATCAACTTTGAAAATCTTGATGACCCGGGATGGCCCGGGGAAACCCTGACGATGATGGAGGAAGCCGTGAAGCAGGGTGTGAAGGGTTTGAAAGTGTATAAGGGCCTGGGCCTCACCGATAGCGACAACCAGGGCAACCGGATTGCCGTCGACGATCCGCGACTGGATCCGATCTGGGCCAAGTGCGGCGAACTTGGAATCCCGGTCTTAATTCATTCCGGGGAACCGGTTGCATTCTGGCTGCCAAAAGATAACCACAATGAACGCTGGCTGGAACTAAAGCAGGAGCCGGGTCGCTACCGGTCTCCCGACAAGTTTCCGCCCTTCGAGCAAATCATGGCGGAACAACATCATGTATTCCGGAAACACCCTGAAACGAAATTCATCGATGCACACCTTGGATGGTTTGGTAATGATTTGGAGCGTTTTGGCAAATTGTTGGACGAGTTGCCCAACGTTTATACCGAGTTGGGTGCGGTGTTGGCCGAGTTAGGGCGCCAGCCCCGGTTTGCCAGGTCGTGGATGATCCGCTACCAGGACCGGGTGATGATGGGAAAAGACACGTACAAAAAAGAGGAATACTACACGTACTTCCGTGTGCTTGAAACTTCAGATGAATATTTTGACTATTACCGGAAACGCCATGCCCATTGGAAAATGTACGGCCTCGATCTGCCGGATTCGGTGCTGCAAAAGGTGTATTTTAAAAACGCGTTGAAAGTCATTCCGGGGATTGATCCGGCTTTATTCCCTTCAAAAGGTGATCGGTAATCGGTGATCAGTGATCGGTAGCGGGTGCAAGACTACTAAAATTGTGGCCACGATCTTTGTGACTAGGCCGGAACCCACCGATCACCGATTGCCGATGACCGATTACCGATTTTCCCTGCCATTCATCGGTTCTTCCGAATAATAAGTTAACCCGGGTTGCATTTTTGCGTTTTAAACGCGGGAGTTACGTACTTATAATCCAATCTATTATGAAAAAGCGAATGGTGAAAGTGAATGGAATTATACTCGGTATTGTTCTTTCGTTCTTGTTTACCACTAATCTGCAGGCACAATATGCCCTGGCGGCGGGTATTCGCCTTGGCGGTACCAGCGGGGTGTCAGGAAAATATTTCTATAAGCCTGACATGGCAGTGGAAGGGATCGTCGGCACGTTTGGGAATGGATTCAGCATAACGGGACTCCTTGAAAAATCGATCGCATTCTACAACACCAAAGGCCTGTATTTATATTACGGTGGAGGGGTCCACACGGCTTTTTACAATGGCAGAAGCAGTACGTACAGCCATTTTGGCCGGGAGGTGGATTATCGGCGGAATAATGATGTGGGTTTCGGTATCAATGGCATTGTCGGACTGGAGTACCGGTTGCCGGAAAACATTCCAATTGCTTTCAGTTTGGATTTGAAACCTTTTGTAGAAATTGGATCAAGCGGTTATGTGGCTGTCGCCCCGGACCCCTCGATTGGGATAAAGTTCATAATGAAATAAATTCCCCCGCGAAGAATGGGTTCCTTTTGCCACGAAGACACGAAGACGCTAAGTTTTTAATTTTTTGCTCTTCCGATGTCTTAAATTTTCTTTGTGTCTTTGTGATTTCTTCGTGGCAAACATAGGTGGTGTGTACAATTCTTTTTAGATCTCTATTTCTCCCGACATATAAAACGCTCCCTGTCCGCTCATCTCAACGCGGTCACCGAGGAGTTTGCATTTCAGGAATCCACTACGCCTTGAAATTTGCCTGGCGGTCAGTTCCAATTTTCCGAGTCGCTTGCTCCAATACGGAGTCAAGGTGGTATGGGCCGATCCTGTAACGGGATCTTCATTTATACCAAATTGCGGAGCAAAAAAGCGGGACACAAAATCCGTATCCGTTCCGGGCGCGGAGATGATGAGACCCCGGGCCTCAAGCTGTGCGATTTTCGCAAACTCAGGAACGGCCTCTTCAATCTCCTGGCGGTTGGAAAACACAAACATCGTGTCCGACTTTCCCTGGTAGGCTTCGATGGGTTTCTTGCCAAGGCAGGCGATGTGTTCCGGTGTTACTGCAATCGCCTTAACAATGTCGGCGGGGAAGTTGAGCGTATACCATTCCTGATTTCGGGCAACGGTGAGCATGCCGCTTCTGGATTGGAACGATACACTGGCAGAACGATAGTCTGAGAAATTAAAAATGACATAGGCGGCGGCCAGCGTAGCGTGACCGCATAAATCAACTTCCGCCGCCGGTGTGAACCAACGGATATGATAGCCTTCTTTTGATTTAACATAAAAGGCCGTTTCAGCGAGGTTGTTTTCAGCGGCAATGTTCTGAAGCGTGGCATCGTCGAGCCACCCTTCCAGGGGGCAAACGGCGGCAGGATTGCCTGAAAAGACCTGATGGGTAAAGGCGTCAATTTGATAAAGTTTGATTTTCATATTTTGTTCCGATTCTCATTTTTGTTTAATTTAACGAGATAGGAAGTTAAATGATGTCGTTATGAGTAGAAAAAAATCGGTTGGAGAGAAAGCGTGTCTGCTTTTCCTGTGCATAGTCGCCTTAAGCAACTGCAGGCCCACCAGTGATACCCATCAGGAAACTGCGTTCGTTCCTCATCCCCAAAAAGTGCCGAAGCAGCATGTGGAGACATTAGCCATCGGTTCGGCGGCTCCTGATTTCAAGTTGCCGGATATCAGCGGAAAATTCTACAGCCTTGATGACTTCCGGGAGGCGAAGATTCTAGTGATCTTGTTTAGCTGCAATCATTGCCCGACAGCACAGGCTTATGAAGACCGCATGATCCAATTCACCAAAGACTATTCCGACGAGGGTGTGGCCGTAACGGCGATCATGCCCAACAGCGTCTATGCCGTGCTCCCCGAAGAATGTGGATACACCGATTTGAATGATTCCTATGATGAAATGAAAATACGCGCCAAGGACAAAGGCTATAATTTTCCTTATCTCTATGATGGCGACGATCAGGCCGTTACCATTAAATACGGACCGGTGGCCACGCCGCATGCTTATGTCTTTGACGCCCTCCGGAAGCTGAGGTACATCGGCCGGCTGGACTCCTTAGAGAAACCGGGGAAGGCACATGCCGAGGACCTGCGGGCAGCAGTAGACGCATTGCTCACGGATAAACCAGTTGGCCATCCTGTCAATAAATCCTTTGGGTGTTCGATTAAATGGGGATGGAAAGATGAGTGGAATCAACACGTTGAAAAAGAGTGGAATGAAAGGCCGGTTACCCTTGAAAAATTAAAAGAACCGGAAATCAAGGCACTGGTGAGTAACGATTCAAAGAAACTCAGACTGATCAACGTCTGGGCCACCTGGTGTGCCCCTTGTGTAGCGGAGTATCCAAGCCTGGTCACCCTTCAGCGCATGTTCGGGGCACGCAGTTTTGAATTCATTTCGCTCTCGGCCGATAAGCCGGAGAATGCGGACAAAACCCTGGAATTTCTGAAAACAAAACACTCACCGATAAAGAATTATCTCTATGACGGTACCGATAATTATAAACTGGTCGAAGCCGTTGACCCGGCCTGGAACGGGGCCTTGCCATACACGATGTTGGTCGAGCCCGGCGGAAAAATTGTCTATCGCTCCGCCGGTACCGTTGATTTACTCGAGTTGAAAAAGGCGATTGTAGATAACCCGATGATTGGGAGGTATTATTGAAAGGTGAAATTCAATAAGAATCAAGGTTCAAATCAATTCAAAATCGACGATTTGTGACTGGGTGTGTGCTTGAATATTGAATGCGGAATTTAGAATATTGAAGTAGACAACCCCTCTATTCTTTTGGCTTCTTACATTCCACCAGCCAATCCCAGGGATAGGGTGCCTTCATCCAGGTGGGCGGCTCTGAAAATTCCGTATTCCAATCGTACTCCACCCGATCGATAGTCGTCACCGATAATTTTGCGTTGGCAAATACTACCTGAATTTCAGATTCTGAATAATGCTTGGTAGGGACTCCATTGATATACATAATTCCCTGGACGATGTCTCTTTTGCTTCCCTTGTAGTAACTCAATTCGGAATTGGGAATTTTATCCGCAGCAATACCTTCTTTCCGGTACCACTCTATCAATCTGCCCGTAGCATAGAGAATCGACTCCAGGGAAGGCAATACAAAAACGGCAACTCCACCGGCCCTCAACGCCTTTTGAATATTCCGGAGCATTTCCAGATTTTTCTCAATCTCGGGCAGCATGACGACGTTGCAGCAAAAAGCAAAATCGGACTCGGGAAATCGGAGACCACGCCGCGTCAAATCAGCATACCTGAACGAAATATTGGAATAGGGTTTTGTTTTTGCTATTGCCAGGCATTCCGCTGAAATATCGGTGCCTACAACCTTACCAAACAACGGTGACAAGTACGGAAACGCCTTGCCAACACCACATCCAAAGTCGATGGCAGTATGAGCGGAATTCGCATATTTTTGAAAATAGGTTGGGAGTTTCTTATTCTTATCCGATTTGAATACATCAAATATCTCCTCTTCGTAGGAGTTGGCGATCTTGTTCCAGTGTGCTTCTTCGTTCATGGTGGTTTCCCGCAGATCGCGCAGATTTTCGCAGAATATTGCCGCACAAATCCTTGGCGAGGTCGGATTGTGCAGATTTTCGCAGAATGGTTTGGCTGATCTGGTTTGCTTTTAAAGGTACTTTGTTATTTTCAAAAGAGAAAGAAAACACAGGCTAAGCAATGTTAACTTGGATTTTTGTGACTAATTTAATTCCCGAATTAATCATCAACCGCCATTTATCCGTGAAGGCAAAGCCTTCCGGTGCTGCGTAGAAAAACTAAAAAAATAAGTTATGAATTTGAGTCCACTTGTACTCCTGTTGATTGGGTTCTGTCCCTTGATCGTGAGCGCTCAGGAAGCGCTGCAAATTCCCCTTTGGCCAAACGGAGCTCCTGGTTTTGAGAGCCGGCGAAACGAGCCGGAGCAGGCGAAAGATTGGTGGGTGAAGAACATTCATAACCCTTCCATTACGGTCTACCTGCCGCCGAAGGACAAAGCAACGGGTGCGGCAGTGTTGATCTGCCCGGGGGGTGGTTTTCGCACGTTGGTTTACAATGGCGAAGGCAAAGATCCGGCGGTGTATTTCAATAGTTTGGGTGTGGCGGCTTTTGTCCTCAAATACCGGCTTTTTCGCGAGGAGAACTCACCTTATACCTATGAGAAGGATGTCAAAGCAGATGCCTACCGGGCCATTCGACTGTTGCGCAGCCGGGCAAAGGAATGGAATTTCGATCCCAATCGGCTGGGCATGATGGGTTTTTCTGCCGGAGGTGAGGTGGTTGCTGCGGTAGCATATGGGCCCGGAGACGGCGATCCAAAGGCCGAGGACCCTATCGACCGCCTTAACGGACGGCCCAATTTCCAGATTCTCATTTATCCGGGGCCGCTCGGGGTCCCCGACGTCGTTCCCTCCGATGCACCACCTGCTTTCTTACTGGTGTCCGACTTCGATGAATGTTGCTCCAGCCCGGTTGTCAAATTGCTTCAGGGATATCGCAATGCCAAAGTTCCCGTTGAGGCCCACGTCTATGACAAAGGCGACCATGCTTTCAATATGGGCTACAGGTCAACGTTGAAGTCAATAAAAAATTGGCCCCAGCGTCTCACGGATTGGTTGGAGGACTATTATTTCTTTGATCCGATGAAAAAGGAAGAGGCGAGAAAACAGCGGTAATTAATTACTTCCTCACCATCGGAAACAACCGCTTTATCTCTTCCACACTGGGCTGTGTTCCGTATTCACAGATTTCAAAGGACTCGGCATGCTGAACGCTCGCTGCTTTCTCCTTCCCATATCCAGCCTCGAGTGCCGCTCTTACTTCGGGCGTGATGGTCACGGCAATATGTTTCGCGAGCCATTTCTTGCGATCGGCGGCAGTGGCCGGAACTTCCTCCGAATAATGACCAATCCAGGGCAGCCATTCATATTCCTGCGATTGATGCGCGTCAAGGGCATTGACTTTCTGATCGTAGACGGACGTAATATCAACGACAATGTCAGCCCGGAAGGGATTCGGCCGTTTGAAATTATCCTGTGAGTAGAGAAACACGGGGTTCTTTTTTAATGGAGGAGTATCCGATGCTACATTGGGCACACCCACCATGAACGCGGCATCTTGCACCAGCACCCCGGTGTAGCGATGGTCGGGGTGATAGTCGTTGGGCCTTGGAGCGATGACCACGTCCGCACTCCATTCCCTTATCTTTCGAATGACCTGAAGACGCACCTGCAGACTCGGTACCAATTCTCCGTCGTGGTTGTCGAGCACATCGTAGACCACGCCCAGGCGTTTACCGGCCTCCTGTGCCTCGGCAAAACGGCGCTTTGCCAATATGCCCCCTCCTTGCAATTGATGGCCAGCATCGCCGTTGGTGACCGATACAAATTTGACAGCATGGCCCATCGAAGCGAAGAGGGCGGCGGTTCCTCCTGCATCCAGGTCACAATCATCGGGATGGGCACCGATAACGATAATGCGAAGCGGCGTTGCATTTTGTCCTTGTATCAGTTGAATGCTGCCCGCCAGGACAACAAAGAGAATCCAGTATTTTTTCATATAAAAAAGGGTTTGGTCATTTCATGGTTTACGAATTACAAATTTCGAAAATAGGATTTTATCAAATTAATTTAATTAATATTATCTAATAACCCTATGTTCATCCGCAATAATTTTCAAAAAAATTAATGATTTAAAAATATCTTATTCAAATCATTATTCTTATTTTATATCCGAATTCATGTTGTAAGTCTTGTCGGTTGTATTCTATTGCTCATTGAAAACCTCGAATTCTTTCTCTAATCAATACCAACTAAAACCCACTAATTATGAAAAGAATGCTCCGTACTGCATGCGCTTTCGCATGGTCGATCAGTTTCAGTTTTCTTCCCCATCTGATTTTTGCGACAAATGCCGGTGGAGATCCCCCCGGAGATTCGCCCCCCGCTGTACTGTATAGATTGGATGGCGGTCACTTTATTTCATCCGATGTGCATTCACCGGAAACGGATGAAATCTCAGTAAGCGGAAAAGTGACGGATGAAAACAATCAACCCCTTCCCGGTGTAAGCATTCTCATTAAGGGTACAACCAACGGAACGACTTCTGACGCCAATGGCGATTATAACCTCACGGTTCCAGTTCTGAATAACGTCCTGGTGTTTTCCTTCATCGGATATGCAACCCAGGAGGTCAGTATTGATAACCGGACCAGTCTCAATGTTACGTTAAAAGAAGAACTCATTTCCCTTTCCGAAGTCGTGGTAACCGGATATGGGACTCAATCCAAACGTGATATTACTGGTGCGGTAGCAACCATTGACAGCAAACAATTGCTTTCAACACCTTCTACCAATCTGGGCCAGGCCCTTCAGGGTAAGGTGGCCGGTGTAATGGTCGGAAACGAAAACAGTCCGGGTGGCGGAGTCATGGTCCGTATCCGGGGGTTTGGAACGATCAACGACAATTCGCCTTTATATGTGATCGATGGTGTACCCACAAAAGGTAACCTGAATACACTTAACCAGAATGATTTTGAGTCTATCCAAATATTGAAGGATGCATCCGCGGCGTCTATCTATGGTTCACGTGCAGGCAATGGTGTAGTGATTGTCACCACCAAAAAAGGAAAGTCGGGTAAACCTGTTTTTACCTATGATTCGTACTATGGAACACAGCGTCCCGGTAAACTGCTGAGCATGCTTAATACAAATGAGTATGCCCAGCTTGTCTGGGAATCGCGAATCAATGCCGGGGCCGTGGGCGCGAATGGAAATCCCGTGCATGCACAATTCGGGAATGGGCCAACGCCGGTGATACCGGACTATATTTTTCCTGCGGGGGCAATGGAAGGCGATCCACGTGTAGCCCGTGATGCAGACGGAAAGTACGTCAACTATAGTGCAAACATTGACGCTGCTGATTTCAACAAGACCAAATGGCTGATCACGAAAGCGAATAAACAAGGAACCAACTGGATGGATGAAATTTTTAATCCGGCGCCTATCCAGAATCACCAGATTGGAGCATCGGGAGGGAGTGAAACAGCGCGCTATGCGTTGTCCTTGAATTATTTCGATCAGAAGGGGATCATGCTCTACACCAATTTCAAGCGCTACACCATGCGGATGAATACCCAATTCAACGTCAACAAGCGTGTGAGAGTGGGCGAAAACTTTCAGTTGGGGTACAGTGAAAGAGTGAATCAGCCCAACGGCAACAGCCAGGAGAGTAACCCTACCTCTTTTGCTTTCCGAATCCAACCCATCGTACCGGTGTATGATGTTTCGGGCGTGAACTTTGGTGGAACCCGAGGAACCGATTTGGATAATTCCCGCAATCCGGTCGGCGACTTGTGGCGCAACAAGGACAATGTTCAGAAGGAAGTCCGCTTGTTCGGAAATGCGTATGCCGAGGTGGATATCCTGGACAACCTTACCGCCAAAACGAGCTTTGGAATAGACTATAACATCGTCAACTTCCGCAACTACACCATTCGCGATATTGAATCAGCGGAAGCCAGGGGTTCCAATAGTCTGCAAACAACAAACAACTATGAGTATACCTGGACCTGGTACAATACATTAACCTACAACCTTAACCTGGGAGCCAACCATCGGGTAAATTTTTTAGTTGGAACGGAATCCATTAAAGATTATTTCGAATTTTTTGATGCCTCCCGAACGAACTTTGCCTCGGATGATCTCCAAAACCGTTACCTGAGTGGTGGTACCGGTGTGCAGACCAACAATGGCGGGGCATCAAACTGGGCATTGGCTTCTGAATTTGCCAAAGCAAATTATGCGTTTGCGAATAAATACCTTTTGGAAGGCACAATCCGGCACGACCGCTCTTCCCGCTTTGCACCCCAATTCCGTAGTGCGGTTTTTCCTGCCGTGAGTGCAGGTTGGGTTTTCTCAGAAGAAGCCTTTGCTAACAATTGGAGTACCTGGTTAACCCGGGCTAAATTGCGGGCAGGCTGGGGACAAACCGGCAATCAGGAAATCGGTAACTATAATGCACTGACCATATTTGCAACCAATCCTGCTACCTCATTTTATGATTTGAATGGTTCCCGCACTTCGGCCATTCCTGGCTATGAGTTGACCCAATTCGGAAACGCTAAAGCAAAATGGGAGACCACTACGTCAACCAATATTGGCATTGACGCCAACGTATTCCACAGCCGCCTTGATATAGCGTTTGACTGGTACACCCGCAATACTTCCGATATGCTCTTCCCGGTTCAGGCACCCCTTACGTCCGGTGTAGCCGCCGTTCCTTTCCAGAATATCGGTTCGATGCGAAACCGGGGTATTGACCTGGGGTTGAATTACAATGGCCATGCGATGGGCAACCAAATTGCGTTCAGCGTAGGAGGAAATTTCAGCACCTATCGCAACAGGGTAACGAGAACCACGGGTGACGCAGCAACGCAATACTTTGGAATCAATGACGAACGCATTCAGAACTTCGTTGTAACACAGCAAAACTACCCGATATCCTCCTTTTTTGGATATACGATTGACGGCATTTTCCAATCGGATGATGAAGCGGCGGCGGCCCCAGTCAATAACCTGGGCACGAACCAAAACAAAGCAGGCCGGTTCAAATTCAGGGATACAAACGGAGATGGCGTGATCAATACCAAAGATCTGTCCATTATTGGAAATCCTCACCCTGATTTTACATACGGCATCAATATCAATATCAATTACAAAAATTTCGGATTGACTTTATTCGGTCAAGGGGTTCATGGAAACCAGATCTTCAATTATGTAAAGTACTGGACCGACTTCCCCACTTTTGCCGGCAACAGGAGCACACGGATGTTGTATGATTCCTGGAGACCGGGCAAGACAGATGCCATATTGCCACAATTAACATCCAGCGATCAGGTGAGCATTCTTCCCTCTACGTACTATCTGGAAAAGGGATCGTATTTCCGGATGAAGAACATTCAACTGACCTACAATTTTCCAAAAGCCTGGATGTCTAAAATCGGATTTGGTGCATCCCGTATTTATATTCAGGGACAAAATCTCTTTACGTTCACCCGCTATTCCGGTATGGATCCGGAGATCAACCTGCGCAACTACAGTTCGGGCAATGACCGTCAGATCGGTGTAGATGGGGGTTCGTATCCTGCTGCAAAGCAATACCTGGTTGGTGTAAACTTAAGTTTCTAGACAACTCTGTTTTATGTTTTACCTCATTCACAGTAAACTTTAAAAAGATGAAAAAAATAATAATTACCAGCAGCGCCATTTTGCTGAGCATATTGAGTGGCTGCTCCGATGCGTTCCTGGATGCGAAGCCGAAAGCGGCGCTGAGCAGTTCAGCATTACAAAACAGCCAGGGCGTAAATTCTTTGTTGGTCGGTGCTTACGCCTTGCTTGACGGTTGGGCCACGGCAGACGGCGCCTATCGTTCCTACCAGGTCGGCGCCGACAATTGGGTGTATGGAAGTGTCGCCTCGGATGATGCCTACAAGGGGACCATTGCCGGGGATCAGCCGCCCATCTCCCTGATCGAACAAGGAAACATTGCGTCCGATAACATTTATTTTCGCGGGAAGTGGCGCGGCATGTACGATGGAATTGCCCGTACCAATGATGTTTTACAAATCCTACCGAAGGTTGCCGACATAACGGAAGCGGAGCGCCAGGAAATCATTGCGGAATCCAGATTCCTGCGCGGGCATTTTCATTTCGAGTTGAAGAAAATGTATAACATGGTGCCTTACATTGATGAAACGACCTACGATCCGAATAATCTGGAAAGCACCAAAGTGCCCAACTCAGAAGATATCTGGCCAAAAATTGTGTTGGACTTACAAGCTGCCTATACTGCACTGCCGGCAAAACAAGCACAACCAGGCCGTCCGACAAAATGGGCCGCCGCCGCTACCTTGGCAAAAGCTTATCTCTTCCAGCAAAAATACAGTGAAGCCAAAACATTGCTGGAAGCCATCGTAAACAGCGGACAATATAAACTAACGGACAAGTACCATGATAATTTCAAAGCGGTAACCAACAACAATCCCGAATCCATTTTTGAAGTTCAGTATTCAGTGAATGACGGAGCCCCTGGCGGCGAAAACGGGAATATCGGCTCCACCCTGAACTATCCTTATGGTGGCGGCGGCGTTACCACCTGCTGTGGATTTTTTCAGCCATCACAAAATCTCGTCAATGCCTTCAAGACAGATGCTGCCGGGTTACCGTTGCTTGATACGTTTAATGATACGGATGTAACGAACGACCAGGGAATAGATGCTACCGCGCCGTTTACTCCTTATGCCGGTACAGTTGATCCTCGCCTTGACTGGACCGTTGGGAGAAGAGGTATCCCTTACCTGGACTGGGGACTTCATCCTGGTAAAGCCTTTGTCCGCGATCAGGCTTACGCCGGCCCTTACTCTCCAAAGAAGCATGTGATGTATCGGTCGGATGTAGGAACCAATACATTTGCCGGCAACCCCCGGTTGAACGCCAACAATTACCGGATGATCCGCTATTCACACGTCGTGCTGTGGCTTGCCGAAATTGAAGTTCAGTTAGGGAATTTGGATGTTGCCCGGGGATATGTCAATCAAATCAGAACGAGAGCGGCCAATCCAGCTGGTTTTGTAAAGAACCCTGATGGTTCCAATGCGGCCAATTATGTGATCGGTACATACGATACACCCTGGACTGATCCGGTCATGGCACAGAAGGCCGTTCAGTTTGAACAACGTCTTGAATTTGGCATGGAAGGCCACAGGCGTTTTGATCTGGTCCGTTGGGCAATTGCTGATCAAACGCTCAATGCATACTACCTTGTGGAGGGAACTAAACCCAGTTATCTGAAAGGGGTTCTGTTTGTAAAAGGGAAACACGAATATTTCCCGATTCCCATCCAGGAGATACTCAACAGTCAGAAAAATGGCCAAACTACCCTGACACAAAATCCCGGATATTGAACCGATCATTCTTTATGGACCACTAATTTGAAAATCCCGCCCCTGCGGGATTTTCAAATTTCAGGAGCCACTAACTAAATTCAGGATTTAACAGGTAGCTTTGACGCACAATCCAATTGCCCATATCACGGATCAATAAATTGATAACATGAAGAAGATTTATATCCTTACGCTAGTGGCTTTTCTCATTGTGGATTCAGCCTACGCACAAAAGAAAGTAACCCTTTCAAAAACGGTCCTGCAAGACAAAATAAAAGGAGGATGGGCGGGTCAGATCATCGGCGTTACGTTTGGCGGTCCAACCGAATTTCGATTCGAGGGTACGATGATCAATGATTATCAGCCCATCCCGTGGTACGATGGGTATATCAAGAACACGATGATCAACAATCCCGGATTGTATGATGATCTGTATATGGACCTGACTTTTGTTGATATCCTTGAAAAAGAAGGGCTGGATGCACCGGTTGCTTCTCACGCCAAAGCGTATGCGGAGGCGGGGTACATGCTTTGGCACGCCAACCAGGCCGGCCGTTACAATATTTTGCATGGAAT
>Ga0193722_1000097_pt1 | contig 18239 bp, 18 predicted proteins | sample H2m1metaG_FD_143044 | JGI IMG/M metagenome (GOLD analysis project Ga0193722, IMG submission 143044) | Soil microbial communities from a riparian zone of the East river system, Colorado, United States - H2m1 | ecosystem: Environmental > Terrestrial > Soil > Riparian zone | place: USA: East River...
CAGTCAGTGCGAGCAACCGGGACCTGCCAGTAAAACGCATCAGTTTCACTTGTTACAGTTCGCCATTACAAGTGTCAAACGAAAGCACGTCAGTTTACAGGGGGGTTTTGCGAAGTCGTAATGCGTTGGCTATCACGGAAACCGAGCTGAAGCTCATGGCGGCGCCGGCGATCATCGGATTCAGCAGCAGCCCAAAGAATGGATAAAGCACGCCGGCCGCAATCGGCACGCCTAGCGCGTTGTAGATGAACGCGAAAAATAAATTTTGCCGGATATTTCGCATTACCCCGCGACTAAGGTGGATCGCCTTCACGATTCCCATCAAGTCGCCCTTCACCAGCGTGATACCGGCGCTCTCAATCGCCACATCAGTGCCCGTCCCCATCGCAATTCCGATATCCGCCGCTGCAAGTGCTGGCGCGTCGTTAATTCCGTCTCCAGCCATCGCGACGATCGCGCCTTCGGACTCAAGTTGTTTGACGATGCCGATTTTCTCATCCGGCATTACCTCGGCCTTGAACTGATCGATGCCTAGCTCGCGCGCAACAGATTCAGCTGTCTGCAGATTGTCGCCTGTACACATGATAATCTTCAGATGCATTGCATGAAGCTCGCCGACCGCCTGTTTGGTTGTCGGCTTAATTGGGTCCGCGATACCCAGAACGCCCACTGCGTCTCCGTTTACCGCGAGCCAGACTGTGGTTTGCGCTTTTTCCTGCAAGCGAAGAGCCTCTTTCGTTAGTTCCTCAGGAAATCTAACATTCGAATCGGCGAGAAATTTTTCTTTGCCGACGAGGATTGTTCTACCGTCAAGATTGGCGGAGACGCCGCCACCAGTGATGGACTGAAAATCGGTTATGCCGCGCAATTCAATTTTTTCCCGTTTTGCGCTTTCTACGATTGCCCGCGCAAGCGGATGCTCACTTTGGAATTCCACAGATGCCGCAATCTGTAACAGATCGCATTCGCTCATGGAGTTTGCGACGATCCGGCTGACTACTTCCGGTTTACCAGCTGTTAACGTACCTGTTTTGTCTGTGACCAAGTGCGTGACTTTTTCAGTGACCTCGATCGCCTGCGCATTTTTTACCAGGATTCCGGCTTGGGCAGCACGTCCGACCCCGACCATGATCGACATGGGAGTAGCCAGTCCTAGCGCGCACGGGCAGGCAATGATCAGGACTGAGACGGCGTTCACCAGTGCATAAGCCATCGCGGGCGCAGGTCCGACGATCGACCACACAACAAAGGTAATGATCGCGACGCCGATCACCGCAGGAACAAAATAACCGGACACGGTGTCGGCAAGTTTTTGAATAGGGGCGCGGCTGCGCTGTGCCTCGGCCACCATTTGCACAATTTGCGCGAGAACAGTCTCCGACCCGATGCGCTCTGCGCGCATCAAAAATGAGCCGGTTTGATTGACGGTTGCGCCAATCACTTTCTCGCCCGCCTGCTTGCCCACCGGCATTGGCTCACCGGTGATCATCGATTCGTCGAGGTTGCTTTTGCCATCGATGATCACACCGTCGATTGGGATTTTCTCGCCCGGCCGCACGCGGAGCACGTCATCTTTCTGAATTTGGTCCACAGCGATTTCCTGTTCCTGACCATCGCGAACTCGGTGCGCAGTTTTTGCAGCAAGACCGAGCAGCGCTTTGATCGCATGGCCCGTACGGCTTCGCGCTCGAGCCTCGACTAATTGTCCCAGCAGAATCAGGGTTGTAATCACCGCGGCTGCTTCAAAATAAAGCTCAACTTCTCCATGACGCTGGAAAGAAGAAGGAAAAATGCCCGGCGCGATTACTGCAACGGCGCTGTAGAAGTAAGCTGCGCCAACACCCACGGCGATGAGCGTGAACATGTTGAGACTGCGATTAACAATCGACTGCCACGCGCGCGTGAAGAAAAAGCCGCCAGCCCAGAGAACAACCGGTGTCGTCAAGACAAACTCAATCCATTTCTCGATTCGCTTTGGAACGATTGAATCGATGTTCAAACCAGGAATGGTATGACCCATTGCCAGGAATAGCACCGGGATCGTAAGAACCAGCGCGATCCAGAATTTTCGTGATAACGATCGCGTTTCTCCGTGCTCGTGTTCCTCGTTCCCGATGGTCTTCGGCTCCAGCGTCATTCCGCATTTCGGGCACGCTCCCGGATGATCTTGCTCGACCTCCGGATGCATTGGGCACGTGTAAGTCATTGGAGAAGTTTAAATTGATTGGCCAGAGCGGCTACCCCGGGCGTTGTGCGCGCAAAACGATTGTAGCCGCCTCGCTGCGTCGAGGCGTTCATTATTTGATTCACTAACACGGCGATTCAGCGCCGTGCCCAAACCCTGCACGTGTTGTCTACGCCGCCTTCGCGGTTTCCATGTCCTCGGTATACTTGCCGAAACGCGCTTTGCTATTGCACCAAGCTCGATGATGGAACGCCTGTTGCGCTTTGGCGACATTCGCCGGATCACCTTTCCAAGTTTTGAGCACAGGAGCTTGTAACGCGCGCCCATAGGAAAAGCTCAACTGCCAGGGCAAGTCTCCGAATTGATTCATCGCGTTGAGATGTTCTGTGGCTTGCTGATCAGTTTGCCCACCCGAGAGAAAGACTATACCGGGGACAGCGGCGGGAACTACGCGTTTCAAGCAGCTGACAGTAGCCTTCGCTACTTCCTGTACTGAAGCTTGTTGGGGGCAATCTTTACCTGAAAGAACCATATTCGGTTTCAGCAGCATCCCTTCTAGCGAAACCCGGTGCTCGTACAGAGCGTGAAACACGCTTTCCAGTGTCTGCTGTGTGACTTCGAAATACCGTTGGATCGTGTGCGCGCCATCCATAAGAACCTCCGGTTCGACGATCGGCACCAAGTCGCCTTCCTGACACAGCGCTGCATAGCGCGCCAAGGCTTCCGCGTTCGCGTCGACGCATGTTTGCGTGGGAATGTTATCGCCGATACCGATCACGGCGCGCCATTTTGCAAAACGCGCGCCAAGTTTTCGATAATCCGCCAGTCGCTCACGCAGCCCGTCAAGACCCTCGGTGATTTTTTCGCCCGGAAAATTCGCCATTGCCTTAGCGCCGTTGTCCACTTTGATGCCGGGAATGATCCCCTGCTCTTCCAGCGCTTTCACGAATGTGCGGCCGTCGCTAGTCTTCTGCCGAATCGTTTCGTCGAAGAGAATTACGCCGCTGATAAATTCGCCCGCGCCGGCTGTAGTGAATAGGACTTCACGATATGCCCGTCGATTTTCCTCGGTCGAAGGAACGCTGACACTTTTCAATCGCTTTTCGATTGTTCCTGAGCTTTCATCCGCTGCCAAAATCCCCTTCCCCGGGGCAACGAGCTTTTCCGCTATAGATTCTAAGTTTTCAGTTTTCATGACTTTCTCCTGATTAGCTGTGGAAGTTGATATCGATGATGTTTTTAGTTTTTCAGAATCTTTGCAAAGAATTTTTGACGAAGTCGATCTCGTCGAATTTGTCCGTGGGGGATCTGGAATCTCCTTTGGAAAGTTCTAAGAGGTGATAAACTATAGCCAATGAGACTGCCAGCGCGATTTTTCCTAGCGGTGCTCACCGTAAGTATCGGGACTCTCACACCGATTGTAGCACCTCCAATCTCTGCGGCGGGTTCGAACGTCTCAGATTGCTGCGTGAAGATGGACGCAGCCAGGTGTCACAGTTGCCGTACAAACATGACCGAGACGACTTCAACTTTTGGATCGTCATGCTGCGCGACTCAGTCGTCATGCTGCGCACTGTATTTTGCAAGAGTGACGCCATTCTCTTCACGTATGCAGTTAGTCGGAACGGTTGGCATTATTGACGAAGGCGTAACGACACGCTCTCAGCGTCCGCCAGTTCCACCGCCGCGCGGGGCGTTCTCATAAGCGCCGGCTCGGCGCGAGTGAAAGTCGTAGCCGAGTTCCTAGACAAAACTCAAGAGGAGGATCTTATGAAATATCTTCTTATGATTGCGACTTTTGCGGCGTTCATAAGCACGGCGACAGCAACGTCGCCTGCGGCGGATTGCTGCAAGGGCAAAGCAAAATGTTGCCCGAGCGCATGCTGTAAAAAGTAGCTACTCAAACTAAAGTCAACGAGACCCTCGTCGGAGAAATCCGGCGAGGGTTTTCGTTTGCGCGCATTCATGGATTGCAATTTCTGCGCACCAATTCGGCTCGCCATTTGGCTGAACGTGTTTGCCACTAACAATTGCCCGTTTGCCTATATTCCTAATAAGGTATATAGATTCACATGACACTCCGTAAATTACGCACTGTGCTCGAAACAAATCCCGAGCTGTTCCCGCGATTTGTGTTGCCGGATGGTGATTACATCCCTGCACATGCCCACGTCACTGAAGTTGGTCATGTCGTCAGGCAGTTCATCGATTGTGGCGGATTGACCGGAAAAGAAGAAAGAGCTGTGCTGCAAACGCACGTCGGCAATGACACCGATCATCGGCTTCGATCGGATCGCTTTGCGAAAATCCTGGAGCTGGGAAACCGCGTGATTCCGAGTGCAGACCTAGATGTTGACGTGGAATACGACTGCTGCGTCGTAGCGCAGTATCCAATTGCCGAAGCCAGACCAGACGGCGAGCACCTGAACCTGATTTTGCGCCGCGGCCGGACGCAATGCCGGGCGCAGGAGCGTCGCGAGAGCGAAACGGCAGCGCGCTGTTGCGCAACATCCCCAACTTGTTGCTAGTCGTCATGCACCTCATCGAGATCTATCAGTGCTTTTGCGATCGCACGCGATTGCGTATTCTCCATCTTCTTACAAGATCTCCGCTCTGCGTCTGTCATTTTCAGGACATTCTTGGTGAACCGCAGGTCAAGATTTCCAAACACCTCGCTTACTTGCGTAGTAGAGGCATGGTGGCCACGAAGCGGGACCAGAACTGGATCATCTATTCCCTGCCCGAACGACGGGCGGACGAATTAGAACGAAATCTAAAATGTTTACAGGACTGCGTACAAACAGATGCGGTATTCAAACGCGATGTGGAGAAGCTTTCCAAACTTGCAAAGAGCTGTTGTAAACCACGCAGTGTATTCAGGCGCGGCGTGAACAGAAGGAGGACAAATGCAAAAACAAAAAGTTCTGTTTATTTGCGCTCATAACAGTGCCCGTAGCCAAATGGCGGCAGCGTTGCTGAATGAGACGTGCGGCGAATTGTTTGAAGCGCACAGCGCGGGATTAGAGCCAGGTACCATTAATCCACTGGCCGTGGAGGCGCTTCAGGAGCTCGGAGTCGATATTTCGAAGAACACGACGCAGCGCGTTTTCGATGTTTGGACATCAGGACAGATATTCCAATTTGTGGTGACCGTGTGTAGTGAGGCAGAGGCTGAATGCTGTCCAATTTTTGCTGGCGTCACTACTCGGTTGCACTGGCCATTTGACGATCCTTCCAAAGTCATGGGCACGCACGAGCAACGGTTGACAGGAACACGTCGCATCCGCGATCAGATTCGCGCCAAGATCGATTCCTTCTGCGAAGAACACTGCGTCGCGAGCAAAGCGTGAAGAAACTCGCCGCGGAATTCATCGGGACATTCGCTCTCGTCTTCGCCGGTACAGGCGCGATTGTGATTGATGGAACAACTGGCGGTACAGTCACGCACGTTGGCGTCGCGCTAACCTTTGGTCTGATCGTGCTCGCAATGATTTACACAGTCGGTGACATTTCGGGCGCGCACCTGAATCCCGCGGTCAGTCTGGGATTTCTTGCAGCACGATGCTTTCCACTCCGCCAAGCTGTCCCATATATCGCCAGTCAGTGCTGCGGAGCCTTGGCAGCCAGTGGAGTATTGCGCCTTCTCTTTCCGCAAAACGAGATGCTGGGCACGACAACTCCCGCCGGCTCAGCAATCCAGTCATTTGTTCTCGAGCTGATTTTGACTGCGATTTTGATGTTTGTGATCCTTAGCGTCTCAACTGGAGCGGCTGAGAAAGGCATCACAGCGGGAATCGTCGTTGGTGCTGTGATTGGGCTCGAAGCGATGTTCGCCGGTCCAATTTGTGGAGCGTCGATGAATCCGGCCCGATCGCTTGGACCAGCCCTGATGTCGGGCCATTTCCAATATCTGTGGATTTACCTTCTCGCTCCCGTGATCGGTGCTTGTATTGGTGTGCTGGGCTGCCGCTGTGTGCGGGAATCCGGATGCTGCTCAGGCAGAGGTTCCCATCCCACCAGCGGCGCGTGTGCTTTGGCACCTTCAATGCTGAAAGCCAATCAGCTTGGTCAAGCCTGAGGTTGGCGGGCCACGTCGCGCTGCCAGGGCAATTTTCCTTCGATTTCCAATTGCAAAGACAAACTCAGGAATGTGCGGATGAGCACGATCATTCCCAGTACGACCACATTTTGCAGGGTCGGCGCGACAACGACAGTCCGAATAATGTCGCCGGCAATGAGAAACTCGAGACCGAGCAGGATCGCCCGCCCTACGTCTTGCCGATAAAGCGAATAATAATTGCCCGTCCCATGGGCGCGATCCCGCAGACGCAAGACAAGCCGGATTGTGGCAGCCACCATGCCAGCGGCCACAATGAAAACACCCACGCCATCCACGCTCGTGCCGACCACTTCCATGATATGCCGAAAATATTCCATGGCTGCGTTCATAACCGGAAAGCGCGCCGACTTTCAATCTTGTTTCTGGGAACGCCAGTCGCCGCGGCGACCGTTCCAACTTTGCCTCAGGGCCGCGAGCGCGGCACGCGCAACTGACAATCGGGCCATGTCGGCGAGTCGGGCGCGTTTAACGGGCTCATCGGTGCGGGAACAGGCGCCGCCGAATCGAGCACGCCGATGCGCTTGTTCACCCAGAGCGCTTGATACGCCCACGCGGGAAGCGGCGCGCCCTTAGGCGTGCACGACCAGTTGTTGAAGTGAAGATTCACGAGATAGAAGTTCCGGTTCAGTTTCCGGAGCACCTCGACAATCTTCGAATTGTCGAAGCCGTGCATCTCCATCGCAATCTGCGGGATCGACGCCAGCAGCTCGTCGGGGGCTGCCAAAAGCGAATCCCATTCCGCACCTTCGATGTCCATCTTGATGATAAGGCGCCGACCGGTGTCGCCGTTCTTCCTGATCTGGTTTTCCAGCGTGTCGAAGAAATGCGAACCCCTATCGCCCTCCCGATCGCCGACGCATTCGTCGTGAAACACGAATGTACCACCATTGCAGGTTGGCCGGGCTGGATCAAAACAATCGTACTGATGCACTGGGACATGGTACCGGCGCGACATCTCGCATCCCCAATCATCATTCCTGCCAACGCCGTACGAGTATGCTGCATGGAGCGGCTCAATCAGATTCTCGCACATTAGGTATCCGCCATCGTTGGCGCTGCCGAAGCGTTTCAACGTACAATTTTTCAAGGCGACCGGCTGGAGTTCCGCAAGAATGGCCTCACGGAGCTTGCGTGCCGTGGACCGGCGCGCGACATCGCCAATCGCAAAGGCGCCCGCTGCGAGAGCGACGATGATAAATGCGATGCGGATGACATGTCGTCTCATGGCGCCTTGCATCGATCGCAGCCTCTTAAGAGCATTCTCACGCTGTGATCCTTTTGAGTATCTATCCTGGCTAAGAAGGCATACCTTCCAGAACCACACAGGCGACCGCGTGGTGCTCGGTATGGCTAAGCGTGACAAATGCAGCAGTAACGCCCCTTCGTGTCGCGAGTTCCTTGGCCGGCCCGGATAAAACTAGGAATGGTTCGCCGCTCGGCTTTTTCTGGATGTCGATGTCGCGCCAACCCATCGCTTTGCCGATGCCGGTGCCGAATGCCTTCGAAACAGCCTCTTTTGCCGCGAACCGCGCGGCTAAATGGCGCGCCGGAAATTTCATCGACATCGAATATTCAATCTCGCCGTCGGTAAAAACTCGGTGGAGAAAACGATCGCCGAATCGATCGATGGAGCGCTGAATGCGGGCGCACTCGACAAGATCGACACCAGTACCAATCACGCTCATTTTGAATTGCCATCGCGTTGAGGACAACGCGATCCGCCTTTAACGCTCATCCTGGATATTTTGCCATCGCAGCGATCATTTCTTTCACGGCGGTATCAAGCCCAACCCAAACAGCGCGCGATACGATGGCGTGACCGATGTTGAGTTCCGTCAAACACGAAATTTGGTTGATAAGCTCGATATTCTTGTAGTTGATGCCGTGGCCGGCGTTTACCTGGAGATTTGATTCCGATGCGCCGCGCGCGGCCGCTCGCAGTTGCTCAAGCTCTTCTTTTTGAATCTTTTCTGTAAACGCGTTGGCCAGGCTGCCTGTATGCAGCTCAACCATTTCGACGCCCAGCTCTGCTGCGGCGTCGACTTGTTCCAACGTGGGATCGATGAACAGGCTGATTCGAATGCCGGATGTGTGCAACCGTTTGATTGTCGGTTCCAATGTCTTGCGATTTGCAATGACATCCAGGCCTCCCTCGGTGGTAACTTCTTCGCGTTTCTCCGGGACAAGGCAGACTTCATCCGGCACGATGCGTAGCGCGACATCGAGAATCTCCGGTGTGTTGCCCATTTCGAGATTCAATTTTGTCATGATGTTTTCGCGCAGCCGTTCGATGTCCCGGTCCTGGATATGCCGGCGATCGCTGCGCAAATGGGCAACGATTCCCTGCGCACCTGCGCGTTCGCACATTCGCGCTGCAATAATGAGGTCTGGTTCTGCATTCTTGGATTCTGGCATCGTGGCATAGCGTGCCTGCCGCAGCGTTGCTACGTGATCGATGTTGACTCCCAAGCGCAGGCCGCTCATTGACTCAGAAAATTTCGCGAATTGATCGCGCCAAATAGGACTCAGTCAATGAGTCTGAGCAAGTGGGAAAAGAATCGGCGACGCAACGAAATGGCGAGTGGACGAGTTGCGCCCGCGGACGAACCCCGGAAGTCGCCGTCTCGTCGAAGTCGTTAACGATCGTTTGGACTCGGCGTATTCGGCGCCTGATTTGTCGATTTTTGACCGCTGGTTTCTGCCTTCGCGTTGTTTAATGCTTGTTTGGATTTTCGATGAACCGTTTTGGCGCTTTCTTTAGTTTTCTCGCCTACGGTTTCAGCAGTTTCCTTCGTCTTTCTGCCGACTGTTTGGGCCGTCTCCTTGGTTTTTTGTCCGACGGTTTCAGCGGTCTCTTTTGTTTTTTGTCCAACAGTTTGGGCGGCTTCTTTGGTCTTCTTGCCTGCCGTTTCAAGTCCGTCCTTGACCGTCTGTCCCGCTTTTTTTGCTTCGTGCTTTACATTTTCTACTGCGCCTTCCTGACCGAAGGCGGCGAGAGCCGTGGCGGTCACCACGGTAATAGTAAGGATCGTTATTTTCATCACTGTCTCCTTTTGATTTGATGTTCCTGTACAAAGAAAACGGATTCAGCGAGCCTGGCGCGTGCATGCCCCGCGTTCGGCGAGGCGACGTCATCCTGAGAAGTCCACGCTACATCACTTGCAGCACGTACGTTTGTAAATCACCGCGAGTTTTTTCAGTGGGATGCCGAGGACATAAAGCGCTGCGATCAATCCATAAGCCAGGGTTAGACGAACCGGTCCGATTGTTTCGTAGCGACGCGGGCTCACCATGATCCGTTTATGGCTGGAAATCACCCGACCCCGGCCTTGGACTCGGCGGAAAAATTCCACGTCTTCCATCAACGGGACTTCCGGAAATCCGCCAACATCAACGAAGACAGTTCGCCGACAGAATATGCCGTGGTCGCCACATCGCATTCGCAACAAAATCCCGGCGTAGTGCGCAAAACTATCCGTCAACCGGTAAACTAGGTTTTGTGGCAGGCGAATTCGAAAAAAACCCCCTGCGACATTCGGATCATCCATGATGCGCTCGATCTCCTCCAAACAGTCCCACGGAATTTCGGCGTCGACATGGACAAACCAAAGTATATCGCCATCCGCAGTGCTCGCCCCGGCATTCATTTGAACGGCACGATTGGGCCCAGTTGTAACGACCTTATCACAAAAGCCAACGGCTAGGTTCGCGGTTCCATCGGAGCTTCCACCATCGGCGATAATGATCTCTGCTTCCGGCGCTCGCTCACGCAGACGCGCGAGAGATGACCGCAGTAGCTGCGCTTCGTTAAAGACCGGAAGGATGATTGAAATCCTCATTCGAACGTTTTCGCGAAATCGCCTGCCAGGGACACTAGTTCAGGAATAGAACGGCTACGTGATGCCCCTGGCAACAGCTCCGCATTGCCGCAGCCCATACCGCAATGATAAAATCACCCCAGCAAACACGCCAGACCGTGCAAAAAATTCCCCTAATGGATTACGTCGGTAGACCGCTGCTGGCGTCCATGTTTCTTGCGCTGCTGTTGCTGCAATGGCGCTTCCCACTGCGCCGCCAGCACTTCAAGATGCTGCAACGCCTGGTACGCAATTTCGTGCTTTCAATCCCCGGCTTCGCCATCGTTCGGCTCGCAATGTTGCCAATCCCGATTGCCATCGCTATATGGGCAAAAGAAGAACATATCGGTCTGTTACACTGGGTTGCTGTCCCGTTTTGGGTCGCCATCATCGCGACATTTCTACTGATGGATTACGCTTATTGGTGGTGGCATTGGGCGAACCATATGATCCCCATCTTCTGGAGATTTCATAACGTTCATCACACCGACCTTGACCTCGATGTCAGCACTGCCGCGCGATTCCACTTTGGCGAGATGATTTTTTCCGTCGGATTTCTTTCGGTCCTAGTGATGACCTTTGGCATTACTCCGGTCACGCTGATGATCTTCTTTATTACATTTGAAGCTGCGACTCTCTTTCACCATTCCAACTGGCGCCTGCCGATCAAGCTGGAACGTTTTTTGAACCTGATCATAGTGACACCCCGGATGCATGGCATCCATCATTCGATCGTGCAGCGGGAAACCAATTCAAACTGGGGCACGATTTTTTGCTGGTGGGACAAACTTCATCGCACCCTGCGCCGCGACGTGCCGCAGGATGCCATAACAATCGGGGTGGCGGCGTATCGTGAGGAACAGGAACTCACAGTTGGAAAGCTCCTGGCGCTGCCTTTCCGCAAACAACGTCCCTGGCGATTGCCGAACGGTGAGCATCCGGACCGCGCAATTGAGTCTGCAGATCGGCTTGCCGAATAACATTGATCGTGGATTCAAACGCCTGTGAATCCACACTGTTTCCAGAAAGAAACCGGTTTGCTATGTTTCATGGTCAGGATGATTGGACGTGACGGCAAGAGAGGTTGTGACCGGCAATGCCACTGATCAATCGCTTCGCTGAGAAACTGGAGGCGCGTTCCATCTCGCTCCGTCGCGCGCGTCCTGAGATCCTTCAAGTGAATCTCGGCAAGCTTTGCAATCTCACTTGCATCCACTGTCACGTGAACGCGGGGCCGAAGCGGAAAGAAATCATGAACCGCGAGACCATTGATCGGATTATTAATTGGCTGGCCGGAACGGATATTCCAACCGTCGACCTTACTGGCGGGGCGCCGGAAATGGCTCCCGACTTTCGCTTTTTCATCGACGAAGTGAAAAGACTACAACCGTCACGACACATCATCGATCGTTGTAACCTGACGATTTTACTCGAGGCTGGGTACGAGGGTCTGGGAGAATTTCTGGCCGAAAACAAGGTCGAGATTGTTGCGTCAATGCCGTGCTATTCAGCAGAAAATGTGAATGCACAACGGGGCGAAGGCGTTTTTGATGGGAGCATCGCCGCTCTGCAGTTGCTCAACTCGTTAGGTTACGGAATCGACCCAGAACTGCCATTGCACCTCGTTTATAATCCGGTCGGCGCATTTTTGCCGCCTTCGCAAGACAAGCTAGAAGCCGATTACAAACGCGAACTCAGAAAGCATTTCGGGATTGTGTTTAATAAACTGTATGCGCTCGCGAATCTGCCAATCGGACGGTTTGCGAGTTATCTCCGGCATAACGACAAGCTCGCGCAATATATGGATTTGTTAATCCAGACGTTTAATCCCGCGACCATTGACGGTCTGATGTGTCGCAACACGATCAGCGTCGGTTGGCGTGGCGAAGTCTATGATTGCGATTTCAATCAGCAGCTCGAAATGCAATGGTCGAACGGTGGCGGGAGCAAACCGCTTTTCCTGTGGGACATCGATCCGGATCTACTGGAAGGTCGCGAGATTATGACCGGAAATCATTGCTTTGGTTGCACTGCAGGCGCCGGATCCAGTTGTGGCGGCGCGATCAGTTCGTTCTCCTGATTGCACTTTGGCCGCTCGGCATGGCTGCGCACGCAACAGGTGGTGATCGATTAAACGAGCGGCCGCGTCGCAGAGGCAGCCGGCAACAATCGCGCCAGACCAAACTCCGCATGGATCAATTGAGCAGCACGTTCAGCATCTTTTTCATCGATGATGACTGCAATCTTGATCTCCGAGGTAGAAACCAGCTGGATGTTGATCTCATTTTTTCCCAGGCATTCGAACATTCGCGCCGCTACTCCCGAGTGCGATCGCATTCCGATTCCAACTACGCTCAGCTTGGCCATGCCAGCTGCGGTGTTTAAGCGCTTCGCACCAATTTGCCCGATTACAGGCATCAGGATTGTGCGTGCGTTTTCCAGTTCATCCTCATGAATCGTAAATGAGACGTCAGTCGTTCCCCCGATCGAAGCGTTTTGAACGATCATGTCGACGATGATATGCGCCGCTGCGATGTTCGCAAAAATCCGAGCAGCCATTCCCGGCTCGTCACGCACGCCTGCGATGCTGAGTTTTGCCTGGTGTCTGTCGAGACTGATCCCCCGAACCACCACGTCTTCCATGCTGGGAGTCTCTTCCTTGGCAATTGTCCCGCGTCGTTTGGTAAAGCTTGACCGCACTTCGAATTCGACGCCGAATTTCTTAGCAAATTCTACCGCGCGCGATTGCATCACCTTTGCGCCGCTGCCCGCCATCTCGAGCATTTCGTCATAGGCAATCTCACTGACTTTTTTCGCGTCGAGGACTATGCGTGGATCGCATGTGAACACGCCATCGACATCGGTAAAAATCTGGCAGGCATCAGCGTTCAATGCGCCAGCCAGCGCAATCGCGGTCAAATCTCCCGCGCCCCGGCCAAGCGTGGTCGTATCTCCCTCCGGGGTCTGGCCCTGAAAACCGGCCACAATTACAATGTAGTCCTCCGATAGAATCTCATGAATCTGCTTTGGACTGATGTTCGCGATTCGCGCCTTGCTGTGATGTCGGTCGGTTAAAATTCCTGCCTGGGCGCCGGTCAACGAGATCGCTGTTCCACCGAGCGCGTTCACGGCCATGGCAGTTAAGGCGGTGGAAGCGTGCTCGCCAGTGGCAAGCAGAATATCGAGTTCGCGCTCTGTCGGGTGCGGCGAGACAGCTTTTGCAAGCTTGATTAACTGGTCGGTCACGCCCGACATCGCCGAGATGACCGCGACAACCCGACAGCCCTTGCGCTGCGTCTCAATAATTCTGCGGGCAACTTTACAAATTCGCTCCGGTGTCCCGACGGAAGTGCCGCCATATTTTTGAACAATCAGCTGCATAGCTTGAATAGATTACGGAACAGGACTGAGAAGTTCCAAAACAAACTAAGACTGGTTTTGTGTCGTAATGCTGATTATGCGCGTCAATGACTAAAGCCCGACCGCGCGTCGCACATCATTCAGGGTCGCCGGGACAGATTTCAGTTTCTTCATTTGCGTAGTGATTACATCGGGGTCCTTCAACCCATGTCCAGTGACGGTGCAGACAATCCGGCTCTCCTCCGGAATCTTCTGAAATGAGTATGCTGCCTCTTTCGAGTTGCAGCATTTGAAAAGCCCCGCGACAGACGCCGCACTTGCCGGTTCAACAAAAATTCCCTCGTGTCGCGCCAGCCAGGCCTGCGCCGCAAGAATCTCTTCGTCACTAACAAGATCAATCGCGCCATGTGATTCGCCGATCGCGGCGCGAGCCTGTTTCCGACTTGCCGGATTGCCAATTCGAATCGCCGACGCCACCGTTTCAGGGTTTTCGACGATGCGATTGTAAAAAATTGGGGCAGCACCTGCGGCCTGAAAGCCAATCATCGCTGGCAATTTCGTCGACCTTCCGTGCGCGTGATATTCTCGGTAGCCCGCCCAATATGCGGAGATGTTGCCAGCATTGCCTACGGGCAACAGGTGAAAATCGGGCGCGTCGCCAAGGTCATCGATAATTTCGAACGCGGCCGTCTTCTGCCCGGCGATTCGGTCCGGGTTAATCGAATTTACAACTGCGAGATCACGCTGTTCACCAATCTCCCGAACGATCCGGAGCGCGTCGTCGAAGTTGCCTTCCAAAGCGATGATTTTGGCTCCGCAGGCGAAAGCCTGCAGCAATTTACCAATTGCGATTTTGCCAACAGGCAAGACTACAGCGCACTTGATCCCCGCCCGCGCGGCATAAGCTGCCGCCGAAGCCGACGTGTTTCCTGTTGAGGCGCAAATGAGAGCTTTTGCGTTGCGCTCCATCGCTTTCGATACAGCGACCGTCATGCCGCGATCCTTGAACGAGCCCGTTGGATTTATTCCTTCGTTTTTGACGTAAACCGCGCGGCCGACGCGTTTGCTCAGTCGCGGGCAAAACACCAGCGGCGTAGTCCCCTCACCCAGGGAAACAATCTGCGTCGATTCATCAACCGGAAGATATTCCCGGTAACGCGCGATCACTCCCAATTTTGATGTTGTCGTTTCGGCGTGCATTTTCTATTCGAGGCAAATTCGTGTGATTGTCGATCTGTAACTGCCGTGTAAGATCATGCCGTTATGCCTGCGCTCAGCAAGGAAGATAAACTGCGACTCCTAACCATAATTCTGGAGAGTCGCCATGCGGACCTGCGCGAACAGAATCTGAATCGTCAGGGCAAGGGACATTTTCATGTTTCCGGAATGGGTCACGAGGCACTTGCCGCGGTCTCAATCCAGATGGAACCGGACGATTACATCGTTTCGTATTATCGCGACCGCGGTCTTGTTCTTGGGCGCGGAATGACAACGCGCCAGCTCGGCCTGGAATATTTTGCGAAGCGCAACACCGGGAGCGGGGGCCGTCAGATGCCGTCTCACTACAGCAATGCGGAGTTACACATCTGGAGCGTGCCGACTCCCACCGGTTCGCAGTTGCTCCCCGCCTGTGGCATTGCCTGGGGCATTCAGCTGGACGGCAAAAAAAATCTCGTTGTCACGACGATCGGAGATGCTGCGACGCGCCAGGGAGATTTTTTTGAGGCGCTCTGTTTCGCCAAGGAGAGGAAGCTTCCCATGCTCTTCCTCGTCGAAGACAACGGTTACGGTATCAGCATGCCGACGCGGAAGAACAATCCGCTCGCGCTCAATGTTCTCGAACCTGACAACTGGCGTCACATCGAAGGACAAGACGTGCAGCAGATTTACGACGCAACGGCAGAGGCGTTCGAAAAAATTCGTGCGGGAGGCGGACCGTTCTTTTTCTGGATCAGGATGGAGCGTCTTTCCAGTCACACCAGCACTGATGATCAGAAACTATATCGCAGTGCTGAGGAGTTGCAGACACTGGAAAAATCCGATCCGCTCAAATACTGGAAAGATCAACTGATTCAGGAAAGCGTGATCACTATCGCGGAATTCGCCAAGCTCGATAATGAAGTTAAAGAGCGCATTCGCGGCGAGTATGCCGAGGCAGAAAAAGCCGACGATCCCTCGCCTAACGAGTTACTTACTAATGTTGGCAAATCGCCCGCAAAACTTAACAAGGAGGTTCTTCCTTCCGGAAAATATCGCATCGGCGACACGGTGAATAAGACGTTGCGTGTCGGTTTGGAGGAAGATCCGCGACGTGTGATTTTTGGTGAAGATATTGAAGACCCGAAAGGCGGCGTGTTTCGTCTCACGCAAAAGCTTTCAACCGAGTTTCCGAAACAGGTGTTCAATTCGCCTCTTGCTGAATCGACGATTCTCGGTGTCGCGTGCGGTCTGGCGGCTTACGGCAAACGTCCGGTCTTCGAAGTGCAATTTATTGATTTTATTTATCCGGGGTTCAACCAGCTCGTCACCAACATCTCGAATTTGCGCTGGCGATCATTTGGCAACTGGAAGTGCCCGGCGGTGATTTATGCGCCCTATGGGGCTTACCTGCCCGGCGGAAGCTTGTGGCACAGCCAGGCAAACGAAGCAGCGTTCGCTCATTATCCCGGTCTGAACGTTGTAATCCCAAGCTCGCCGGCTGATGCCGCCGGATTGCTCTGGTCCGCCATGCATGGTGAAGATCCCGTTATCTTTTTGATACCCAAACATCTGCTTTGGGCGGAGCACGAATACTCTGAGCCCATTCGCGCGGTTCCGTTGGGCGAGGCGCACAAGTTGCGTGATGGCTCTGATGTCACTCTCGTTGCGTGGGGTAACACAGTCGAGAAATCTCTCGAAGCTTTAAACAAGATCGACAATAAAATCAGCGTCGAACTAATTGATTTGCGTTCAATCGTTCCGTGGGACAAAGCAGCAATCGAGGAATCGGTGCGCAAGACTCACCGGCTGGTCGTCGTTCAGGAGGACACCGAAAATTGCAGTGTTGGTCAGATGCTGATTTCTCACATCACGAGTGTTCCGGATCTTTGGAATGAAATGATCAGCCCGCCGATTCTGGTCAGCAAAGCAAACGTCATGATCGGCTACAACCCGATTTATGAGTATGCGGCGTTGCCAGACGTGGAGCGGATTATCTCTGCAATTCACCGGTCGATCCAGACCAGACAGGAACGCGTTGCTGTAGCCACGGTTGCAGAGCACGGTCGCGTGGCCCCGTCCATCACACATGTTCCGTCGCCGGGGTTAGCGCCCCCGGCTAAAGCGGAAACTGGCGAAAAACGGATGCAAAGCATCACTGTCCCAGTGATGGGCGAAGGCATTCGCAATGCAAAAGTTGTTTCGCTTTTGAAAAATCCCGGCGACACCATCGCGCTCGATGATGAGCTCTGTGAAGTGGAGACCGATAAAGCCGTTTATCCCATTCAGTCGTCGTTTGCCGGTGTAATGGGTGAATGGAAAACAAAAGTAGGCGACACCGTCGAGATTAGTCAGGAGCTTGGCACGATTATAACCGCCGAGCCATCGTTTGCCGGCCAGTTTCAAGAAGCAGCTGAAGAATCGGTGGCTGGTGCTGTAGCCGCGGGCGCTGACCGCGGCGGCTCAGTGTCCCCACGCGAGATCACGCGGCCGGGGTCATCGACTCCGGCTACAGTTATCGAACCTGCGCTAGCACCGACAATCACGCGCAAGCTTCTTCACGTGATCGCCGCCAACTTGCAGATCGACACGCGATGGGATGCGATTCGCAAGGCGCGCGATGCAGCGAAAACGAAAAATGGGAAACACGCTCCTTCTCCGTCGGTGATGATCGCGTGGGCGGTAGTGCGAGCCATGGAAAAACATCCACCTTTCCGTCGCCTAATTTTGGAAGATGAGCGCATTATCGAGAACGAAAATTTCGATCTGGGTATTGCGGTAACGCTGGAAGGCGATCGCCTCGCGACGGCCGTGATTGTTGACGCGAACAAGAAGAACTGGCCCGAATTCGTGAAGACTTACAACGAAACAGTTGATGCCACGCGCGGCGGCCGTGTTGATGCGATGAACGCCCCGGTTGTGATTACCAGTCTGGGCGCATTTGGGGTAAAGGCCGGCGCGCCTATCGTGGTGCCGCCCTCAGTTGGCACGCTTTTCGTCGGCACCGCTCATCGCGAATTGATTCCAAACGGAAAGAAAAACGAAAGCGCGGAGGTCATTACGCTTTCGCTTACCTTCGATCATCGCGTCGTAAACGGAGCCGGCGCCGCGAGCTTTGCGAACGAAATCAAAAAACAAATCGAAGCGTTCAAAATCCTCGCAGCAAAGGCGGGAGCGATTAGGACCTAACGCCTACAGGTCTGCTGCACTTCCGGTCTCCGAATTTGTTTGATCGCAAGCAGGACGCTTGCGTTACATTTCTCGGATGACCACGGCCAACAAGATTACCGTCGTCCGGATCTTGATGATTCCGGTTTTTGTGACGATGGCGATCTATTATGGCGAGAGCATCAAACGCGGCGATCCGCTGGAATGGCAGCGTTACGTGGCGATCATCATTTTTATTCTCGCGGCCGTAAGCGACGGCCTGGACGGATACGTTGCGCGCCGGTACAATCAACGCAGCACGCTTGGAGTGTATCTCGACCCAATTGCGGATAAAGGTTTGCTTTTGAGCGGT
>Ga0193722_1000098_pt1 | contig 18096 bp, 15 predicted proteins | sample H2m1metaG_FD_143044 | JGI IMG/M metagenome (GOLD analysis project Ga0193722, IMG submission 143044) | Soil microbial communities from a riparian zone of the East river system, Colorado, United States - H2m1 | ecosystem: Environmental > Terrestrial > Soil > Riparian zone | place: USA: East River...
CCGCCGGCCAGTATCGCACTGGTCTACCAGGGGTTGGGTCGGCAGGAAGAAGCCATATCGTGGTTGAACAAAGCTTGTGACAAACGGGACGTGTGGGTGACTCTTCTTAAAGTCGATCCCCGCTGGAAGTCGCTTCGCTCGCATCCCGGTTTCATTTCTATCCTCAAGCGCGTCGGTCTCGAGTAATTGTCGGCATTATCCTCGTCATTCATCGTTGCTCTCATGGCATCTGTGATCAGCCAGGAAAAATCCCGGCAACTTTCGCCGGCCCCAATCGAACAGTTGCACCAGATACCAGGCGGGGTGCGGCTCTCCGAGCACCAGGCCCTGCCATTCAACTTTACTGGTCTTGTTTGCGCTGTGGAAATATTTTTCGATTAGCTTTTCTGGATTCTTCGATACTTCAGCTTGCATCGCACCAAAATTTTTAACCCTTCAAATTCTAAAAGGTGGCGATTTTTGCAGGGGCTTTCCGCTCAGATTCCACATTAGCATACATAATTTGCATCCTTTCAGTTTTCACTGTGAGATGTGGAACATCCAACACCTGCATTGGGCGCTTGCCGGGGAAATAGACTAAACCGATCAAAGCATCTGCGGAGGTTTTTACCGCCAAAAAATGATGCGTCGCTTACACAAGATTCGGGCCAACTTTGACAAAAAGCGATGAGTGCAATGCAATAAAATGGCTTAGCGTTAATATGACAGTGAGGTCCTTGCGCAAATTAGTTCGGGCGAACATGAAAAAAAAGAAGACGACACGTCGAGCACCCCGAGAATTTTCGGCTAACGGTGCGGTAAGGAAAGATGGCGCGACTAAGCGATCAACGAGCGCGCCAGTCTTCAAGCATCCGCATCCTAAGACGGAGCTGGAAGCAACCAGTCAACGATATGTCGATTCGGAGGAGCGTTATTGCACCTTATTCAACCTGAGTCCCATGGCCGTCTATAGCATTGATGCCTCGGGCGTGATTCGGGACTTCAACCGCCATGCCGCCGAATTGTGGGGACGCGAGCCAGAAGTGGGGGATACGGACCAGCGGTTTTGCGGCTCGTTCAAAATGTTCCGGCCGGACGGTACTTTTATGCCTCACGATCAGTGTCCCATGGCCGAAGTGGTCTCGGGCAAAATATCCGCAGTCCATGACGGGGAAGTGCACATCGAGCGGCCCGACGGCTCGCATGTCACCGTCCTTGTCAATATTCGTCCGTTAAAGAACGACCGGGGAGAAGTTACCGGAGCAATCAATTGCTTTTACGACATCACCGAGCGCAAGCAGATGGAGGCCGCGCTAGAAAAGTCAAAGAATCTGCTCGAGAAGCGGGTCCGCGAGCGAACACGGGAATTACGCGGGGCGAATGAAGAATTGGAAGCCGAGATCGCTCGACGCAAAGGACTCGAAGGCGAAATTCTTGAAATCAGCGATCGCGAACAGCAGCGCCTCGGACAGGAATTGCACGATGGACTTTGTCAACACCTGACCGCGGTCGCTTTCATGGCTCGTTCGGTTGCCTTGCGATTGAAAAACCATAGGGTCATCGAAGTAGATGATGTCGATAAAATCGCGAAGCTGGTGAACGATGCTGTTACCAACACGCGCGACCTTTCCCGCGGACTGCACCGGGTCGATATCGATGCCCTAGGATTCATCGACGCGTTGCGAGATTTGGTTGATCGGAAAATCTGGAAGATCCCCTGCCAGCTGCAAGTCGACCCGTCAGTTCATATCAAGGATGACACGGCTGCATCACAGCTTTATCTCATCGCGCGCGAAGCGGTGATCAACGCTAACAAACACGCGCAAGCCCGCGGAATAGTGGTCGAGATGCGCTGCTGGCAAAACGGAATTGTCTTGAGCGTGACCGATGATGGTGTCGGATTTCAGAAACAGCCGGAGAGCGCACCCGGGTTGGGTCTTCCCATCATGAAATACCGAGCGCACTCGATTGGCGGGCGATTGGAAATCGAATCTTCAAAAAATAAGGGCGGCACCCGTGTGGCCTGTTATTTGGCCCGCAGCACATTCCAATCAGTCAAGAAAGAAATGCCCGGCCAGCGCAATTCCCTGCGAAAATCACAAAAGCATTAGCCACCTTGATTTAAATTTCTTGCGCGGGACACGCCGCGTTTAATTTATGGGGTCCAAGACATTACTCGCAGCAGCGGTCGCCGCAGCGATTAGCTATGCAGGTACGGGCTTAGCTAGCGCGAACATTATCAGCATTACGCCCAGCAAGGACAATACACTCTACGAGTACGACCCGGCTGACGGCGATACCAGCAATGCTCTGGGCTTTCATCTCTTCGCCGGCAAGACGGCTATGGGTGAACTTCGCCGGGGGGTCCTGGCATTTAATATCGCTGCAAGTATTCCAACCGGCTCAACAATAACAGGCGTTACCCTCAGTATGAACATGTCCAGAACACCTATTAGCGTTGCGTATCCAGTCGAGCTGCACAAGCTGCTTGTCGACTGGGGTGAGGGAACTTCGCAGGCATCCGGAGAGGAAGGCGATGGAGCACCGGCCACGCCCAACGATGCAACATGGCGGCACCGCTTCTTCGACACGATTTTTTGGGCTGCGCAAGGCGGTGATTTTTCGGCTACCGTGAGCGCAAGCCAGTCGGTCAGTGTCGTTGGGCTCTACACGTGGAGCTCACCGCAAATGGTGGCGGATGTGCAGGATTGGCTGGATAACCCAGCAGGCAACTTCGGCTGGCTGGTATTGGGAGACGAGAAGCCCACGTTGACGGCGAAGCGATTTGATACTCGAGAGAGCGCGAATCCGCCTTTGCTGACCATCCAATACGCACAGTCGCCCAGAGCTACGCCCCTACCAAGGCCGCGTCCGACCCCACACCGGAGACCAACACACTAGACTTACGGAAAGCCGATCCGAGCACTCCAACAATGAATTGTACCGACATGCTGACCGTGTTATCATTCTGTGAAGATACGCGCCGAAAGGCGCCGTCACTATCGGAACGTAAACGATACGAAAAGCGGAAAACGCCGCGAGATCAGCACCCGGTTGAGTTTCAATACTGCCTGCGAACTTGGCTTTCGCGGCAGCCTCGACGAATGGGAGCGCCTCATGGGGGCAGTTGCGAGGCGATGGGTGCCATTCGGATATGCACTCCGATTAAGGCAGCCAAGTGAACTTAGGCACAACTGATATTGATCGACGCAGTTTGGTCGGGAAATTCTGAGCGGGGCGAGTTCGTCTCGCCGGTAGGGAGCATTGCCCAGTAAGTTGTCGGGAACTAATCTGGTAACGCCCGATGCGCGTCATCGTCGCCCGCTCAAAGTTCTCGTAGCAAAGGTTAAAACGTAGCACCCCGGGCCCAAGAGCGTACTCCTGCACTTGGTTTCGTATTGCATTGCCGCTCCGGATGGTGCCTTTACGTCACTTCATTCTGCGGAAATGAGGAAACGAAGTTCCCCCAACGAGTGCCGGAGCTAGAGGGCGACGGGGTAACTCAAATTTCGCGGAGGTTTGGTATGTCGGCAATTTGAGCGGTGTCATCACCATTCCGGGGAATGGTTTCAATACGCGAGGGATTTTGATCGATCTCTCCATTTCAGGGCCGCATTACTAGGCGGAAATCCTAGCGCGGAATGCGAGTTTTTTTGAAATGCTGTGCTAGTGAATTTTTTCCAAAACATACTGAAAGGTTCTGCGTTGCTATTTGTGGACATAAGGGTCAGGTCCGGTTCCGGGTGAGACGGGTTTTGGAGCGGCATCGCCGTCACTTAGAGACACCCGGCCCAGGCAAATCCCAGATATGTCAGGGAATTCAAGCAAACCAAATGCATTTAGCTCCCGAGGAATTGTTGAGACTGATAGAGCTTGTAGTCATCTGCCAAATACCGGGATGGACCTTTTTGCTCGGCTATTTTCTAGCGAAACGATGAGGATTAATCTGGATCATTACTGTGCTGGCTTGTCAGTTTTCGGCGCTTCCGCGCGGAATAATCTCCCGATGAAATTGCTCTCCCAAATAGTTGTCGTTCTCGTAACCACCGGGCTCTCGGCCCATTCCGAATCCGCTTTCGTTTTAAACGAGCGAACGGTGGACCTCGGCAACGACGTGTCGTTGCGGGTGATCGAATCTGGCCAACCGGAATCAGGAGCTACTTTGGTTTTCATTCCCGGCTGGAGCACTAGCGCTGATATCTGGCGAGAACAGATCAATCGCTTTGCTCGCACATATCGCGTGATCTCTTTTGATCCGCGCTCGCAAGGTAAATCCACGATAACAACAGATGGCAACACCCCGGAGACCCGCGCGCAGGATATGCACACGTTGCTCGACCGCTTCGGCGCCCGACGGCCTGTCCTCATCGGGTGGTCGCAGGGAGTTGAGGACATCGCCGCTTTTATTAATCTGTACGGGACTGACAATCTTTCAGGAATTGTACTGGTGGATGCGGCCATCTCGCCTGGAGCTGAGGGCATGGCGGCGCTCGGCGCGCAACAGGCCGCGTCGCAATTTGCGACGTTCGCTGTTTACCAGACGCATCAGCAGAAATATTTGGCAGACATGATGCACGCGATTGTCAGCAAACCGCAGAGCAATGATGCCATTGAAGGGTTGGTCGTTACGGGCTTGCAAACGCCGCCTGATATCGGCATTGCGATGCGTATCGCCGACACTTTTGGTGTGAGTCGCATGCCCGCGCTGAAGAAGATCAACTGCCGAACGTTGAGCATCGCCTCGGCGAAATCGCCTGTACTGGCACAGCAGCAGGCCCAGGCGAAGCAGATTTCACATGCACATTTCGAAAAAATCGAAGACGCGGCTCATGCAGTGTTTCTCGATCAGCCGGACCGTTTTGAGGAATTGCTCAAGAGCTTTGTAGGCAGCTTGGCCACTAATAATGCGTATCAGAACGCCGCAACACCTGCACCGCCGGCGGAAATAGACGAAACAGTCATTCCTACGTTCGAGCAGTATCGTGTAGCATCGAAAGTCGTGAAAGTGCGCCGTCGGCAAAATCACGTCAGAACTCTTTGGACTAAATTGCTCTACGGGTGGGTCGCTAAGGGAAGAAGAAATTAGATGATCGGCGAACCGATGGCGCGCAAGGCGTCCACGGCTAGAAGCGTTTCCCTCACGTTGCGGCGGATTGGCAACACATCACCCAATGCCATCGAAAGCCAGCAAAAAGCACGTCAGTGGACAAAGGCGCATTTCAGCGAATTTGTTAACCGGGTTGCGACGTTCACGCGTACGCGCGCGCGAGAGAGGGTAACCGGCAAGCGACACGGTCGGCATTAGCTTTTGATTAGACGCAGACTGGCAGCGCAGCAGCTACTGCCAATGGCCGACGACCCAAACCCAGCCGCCTGGATGACGCACCCAGTGGCCTGCCACCCAAACTGCAGCTGGTCTGGGCCGGACTACCCAACTGCCAGACACCCACACGTAGTTGGTTCCGGTCCATCGCCAATAACCGGTCGTCCACACATATCCTGGTCCAGGTGCTACAGTCTGAGTTTCCACGCGAACCGGTGGTGGGGGCCTGGTTACCACTACTGCACGAGCAGGCCCCGTTGTGGTCACTTCCTGTGTGGTGGTAGTCGTCGTTACTGTGGTTGGCTCTGCGGCGCAACCGACCAATATGAACGGCATCAATGTCAATAGGTAAAAGCTTTTCTTCATTTTCTTTGTCTTTTTCTTACGGATTCGTTTTTTGACAAACGTTCGGTTTTACTAGAAATGAAAGCGTCTACCCGCAAGCTCGTGAGCCGCCTTGAGTTCGCCTCGGGGGCGGTGGCGATGCGGTATGAGCCGGAAGGTAGCCATCCGGACAACGCCGGCCCATGGCCCGCTAGCCTGGGCTGCACGACAGATCTGCCAACGCCTGCGGGGAATCCGACCTTAAATGTTGTCGCGATAGGTCGCCAACGGTCAGTAATCGCGTCACTGATCGCAGCGCGGAGTGGCAGCATCGGGCTGCCTAAGCCACGGCAGGGTGTCGTGGCAAACACACCAAATGCATTTCAAAATGGGGCCGTTGGCTTCATCGATTGGTTAGACATGTGCAAAGGCATCGAGTGTTCTTTCCTCCGCGAACATGTTTTCGGCAACTTCATGTCGAAAAAACCGTAGAATGAGCGTGAAGGCATTTCCCCAAATACAACAATCTCCATCAGGTTATGCTCTTCCGGGAGCCAAGCGATTCTTGAGTGAGTCGCTTGGTTTCCAATTTTATGAACACTCAGTAAAGCTGCCGAAGCTGCAAGAGACCCGCCGAACAAAATCGCGCTACGGCTCCTTGAAATCGCCCTTGTGCTCGTGAGTCTCGATCACGTTGCCCTTTAAGGCCCGGTTAAGTTTCGATACGGCTTGCGAGCTGGGCTTTCGCGGCACCCTCGATGAATGGGAACGCTCATGGGAGCAGTCGCGAGGCGGTGAAGTATCGGCGGACAATGACGGGTTTCGGTGGCAATGTTATGCTTATGCAACACGACATTCGTTCTTGACTTACGAATGAAACGGTGAGGGAGGGATTCGAACCCTCGGTAGCCTTTTGGGCTACGGCGCTTTAGCAAAGCGCTGCTTTCGACCACTCAGCCACCTCACCAAAAGCAAAGCGAGAATATCGCAGGCAATTTTGGATTTCCAATTCGTAATTTGCATCTGCCGACACGGGCTTGGTCGCGTACTCGCGATTTCATCGTTGCTAATCGCCGATTGCTAATTGAAATGATTGGACATGATTAGCGAAGACGAAGCCCGTCGGCAAGTTTTGCAGAATGTCCACTCGCTAGGGGAACGAATTGTTCCACTTTCCGAGGCGCTAGACTGTTTTAGCGCACGTGATGTGGTCGCGCGATTGCCGCTGCCGATGTTCGATAATTCGGCCATGGATGGGTACGCCGTCGTGGCGAGCTCATCCACAAAACGCACGCGACTGCGTGTGATCGGTGAGCAGCCGGCTGGGATCGATCGGGAGCTCCGAGTTTCTCCTGGGGAAGCGGCTCGGATTTTTACCGGGGCGCCGATACCGGCTGGCGCGGACGCGGTTATCATGCAGGAAGACACGACGCGCGAAGACGACAAGATCATGGTGAATGAGAGTGTCGATCCCGGCGAATTCATCAGGCGGCGCGGTTGCGACTTAGCGGAAGGCCAGAAAATTCTCGGGCCCGGTGAAAGGATTCGTCCGACAACGATTGCTCTTCTAGCGTCCCAGGGTTTCGCTGATGTGACAGTCGGCGGCCAGGTAAACGCAGCAATCGTTTCTACTGGCGACGAGGTCGTCGCGCCAGGAAGTAAGCTCGATCGGGGGCAAATCTACGACAGCAATTTGGTATTGCTTCAGGCTTTGGTACAACACTGCGGCGCATGTGTGAAATCAGCCGAACATTGCCCCGACCAACGCGAACGATTGATCCAAGCAATTCAGCGCGGAATCAAAAGTCATATCCTTGTTATTACCGGTGGCGTCTCAGTCGGCGAGCACGACCTGGTCCAGGCGGCGTTACGCACGCTCGGAGCCAAGATCGACATCTGGCGCGTCGCGATTAAACCAGGGAAACCATTTCTCTTTGGCCAAGCGAGTGGCTGTGCTGTATTCGGTTTGCCAGGAAATCCTGTGTCAGCGTTTGTAACTTTTTTGCAGTTTGTGCGTCCTGCGATTTTGAAAATGATGGGCGCGAAGAATGTTGACCTTCGGAAGGGGCCGGCAAAATTGGCCATTGATCTCACAAACGAAGGCGATCGCCCTCATTACGTTCGCGGCCGAATCGACAACGGGACGTTTGTGCCAATCGGGCGCCAGGAATCGCATGCGCTTTTTGGGTTGAGCCAATCGAATGCGTTGCTGCGCATTGCTGTCGGCGAGTCGCTAAGAGCAGGTGAAATTGTCGATATTCAAACCTGGGATTAATCAATTCTTCCGGACGGAGCGGTTTGACAGGTCGTGCGCGCATTTTTACTTTAATCGCCTTGAATACGGGAGCCTTGACCGCGTTTGCACGAACTCCAACCGATCAAATTCGTGCGGATGCAGAACGGCTTTCGCACATCGTTCTGGAGATGCAGCGCCGTTTCTTGCTGCGTCTCTGTAAGGAACTCGCGCCAGGGAACGTTTCCTTTGTGCAGTTTTTTCTTCTCGGGTTCCTCGACCAGAAGGAAGTCCTTACTATGTCTGCGATTGCAAAGAAGATGGGGCATACCACTGCGGCGGCCAGCGGTTTGGTGGCGCGCCTTGAGAATCTCGGTTACGTGGTACGCTCTGTTGCGCGAGATGATCGTCGCAAAGTAATGGTTTGCATTACGCCCAAGGGTTCGGCGCTGGTCCGACGGATTCGCGAAGAAATGGTTGGCAATCTGATGAAGGTTTTGGAACACCTCACCCCCGATGAGCAAAAAGCGTGGTTGCAGATTTACACTAAAATTTATGATTACTGCCAATCGAAATGATTTTCATCTATTGGCCGGCGGTGTTATCACACCTAGGTAAAAAAAGCACGCAGTTTGAATCTGCGTGTCTACGTTTACGCGTCTAATCTCTCGGGCTAAACCTTCTTTATGCGAAAATATTTTGTAATCTCCGGGTTCGCGGCGTCGATGATTGCTGCAAGTTGGGTGGCGCGCGCCGGCACGGGCGAAGGATCAACATCGACGGGCCTTGGCACATCTTCTTCAGGCAAGGTTCCCACGTTTACGCTTGATCAAGCGATCCTGACGTCGCTCCAGCGCAATCCGACTCTCCTCAACGCGGAACAGGAGATCAAACGAACCAAAGGCGTGATCATTCAGGTCCGTGCGCAGGCGCTGCCACAGGTCAATGTAAATGCGAATTTCGATTGGACTGATCCGAACCTCGTTAACGCTCGAACCGTAAGCACGACAGCTGGGATCCCGGTCGGGCCGACACCTCCGGCAACGGGCGCATCCGGTTCTCTCGTTGAGTCGCCGCAATCGCAGGTCGGGAACGCTCGGACATTCGCCGCCGCCGCCGCCCCGACGGCGACGCCAGGGGTCAGAAACGCCGAGCTCAGCGACATATCGTACAGCATCGAGGTTATCGGAACGCAGCTGATTTTTAATGGCACAACTTTCAATCAGATCAGGGGAACTTTCTTTCAGCGGGACAGCGCCTACTTTTCGTTCCGCAATATTCTGGACCAACTGCTTGCGACCGTGAAAACGCAGTTCTACCAGGTCGTGGTCAATCGAGAACTCATCAAAGTGCAGGAACAATCGGTGCACTTGCTGGAGAGTCAGTTGAAAGACCAGCAAAACCGCTTCGAAGCGGGAACAGTTCCACGCTTCAACGTGCTGCAAGCTGAGGTGGCTCTCTACAATCAGATTCCGCAACTGATTACCGCTCAGAACAACTATCGAATCTCGAAGATCACTCTGGCCAAGACATTAGGCCTCGATTTCCAGCCGGGGCGCGGTGAAAATCCGCCGCTCGACGTAATAGGTGAAATGCCATATAACCCGCGAACCATATCGCTGGTCGACGCGATCGAGCTGGGAAAACAGCGGCGCCCTTTTCTTAAGGAGGCACGGGCAAACGTCTTGAATCAACTCCAGCAAGTGCGGGCGACAGCGGGGCAGTACCTCCCAACTATCACCGCGACCGGGGGTGGCGAATGGGTCAGCTCGCCGATCAATTCCAGCTGGCATGATATTTCGAAAGGTTGGGTCGCAGGGGTGCAGGGCAGCATGCCGATCTGGGACAGCGGCGCGATTGCTGGCCAGGTCGTCCAACAGCGTGCCCTCCTTTCAGAAACCAAGATCACTTACGACGACGACGTTCGGCAGGTTGAGTTGGAAGTGCAGACCGCGTATTCAAATTTGCAGCAGAACCGCGAGTTGATTGTAAGTCAGGAGAAAAACGTGGAGCAAGCCGAGGAAGCGCTTCGTCTGGCCAAGGCGCGCCTGGACGCAGGCGCAGGAGTCCAATTGGATGTGCTTAATGCACAAGTGCAGCTGCTCACGGCACAATCGACGCGCTTGCAGGCGCTCTTCGGTTACAACTCCTCGTTGGCTGAATTTGACCGAGCGACGGGCGCGCAGAGCAGCTATCAGGCGATGTTCGCCGACTTGGCACCGCGCGCCACGAAAACGAAGACCTACTACACCGGCAGTGGCGTGGACGCCGAAGGGAAACGGAAAAAAGCTGACGACGACAGCACAGTGCGCTCATCGTCTGGAAGGCCCCGAACATCACATTCCAAATAAGGCCCTGATTTCGAATTCCAAACGGTCGCTCGCAACCTTTTTTGAATTTGATGCTGGCCTCCCCTTCGGATTTCAGTGTGGCAATTTGGGATTTCGGCGGCAATGACGCAGTTACCCTTCGAACAATTTCCCGCGCTCAGCGCGATTGAAATCTGTCGTCACGCTTTTACGCAAAGGATTCCCGGCATCGACGTTTCGCACGATAAGGGCGAAGTGTTAAAGCGGCTCGATGCGGCGCATCGTGAAATCCGCAACGCAATCGGCATGGGCGATTGGCCGCTATTTACCGCCCAACAAGTTCACGGGAACAAAGTTGGGATTATCGATAGTTGTAGCCACGGCCCTGTGAGCCGTGAATTCGCCGGCTGCGACGGACTTATTACCAATCAACGCGGCATCGGCCTGGGGGTTTACGTTGCCGACTGCTGCGCGGTTTACATTGTCGATCAAAAAACCACGGCCATCGGGCTGGTTCATTCCGGACGCAAAGGCACCGAATTCGGCGTCGTTCCCAACGCAATCAAACAAATGATTGATTGCTTCGGCTCCGATCCCGCGGACATGATAGTGCAACTCAGCCCCTGCATTCGGCCGCCACATTACGAAGTCGATTTCGCGGCGGAAATTGTCCGCCAATGTCGCGCGTCTGGCGTGAAAACCATTCATGATTCCGGCGTATGCACTGCCTGCGATTTAAAACGTTATTACTCGTATCGGGCCGAAAAAGGAAAAACCGGCCGCATGCTAGCGTTGCTTGGACTCGATCCAACAATCGAGAATTAGACGAAAAAATGTTCGACCTGTGTCTCGTTAGATCGACGTTTCTTCGTCGACCACGCGTTTGAGTGGACAAATGCCACGTTTCTTTGCATTCGCGACGAAGTCCAGGAACTCACGGGCGGGGGTTGCGAATTTCATGGTCGCCGCCTTTTCGAGCGCCTGTGAGATGTTGAGTCCGCTCAGATAAACAAGTTTAAATGCGGCCTTAATTTCCTCTCGCTCCTTTTCGCTGAAGCCCGCGCGGCGCAGGCCGATCACATTTACTCCGAATACATAATTCCGCTCAGCCGCGACGACGAACGGCGGAATATCTTTGCCAAAGGCGGAGCTCCCTTGAACCATGACAAGTCGCCCGATGTGCATGAATTGGTGAAATGTTGATCCGCCACCTAGAAACGCGCCGTCATCGACCCGAACGTAACCGGCAAGCAGACAATTGTTAGCGATAATGACATTATTTCCGATCTCGCAATTGTGGCCGATGTGCGCGCCAACCATCAGAAAATTCCTGTTGCCGATTTTTGTGGCGCTGTCCTCGGCGGTCCCGCGATGAATGGTGCAGTACTCGCGGATGATGTTGTTGTTTCCGATCTCGACCTTCGTTTTTCGTTGGAGCGAAAACGATACATCCTGCGGGGGCGCGCCGATCACTGTGCCGTGTCCGATAAGATTGCCAGAGCCAATCGTGACTTGTCCTTCAATGACGACGTGCGATTGCACGATCGTTTTTTCACCGATGGTCACCTGCGGTCCCACGACTGAATACGGTTCGATCTCCACATCGACGCCGATTTTCGCGGCCGGATCGACAAGAGCGGTAGGATGAATCTTCGCACTGCGCATCTGGTTTCGGGATTTCGATATTCGGATTGGATTTTCCGTCTTACAACACGCCTGCTTCCTTGAAGCTAAAGTAACCGGGATTTCCTTCCGATGGTGCGCCGATGATGATGTGATCGAGTAATTTAATTTGCAACAGTTCCGCAGCTTCAGCCAGGCGTCTTGTCAGGTTGTGATCGGTTTGGCTGGGCGAAGCATCGCCAGACGGATGATTGTGCACGACGATCACCGCATAAGCTGAATAAGTAATGGCTGGTCGAAAGATTTCGCGCGGATGAGCAATGCTCTCATTCATGCTTCCCACCGACACTGACTCGACGCGCATCAAACGGTAACGCGTGTCGAGCAAAACAACCCGGAGCGACTCAGTTCGCAGCATGCGCATTTCACGTCCCAGCAATTCATGAATCAATTCCGGCGAATCAAGCTTTTGTTGGAACAAAGGTTCCTGGGCGAAACGTTTTCCCAGATTAAACGCCGCTACCAATTCCAATGCCTTGGCCGGACCAATTCCCTTGATTGCCCTAAGCTCGTTAACAGAACAGCGGCTCAATTCCGCGAAGGACTTGTATTTGTTCAGAAGTTCGCGAGCGACCTCTATCACGTTCATTCCACGCCGGCCAGTGCGCAGCAGGATTGCGATCAATTCCGGATTGGTCAGCGCATCGGGACCTCGTGCGAGTAATTTTTCACGCGGCCGCTCATCCTGCGGCATCTCGCGGATTTTCAGCTGCGCCATTTATGTGGGAGCCGCCTTAGTTCCCCGACATCAGACGCGAAGTTGATCAAACATTTCACACAGCGCGTCGCCGAGGAAGAATAGTGCCTCGGCGTAAGGATTGGACCCCATTCCATCCAGCCCGCCTTGCGCCTCTCGAATCAAATCGCTGCCGGCCGCAATTGATTCATTTAGCGCGCCGTTAGTCGCCCCATTCTTCAGGAGTTCAATCATTTCCTCGACTCGCTCTTCGAGCACAAGCTGGCAACAGCGCTCCCGTTCAAACTCTGTTGCCGAGCGCAGGAAGATCAAGACCGGCAGCGTGAACTTGCCTTTGCGAAGGTCGGTCCCAAGCGTCTTGCCGGTTGCTCCTTCGTTCCCGGCAAGGTCAACACAATCGTCATAAATCTGATACGCCGTCCCAATTTGAAATCCGAAATTCTTGAATCGTTGGATCACACTTGGGTGCGCCTCGCTGATTACGGCAGCCAGCTCCGCCGCTACCGAAAATAGGGAACCCGTCTTCATTTCTACGATTCGCAAATAATCCTGAACGCCCAGGTTGAGATCGAATTTGCGCTGCGTCTGGATCATTTCGCCGGAGCAGACCGTTGCAGCCGTGCGCGCAATCGCACGTCCAATGTCGGCGTTTTCAAAACTTGTCGATAACGTGAGTGCATGTGCGAAGAGGCAATCGCCCAACAAAACGCTCAATGAATTTCCCCAGCGCGCATTCGCAGTTGGCTGCGCGCGACGGCGCTCTGCTTCGTCCATGACGTCGTCGTGCATAAGCGTGGCGATATGAATCAGCTCGACAATGACGGCAAGATCAATGTGTCCCGAGTTGATCTCCCCGGTTGCGCCACCAGCCAGAAGCGTCAACAGCGGCCGCAAACGTTTACCTCGGCCGCCGAGTGCGTACACAACGTAGCCTTCGATTGCCGGATCGAACGCTGCCGCTTGTTGCGCAATGCGGGCCTCGACTTTTTCAAGATGCGGCTGAACCAACGCCGCCACTTTGGCCAGCGAACCGGCGGAAGAAGAGGTCGCCGCAGTCCCAGTCAGGCTCGGCCGTGAGCGCGCGAAGAGTTCCACGAGGCGAGAATAGCGGGGCGGGTCGTGTGTTGTCAAAGCAACACGAGCGTAATTTTCAGAAAACACGCCCCTGGTTGCTGACAGCTTACCCAGGGGTATTCAGCGTTTTCGCAGCCAACTTTCGGTACCGTACTTTTGTTCGGCGAGTTCTTTAGCCCGATTCAAAATTTCTTCGTCGACCTTTCGCTCGCAGCAGTGGCTGGACAACGTTTGCGCGAATTGCTCGGTCAGGCTGTTTTCAAACCCGATTCCCTGGATGCTTCCTTGTTGCAGCAATCCGCGGCGTGTGCGGCGTTGAGCTGCGCCAGCAATTTTGCGACCATCAATCATCACATCCGCGCGCACGGGGTTTGCAAAACAGCTGTAGCCGGCGTCGCCGATGCCGGTTCGAGTGGCCACCGTCGCGCTGCCTGGGCCGCGATCAGCGTCCGCGGCTACAACTGCAGGTTGTCCTGTTTCACTCAACGCATCGCACAAAGCCCGATGAATCTTCTCATAAATCGACATCGCTGATTCAGCAAAAGCCGTGTCGCTGGCGGGAATCACGAGAGAATACGTCAGATCTTGTCCATGAAACACAATTCCACCGCCAGTCCAACGCCGAACCAAATCGCGCTCGCACTGGTATCTGGCGACATTGGCAAATCGGCCAAAGTATCCAAATGAGAGAGCAGGGAATTGCCAGCGATAGAAACGAATTTGTGGAATCGTGACGAATTCGAGGAGCGCTTCATCGATTGCCATGTTCATCGCTGCCGACTGCGCGCCAGCTTCGCGATAAACATCAAGACTGGCGAATAGTCTTTTTGTCCGCACGAGTCCTATTTTGTCATTCCGACCCACGTAGCAGATCTCTAACTCTCAAAGGCAACGGCTAGAGATGTCTCGACTCTCCTCCACATGACAATTAGCGGCCTATCTCATCCAAAATCTTCTCCACAGCTTTACGCGGATCTGGATGCGCTGTGACAGGCCGGCCTATGACAAGATAGTCCGCGCGAGCTTCGATCGACTCACGCGGTGTCATTGTTCGTCTTTGATCGCCAGCTGCCGACCAGGTCGGTCGAACTCCCGGAACAACGATTTTGATCTTATTATCGAAGTCACGACGAAGAGGTTTGATTTCGTGTGGACTGGCTACAATTCCATCGATTCCTGCATCAACGCCCAATTTCGCCAGGCGCAGCACCTGATCGTCGACTTTGTCCTGAACTCCAATTTCGCACAGTGTCTCTTCTGTCGAACTCGTTAGAACTGTCACACCCAGGAGTAAGATATTGTTGGCTCGTGCCTCGATCGCGGCACGGATCATCTCACTGCCGCCGCTCAAGTGAATGGTCAGCATTTGCACGCCAAGCCGGCCCGCGGATTCGACGGCTCGGGCGACGGTGTTTGGAATGTCGTGCAGCTTGAGATCGAGAAAAACCTTGGAGCCTGTGGACGAAACAGCGCGCACGATTTCCGGACCTTCCCCGGTATAAAGTTGGAGCCCGATTTTGAAAAACGAGATTTGGCCGCGCAGCTTCTCAACGAGCTCAAGCGCTTCCGTTTTTGTCGGCACATCCAGTGCGACGATGATTTTTTCAGCTGCTTTTGTCATTCCGACGAAGTCGAGGAATCCCGTGACATCACCTTTGGCTGGCATGCCGGAATGTCTCGACTACGCTCGACATGACGATATGCAAGTTTTCGCTCCTGCGAAGATCAATCTGTCGCTGAAAATCCTTGGTCAGCGGGACGACGGTTTCCACGAACTCAAGACGCTCATCGCGCCGATTTCGTTCTACGATGAACTCAGAATCGATAAAAAGCGTCCGGGAAACGGAATCAAGTTTCGCTGCGACGATCGATCAGTCCCACAAAATGACGACAATCTAGCTGTTCGCGCGGCGAAGGCGTTCTTTGAGACAACTAAAATCGAGCCTGCGATTTCCATCGAGCTCTACAAGAAAATTCCGCATGGCGCCGGACTGGGGGGCGGGAGCAGCGACGCCGCTTCCGTATTGCTGGCGCTCAATGAACTCTTCGAAGCGAAATTATCACGAGAAGCGCTCACTGAAATCGCGGAGCCAATTGGATCAGACGTACCATTTTTTCTGTTTCAATCCCCAGCCTTGTGCAAGGGACATGGCGAAATGGTCTCGGCGCAGAAATTAAACACACAGTTTTCGATCCTGTTGCTGAAACCAGCGTTTGCTGTCTCAACAGCGTGGGCATATTTGCACTGGCGAGATTCTCGAGAAATTCCGGGAATTCGTTACGAAGCGCAGGAATTCGCTGATCAGACTTTTGTGAACGATCTCGAACGCCCGGTTGTCGAAAAGTTCGTCTTTCTCGCGCAATTGAAAATGTGGCTGTTCAGTCAATCGGAAGTCGGCGCTGCGCTCATGTCTGGTTCCGGCTCGACAATGTTTGCCGTGATGCGCTCAAATGCAGACGCGGATTCTGTGGCGAAACGCGCCAAAGCAGCGCTCGATCCGGAACTGTGGACCTGCGCGTGCAAAACGCTCTGATCTAAACCCGCGATCGGCGGCGACCAGAGTTGCGCGAATATTTCACTGGCCTTCGTTTGGGTTCGATTTTCGAAATGCCGGTGCCGCTCTTTACTTCCATGATCTGGTCGCGCAAAAGCGCCGCGCGCTCGAATTCGAGATTTGCCGAGGCTTCCTGCATCTCGTCTTCCAATTCGCGCAGCAATTCGGTCACATTAAAATCGCCGCCGGCCTCCTGAATGACGGAGGCGGCGATTTCTCGCCCGCGAAGAATAGTGTGCAGACTTTCCTGCACGGCTCGCCGAACCGTTTGCGGAGTGATGCCGTGCTTCTCGTTGTATTCCAGCTGTTTCGCGCGCCGGTATTCCGAAATCGATATGAGCCCTTCCATGCTTTGGGTGACCTGATCTGCAAAGAGCACTACTTCACCGTTCACATGTCGTGCGGCGCGACCTGCGGTTTGAATGAGAGAAGTCTCGCTGCGCAAAAAACCTTCCTTGTCCGCGTCCAGAATGCACACCAGCGAAACTTCGGGAAGGTCGAGACCTTCGCGGAGCAAATTGATGCCCACGAGAATGTCGAAATCCGCCGCGCGCAATCCGCGCAAAATTTCCACTCTCTCGATTGCGTCGATATCACTATGCAAGTACCGGACTTTCAATCCGACATCGCGTAGATAGTCAGCCAAATCTTCCGCTGTCCGCTTGGTCAGGGTTGTCACCAGAACTCGCTCGCTCTTTTCCACGCGTTGACGACAGAGCTCAATCGTCTCGTCGATCTGATTCTTGAGCGGCTTAAGCGTGATTTTCGGATCGAGAAGTCCAGTCGGACGGATGATCTGCTCGACAACGAGCTGTGCACCGGGTGTATGCACGTCGAATTTTTCCGGAGCCTCGTCTGTACGCGAAACCCGAACTTCTGAATTGGACCTTGAGCGTCGGGCGCCAGCTCGCGACTTCTCGGAATTGAGCGTCGAGCGTTTTTCGCCGGCTACAGCAAAGGGCACAGGTTCAGCTTCACCGATCCTTTGTCGCCGGTGCGGAATATACCCTTTGTTTCCAGCCACGCTGTTTTTGATTTCAAATTCTGCCGGCGTTGCGCTGACGTAAATGATCTGGTTGGTAATCTTCATGAACTCGTCGAAATTGAGCGGCCGATTATCGAGGGCGCTGGGCAGTCGGAACCCGTAATTTACAAGGACGCTCTTGCGCGAGCGGTCGCCTTCGTACATTCCGCCAATCTGCGGGATGGTGGCGTGCGATTCATCGATGACGACCAGAAAATCTTTCGGGAAAAAGTCGATAATCGTGTACGGCTTGGAGCCCGGCGGGCGTCCGGACAAATGGCGTGAGTAATTTTCGATCCCGTTGCAGAACCCCATTTCCTGCAACATCTCCAGATCGTATTCCGTGCGCATCCGCAACCGTTGCGCTTCCAGAAGTTTGTTTTGCGACTCCAATTCTTTGATTCGCTCTTCCAGTTCTTCGCGGATCGTGCGCAATGCGCGATTGAGTTTGTCCGCCGGTGTTACGAATTGTTTAGCGGGAAAAAAGGTAATGACGGACAACGACTCGTGCGAGTGCCCGGTCAGAGGATCGAACCGCGTAATCGCCTCAATTTCGTCGCCGAAGAACTCGATCCGGATGCCTTCTTCATCAGCCGAAGCGGGATAAACCTCGACCACGTCACCCCGGACGCGAAATCTGCCGCGTGCGAAGTTAACGTCGTTGCGTTCGTACAACATATCGATCAAGCGTCCGAGCACCGCTTCCCGTGAAATGTGCTGGCCGCGTTTTACCGTCAGCAGCATCTGTAAGTAGTCTTCCGGAGAAGTGACGCCGTAGATGCAAGAAACACTGGCTACCACAATGGTGTCGCGGCGCGAAAGCAGCGCGCTTGTCGCCGCAAGTCGCAACCGCTCGATCTCTTCGTTGATGGAGGAATCCTTCTCAATGTAGGTG
>Ga0193722_1000099_pt1 | contig 18026 bp, 18 predicted proteins | sample H2m1metaG_FD_143044 | JGI IMG/M metagenome (GOLD analysis project Ga0193722, IMG submission 143044) | Soil microbial communities from a riparian zone of the East river system, Colorado, United States - H2m1 | ecosystem: Environmental > Terrestrial > Soil > Riparian zone | place: USA: East River...
TAGCTGGCTAGATCGCGTCATCGCCGGCGCAACCGCACGCAACGATTACAACAGCGCGCAGGAAAAGCAGAACACGCTGCAATACCTGAGCGCGGCACGAACGGTGTTTCAGACGAAGCTCCCTAGCCGCGGGCAGCTGATCGATGGCATATACGTCGAATTGCCGAGTCTGAAACGGGCTAGTTGTCCTTGCCCTTAAAGATGTAATAAAGGTAGGCGAGCGACGGAAACAGGACAATCGCCCCGAGGAGCAGCGCGATGAAAAGCAGACGCAGCGTTGTGGTCGGGGCTGAACTATTATAGATAGTGATGTCCGGCGCAATCAGCTGCGGATATTGCGCCCAGCCCCAACCGATCAAGATCAGCGTGACTTCCGCAATCGCGGCGATCCGCGCGAGCGCAAAGCGACGCGTCCAAAGACTAAGGAAGGCGACGATCGCAGATGCCGTAATTCCCAGTGCAATTACAATTGCCGTCCAGTTTGCCAAGCCCTGAAAAAATTGCGGCGCGCCGTTGCGTGCGCCGAGAGGAAGCAACAAAACGATCGCGAGAAGGAGGCCGCCGGACCAAAGTGCGCGCCGGCGAAAATCGTTGCGAACCTCGGGTTCCCCCGAAGGATCGGCAGTAAGATAGGTGGCCGCAAGAAATGCGCACACCGTCAGCACAAGCAAACCGGACACGCATGCAAACGGGGTGAGCCAGCCAGCAAAAAAGCCGGTCGTGACTTTCCCATCTACGACGCGGATTTCTTCGCTTGAAAGTGCACCCAGCGTTACCCCCTGAACCAGCGGCGTGAAAAAACTGGCAGCGCCAAACAGTGCGCTCCAGCGCCGCTGCACCTCACTCGCTTTCGAATCGTACTTCCGAAAAATAAATCCCGCACCTCGCAAGATGATTCCGATGAGCATGAGCGTGATCGGGATGTGCAACGCAGTCATCATCGCGCCAAAGGCGATCGGGAACGCAGTGAACAGAATGACGACGACGAGAATCAACCAAACATGGTCCGCCTCCCAGATCGGACCGATCGCCTTGGTGATGGCGGCTCGTTGTTGGGTGGCGCGCGGTCCGATAGCCAGCAAATCCCAGACACCGCCGCCGAAATCCGCGCCGCCAGCGGTGACGTAAAAAATCAACGCTGCGAGAAGGAAAATTGAGACGACGAACGCAAGCATGGCGTCAAGTGACGGAGCGCTGCAGTTCCGCTGGGGCTGTTTTCAAAAATTCGCGACATAAGAGGTAGACCACCATGAAAGCGAGGAAGAGGTAGACGATGGTGAAGATCGTAAACGGCACGACCAGCCAGCGCATCGGTGTGACCGCTTCCTCGGTCCGCATGACGCCATAAACGATCCAAGGTTGACGACCCAGCTCGGTGACAAACCACCCAAGCTCGATTGCGAGAAAACTCAGAGGACCGGCCGCAACGATTCCGCGCAGGAACCAGGTGCGATCGGGAAGACTGCGATGTTTCCACCAAAACCATCCGGCATAAATCGACAAGGCGAGCAAGATCAGCCCGCAAAACACCATCAGTTGAAAAGACCAATGGACCAGCCGGACATTCGGCCAATCACTTCGGGGAAATTCCTCCAAGCCGACGACCTTCGCGTTGAAATCGTGCGTACTGAGAAAACTTAGGCCGTGCGGAATCGGGATCGCATATCTAACCGTGCGCGCGTCGTCATTGGGAATTCCACCGAGGAGAATGGGTGCTCCGGTTTGCGTCCGATAATCCGCCTCCAAAGCGGCGAGTTTGGCCGGTTGAATGCGCGCGACAGTCCGTGCGCTGAGATCACCGCTCCAAATTTGTATAGGTGTGCAAACGCAGGCGAGGATCAGCGCGAGGCCAAGGGCAGTTCGATGAAATTGGTTTCGCCGATCGTGAAGCAGGAGGAAAGCGTGCACCGCAGCAACTGCGAATCCGGTCGCAATCAAAGCGGCCAGGGTCATGTGCAGGACCTCATGCATGCTCGCGGGATTTAACATCGCCGCGATGGGGTCGACGTCAGTCATTTTGCCGCCGACAATTTTGAACCCGGTCGGTGCGTTCATCCACGCATTGGCCGTCACGACGAAAATGCCCGAGGAAATTCCGCCGACGGCGACGAGGACACCCGAAAGCCAGTGCCACAACGGCGGAAGTTTGTTCCAACCGAAAAGAAAAACGCCCAGAAAAATCGCTTCGGTGAAAAAGGCAAAACCTTCCAGCGAAAACGGCATCCCGATAATGCCGCCGGCTTTGGCCATAAAACTCGGCCAAAGCAAACCGAGTTCGAAGGAAAGAACCGTGCCCGAAACCGCCCCGACTGCGAAGAGAATCGCACTGCCTCTCGACCAGCGCTTGGCCAACTCCAGGTAAACCGGGCGCCGGGTTCGAAGATACATTCCTTCCGCAAGCACCATTAATACCGGAAGCCCGATGCCGATGGCCGCGAAAATGATGTGGAACGCCAGCGACAACGCCATCTGCGACCGGGCAAAGAGAAGATCGCTCATTGGTAAAGTGCCGTCGCCATGCTGACGGCGGCGTTTAGCAAATCCGAGGAAGTTGTTCGCCCGACAGCATATCGACCACTCGTTTTCCGCCGACCCGCGTTTTCATCATAACGAAGCCGGGATGTTCATCGGTGACTTCACCAATAATCGCGGCTTCGCTGCCCAGTGGATGAGATTGCATGGCGGCAAGGACCCGATTCGCGTCGGACGCAGCGGTGATGGCGAGGAGTTTTCCTTCGTTGGCGACATAGAGCGGATCCAGGCCGAGAATCTCACAGGCGCCTTTCACTTCTTCGCTGATGGGAATGGCATCTTCGTTCAGCAGCATTCCCACTTTGGCGGCTTGCGCGATTTCAGTCAGCGCGCTCGTAATTCCCCCGCGGGTGGGGTCGCGCAGAACATGAACATCCTTGTTTGCAGCGAGGATTGTTTCGACCAGACCGTTGAGTGGCGCAGTGTCGCTCGCGATCTCACTCTCGAACTCGAGCCCCTCGCGCGTGGACATGATGGCAATCCCGTGTACCGCCATGGCACCGCTGAGGATGATTTTGTCTTTGGGCCGCGCACGGCTCGGAGCGATGTTGATGCCTTCCGGAATCGCGCCGATGCCTGAGGTGTTAATGAAGATTTTGTCGGCTTTCCCGCGATCCACCACTTTGGTGTCGCCGGTGACCAAGATCACCCCGGCAGCAGAAGCGGCCCCGCGCATCGATTGCACAACGCGCCAGAAATCCTCCATCGCTGTGCCTTCTTCGAGGATGAAGCCGACCGAAAGGTAGAGCGGGCGCGCACCGCACATTGCGAGGTCGTTGACTGTTCCATGGACTGCGAGCTTTCCGATGTCGCCACCAGGGAAAAAAATCGGATTGACCACGTAGGAGTCAGTGCTGAAAGCGACGCGCTGACCGCCGATCGAGAAAATTGCTCCATCATGCAAGGGCTCGAGCAATTCGTTCCAGAATTGCGGGAGCACCATTTTCTCCATTAGCTGATGGCTCAACTTTCCACCGCCGCCATGAGCAAGAACGATCTCGTTGTAATTTGTAATTGGGATCGGACAGACGGCGCCAACGAAGCTGGCGTCCGCTGTTTCCTCGCCGGCGGCGGCGTCAGATAACATCTTCCGCTCCCGCTGCGATGTGGATCAAATCCCACAGAACATGCACGAACGTCGCGTGCACTTCCTGGATGCGGTGAATGCTGAATGACGGAACGATGAATGAATAGTCGGCCAAATCAGGAAAGCGGCCGCCGTCTTTGCCCGACCAGGCGATGGTGAGCAAGCCTCGACGGTGCGCTTCTTCGAGCGCGTAAATCAGGTTCGGCGATTTGCCGCTCGTGCTGACTGCGAGCAGCATGTCCCCCGGTTGACCGAGCAGGCGCAGTTGATCAACAAATACGCGTGAAAAATCAGCGTCGTTGCCAATTGCGGTCATTGTCGCGATGTCAGTCATGAGCGAAATCGCGGGAAACGCGGCGCGTTTCTCGATAATCGGGTGTGTAAACTCGACGGCAAAGTGCAAAGCATCGCACAGGCTGCCGCCGTTTCCCATGGTCAACAGTTTATTGCCCTGGGCAAAACGCTTCGCCATCTCCTTGCTCAATTCCTCAATTTCAGCGGCGTACTTGTCGAAAAACTTCTCTTTCATTTCGACGCTCTCGCCGCATTTGCGGAGGATTTTGTCCCGGAAACTTTCCGCCGTTTTGTCGATGATGGAGGAACGGGCTTCGACGAGGCCTTGATTCATGGCGACGCTACTTCCGCGGTGCGGGTCGAGTTCATACGATCGCCGTTGCCGGAGCTCGTCCCGCCATCTTTCGACACCTCCAAGTGACGACCGTAGGCGTAGTAGGCGGCGCACGCTCCTTCGGCGGAGACCATGGTCGCGCCGAGCGGAGTTTCCGGCGTGCATTGTTTCCCGAAGCAGACGCAGTCGTGCGGTTTTTTGACTCCGCGGAGGACAAGGCCACTGATGCAATTCGTCGGCTCCTGCGTGTCGATTTCCTTCACATCGAATATTCGCTCGGCGTCGTGATCGCGGAATTCGTAGCGGAGCTTGTAGCCGCTTTTCGGAATCGATCCGACGCCACGCCATTTACGATCGCAAACTTCAAAGACATTGTTCACCAGATCTTGCGCGACGCGGTTCCCGTCACGACTGACCACCCGCGGATACTGATTTTCCACCGTGTGCGTTCCAGCTTCGAGCTGGCGTAGCGTCATTAGCGCCCCCTGCAAAATATCGATCGGTTCGAATCCGGTAATGACGATCGGAACCCGGAAACGTTCCGCCAGCGGCTCGTATTCGCGAAAACCCATGACCGTACAGACGTGACCAGGACCGAGAAACCCTTGGACCCGATTTTGCGGCGATTGCAGAATGGCAGCGATGGAAGGCGGCACCAGCACGTGCGAGACGAGCACAGAAAAGTTCTTCACCCCCTGTTTCTTCGCCTGAAAGACCGACATCGCGTTGCTTGGCGCCGTGGTCTCGAATCCGATGGCGAAGAAAACGACCTTCTTGTCGGGATTAGCCCGCGCGATCTTCAAACAATCGATCGGCGAATACACGATGCGGATATCGGCGCCGCGTGATTTGAGCACAAGCAGGTCGCAGTCCGAACCGGGGACGCGCAGCATGTCGCCGAACGAACAAAAAATTACGTCGGGCCGCTGCGCGATCGCATGTGCCTTGTCGATCATCTCCAGCGACGTGACACAAACAGGGCAACCGGGGCCGTGCACGAGCTCAACCTGACCGGGCAGTAAGCGATCGATCCCATACTTCACGATGCTGTGAGTTTGTCCGCCGCAGACTTCCATTAAGACCCAAGGCCGGGTAACGGTGCGGTTAATCTCGGCGACGATCTTCTTCGCGATATCTTCGCTCCGGTATTCGTCGAGATACTTCATGGCGCGGTTATGCGGCCGACCTGATTTGCGCTGGCGGCGACTCCGGAAAAGGATCCGCTTCCGGATCGTCTACATCCGGTACATCGAGCTCGCCCAACTGCTGAAGTTCCTCGAGCGCTTTGTATGTTCGCGCAGCCTCTTCTTCATTAACTTTGCTGAGCGCGAAACCGACATGGACCAGGACATAATCGCCAATCGTCACCTCGGGGGTGTATTCCAGGCAGACTTGTTTTACGATTCCTCCGAAATTCGCCTTACCCATCCTCACGCCCTGCGCGTCGGGGGCGATTTCAATCAGTTTACCGGGAATCGCCAGACACATCCTTATTCTCCACGGCGGCAGCTGGTCGCACCTTACTGATGGCGACGCCATCGCACAGCAAGACCGTATCACCACAGCTCACATCTGTCAGTAAATCTAGCGAGACTTTTTTGACGGCTCCCCCGGCTTTGATCCGCGCCATCCGCATCTCGTCTTCGATGAAAATCTCCACGATTTGGGCGTAAAGGAGGTTCATCAGATTTCGGCACGCTTAGGATTTTCGGACATGGTAGCGGCAACAACCTGCCCGAGCGATATCCCGCCGTCATTTGGAGGAATTCGTTGATGCCAATAAGGACGGAAGTTTTCCGCGGTGAGTCGATCGATCGTGCGCTCGGTGAGCAAGCGATTTTGGAAGCAGCCTCCGCTTAAGACCACTTTCTCCTGCCCGATTTTTCGCGCTACCGCTATGATCATTTCGGCGAGCATATTGTGAAACTTTGCCGAAATCATCCCGGGCGTCTTGCCGGCGCGTAGATCGTCGATGATTTCTAAAATTGCTGGCTGCCAATCGATCACAAGGGGGGATTCCTGGTGCAGGGTAAAGGAATATTTATCGTCAACCCTGTCGTGGGCGGCAAACTCCAACTCCATCGCAGCCTGGCCTTCGAAGCTGGCGCGCAATCGCAGACCGATCAGACCCGCCACCGCATCAAATAAGCGTCCCGCACTGGAAGTCAGCGGCGCGTTTACGCCTTTCTCAAGCATCTGGCGAATTAGTGAAAGCTCACTGCGATCGAACGCACCGAGTAAATGATCTAAGCTCCAAAGCTGGTCACCGAAGATTTCGTAAAGAAGACCGATGGCGCTTCGGCGCGGTTCTTTGACCGCCGCCTCACCGCCAGGCAACCGGAACTGCCGCAGGTGACCGCCGCGGCTGAATCCGTTGACGTCCCCTCGTAGAAACTCTCCGCCCCAGATCGTCCCGTCGCCGCCGTAACCCGTCCCGTCCCACGAAACACCAAGTAGCGGCGGGGTCAGTTCATTCTCCGCCATGCACGAGAGGATGTGTGCCCAATGATGCTGCACCGCGCGGATGGGAACGGAAAACTGAACAGCGTGTTTCGTCGACAGGTAATCGGGATGCATGTCGCAGGCGACAGCATCGATCCTCGCCTCGTAGAGCTGAGGCAGATCGGCCGCGGATCTAACGAAAGCAGTGTAGGCCTGTTCCGTTTCCAAATCACCGATATGCTGGCTGACAAAAACGTTCTGGCCGACGCTGAGCGCGACAGTATTCTTCAAATGGGCGCCGAGGGCGAGGATTGATGGCACGGGTTGCGTTAGCTGCACCGGGAGCGGCGCATAACCGCGCGCACGCCGCGTGACGATTTCCCGTCCCGCTATGATGCGCGCGATTGAGTCGTCCATATGACGGACGATTGCGCGATCGTGAACCAAAAATACATCGGCGATTCTGTGTAGGCGCTCGAGCGCGTCCTGCTCGTCGATGCAGATCGGCTCATCGCTCAAGTTACCACTGGTTGCGACGACCGGAATGCCTAACCCATGCAGAAGCAAATGATGGAGTGGAGTGTAGGGCAACACCACCCCAAGGTTTGGATTTCCCGGAGCAACCGACGGCGCGAGGCGCGCGTTACTTTTCCTCGCGAGCAAGACAATGGGCGATTCCGGGGAAAGCAATAACCGTTCGTCGAGTTCGGAGATTCGACAATGGTCGTGTGCTGTGGCCAACGACGGTGTCATCACCGCAAACGGTTTCTCTTCGCGATGCTTGCGCTCGCGCAGTTGGAGGACGCTCTTTTCGTTTGCGGCGTCGACGATCAGCTGGAATCCGCCGAGACCTTTAAGCGCGATGATTTTTCCCGCTCGGACGGATTCCACTACCTGGCGAAGCGCATCTTCCTTGGATGCGATGGTCTGGCCAGCAGAATCCCATAATTGCAACTGTGGGCCACACCGCGGACACGCATTCGGTTGTGCGTGAAAACGCCGGTCGCGCGGGTCATGATATTCGCGCTCGCAGTCGGCACACATCTGGAATTTCTTCATCGATGTGTTGGTACGATCGTAAGGCAGCGCTTCGATAATGGTGAAGCGCGGACCGCAATTGGTGCAGTTGGTGAAGGGATAACGAAAGCGACGGTCAGCGGGATCGAAAATCTCGCTGACGCAGTCGGCACAGGTAGCGATGTCCGGGAGAATGAGCGCGGTCTTTCCGCCGCTCTCCTGGCTCTGGCGGATTTCGAAGCCAGTGTAATTAACAGGATCGAGGAAGGAAGATTCGAAACTCTGAATAGCGGCGCGGGGCGGTTTTTCTTTTTCCAGCCGCAACAGAAACCGGTTTAAGGAATCGCGCGGGCCTTCTCCTTCAATGAAGACGCCTTGAACGGAGTTTAAGACCCAGCCTTCGAGTTGAAGCTCGGTCGCGAGTCGAAAAACAAAAGGGCGAAATCCTACCCCTTGGACGGCACCGCGCACAACAATCCTGATCCGCTCGCGAATCATGGCGAGAGGAAGAGCGTCAATGCGTGAAGAGACGGTCTACGAATCCAATTTGATACGCCAGAAACAAGCCGAATCCCAGGCTTAGCACACCTGCCGCCGTCCCGAAGTGACGATTTAAGAAATTGAAACGTGCAGTGTAGGCGATGGGCACCGCGATCGTCGCCGTCATCAACATCATGCCCGTGACGGTGCCGAGACCAAAAACGATCAGGTAACCCAGGGCCCAGGTTGGTCGCTGAATAATGGGTAAGACAAGAAGCGCAACCGCCGCCGAACCCGCGAGGCCATGCACGATGCCGATTACGATTGGCCGGATCGCACCATACCATTTCAACCGACCGAAGATCCGATCCAGGCGCGCCGGTGGCACTGAATCCTCGCTGTGACCGTGATTACCTAATTCGTGGCCGTGAGCATGGGTGTGCACGTAATCGCCGTGCCGATGCGCATGCTCATGTGCTTCGGCAGCGAGAACCGGATCGACGCGCAGAGATCGCATCGCGACCCGCAGATTCAAGGCCCCGAGCAGAACAAGCATCAGGGCCACGCAAAACTCGAGGCTTAAACCCAGCCGTTCCGGAATGACAATGCCGAAAAAGATAATCGCGCCGCCGACAACAAGCAGGGTGAGGCTGTGGCCGATACCCCAGAAAATTCCAGTGAGCGCCGCGCTTCCGACACTGCGCTGGCGACTAACGATAGCTGTGACTGCGATAACGTGATCGGAGTCGGTGGCGTGTCGCATCCCGAGAAAGAAGCCAAGCAGCAGAATGGAAAGTAGCGTGATCATGACCTCAAAAGAACCGACGAAGGTCGAATCTCCTTATTTTTCCATTCTTCATTTGGCGACAGAATTTGCTTCGGTAAACCTGATCGACTTGATCGCGCATTCCTCTCCGTCGGTGGCTTCTGTGGCGTTGCTACAGTTCGGGCATTCCAGCGTGGCGATGGGAATTCCGGAAAGCGCTCCGTCCCAATACTTGGGCCGGCCGCGGTACGAACAATGTGGGCAAACCACGATGGCGTCGATTTTTTCAATTTCCAACGCCGAGCCTGCCAGCGGAGTTTCGGCCGTGATTGCCTCGTAGCAGAAACGCAGCTGCTCTTCCTCGATATGACTGAGTTCTCCGACGGCAAGGTGGACTTCGACGATCTTCTTTTCCGGATTTTCATCGGTGAATTGCAGGAGCTTCTCGACCAACCCGGACGCGATCGAAAGCTCATGCATGTGGGGAAATGACGAAATCCGAATGACGAAGCCCGAAGGAATGACGAAACCAGAATGACAAAAAATTCCGCCCGACGCTTTGGGCTTCCTCATTCGTCATTGTTTCGGATCTTGTCATTTGCCGTGCGACACCGCGAGGAGCGCTTTTTCGAATTCATTCAGGCCAGCGCCGGTCTTGGTGCTGGTCGCGATCACTTTGATGTCCGGCTTCAGCTTGTGCACGTCGTTCTTGAGCTGATCGACGCTCACATCCATGGCCTGGGCCAGGTCGATCTTGTTAATCACGACAATCTCCGCGCCGAGGAACATATGCGGATGCTTCCGCACCATCCACGGACCTTCGGTTACACTCACCACAACAACGCGCGCCTTCGATCCAAGGGGAAATTCCGCCGGACAAATCAGGTTTCCGATGTTCTCGATGAAAATCATCTTCAAGTTTTCGAGTTCTATCTTGCGCAAACCTTTTCCAACCAGGTTTGCATCGAGATGGCAGCCGTTGATGGTCGCGATTTGCACCACCGGCACATTTTGTTTCGCGATTGCATCCGCATCGTTGCTGGTGGTCGCATCGCCATTGAAGACCGCCACGCCGAGGCGGTCTTTGAGCCGCTCAACCATTTTCGTGATCAGAGTCGTTTTGCCCGATCCAATCGCGCCCATAAAATCGATGGCTGTTATGCCATGCTGATCGAGGACGGTCCGATTCTCTTTCGCGAGCTTGGCATTCGCTTCAAGGAGGCTGTGCTCTAATTCGATGTCGTAAATTTCATCCGGTTGGGCTTCAAGTGTGATCATAAAGAAAGACTAAGGGTGCCCTCGTCCTGACCTTCTCCCCAAGGAAGAAGGGACTGCGAGCGACGGCACGATGTGAAAACGCGACGCCTTGGAATTTTCCTCTCCCTCAGGGAGAGGACCGAGGTGAGGGAAACCATCGCGCGTTTAATGGGCGAGCCCGGCAAACGCGGTCGGCGTGTGTTTCTGTTTCAGGACCTTGCCGTTACCGAGATACATGTGCACGCCGCACGGCAAACAAGGGTCGAAGCTGCGCACCGCGCGCATGATATCGATGCCCTTGAATTTGTCCGGCCCATTCTCCTCAAAGATCGGCGTGTTTTGCACCGCGTCTTCGTACGGTCCAGGCGTGCCGTAAACATCGCGCGGATTCGCGTTCCACGGCGTTGGCGGATACGGATGGTAGTTCGCGATTTTGCCTTTGCGAATGACCAGGTGATGTGACAGGACCCCGCGCACAGCTTCATGGAAACCGCAGCCGATTGCTTCGTCCGGAACTTTGAATGGTGTAAACGTTGCCGTACGGCCGGCGTACACTTCCTTCAGTGCTTTATCGAGGCAGTGGAGCGCGCAAGCCGCCGAATAAGCCTGGAAGTAAGTGCGAGCGCGATCGCGTTCGATTGCGTTGCTCCATTTTGGGATTTTCCATTCGAACTCGACCTCGCCTTTGAGTGCTGTCTTCGGCAGCCGAATCTTCACGCTGTGACCGGTCGATTCGACGTAGCCGATGTTCACTAACTTCGCGAGCGCAGTCGCCCAAAGACGGGCGATGGGGCCGCCACCGGTATCCATCGCCAGATGATCGCCGGTGCGCTTGTCGAGCCAGCGTGGTGACATCACCCAGGTGTATTTGTCGGCAAAATTACGCTTCTGCGGTTTCGGGATCGTCGTCTGATTCCACGGATGGCGGCGATCAACCGGGTTGCCGAGCGGATCGTTCTTGACGAAGACTTCGCCGTTATCACCCCAGTCATCGTAATAAGAGGAACCAAGCAGGATGCGAATGCCGAGATTGATGTCCACGAGGTTGGTCGTGACTAATTGGCCGTCGATGACAATGCCGGGCGTAACGAACATGGCGTTACCCCATTTTTCCATCGTGCGGTAATCGTAATCGCACACATCCGGATCCTGAAACGAGCCCCAGCATGCGAGCAGAACACGGCGGCGGCCGACTTCTTCGTAACCAGGCAGCGCTTCGTAGAAGAAATCGAAAAGATCGTCATGCAGCGGCAGGCAACGTTTCATGAACTCGATGTAACGCATGAGCCGCACGGTGTAGTCGGTGAAGAGCTGAATCGATGGAACCGTGCCGACGCCACCCGGATAAAGCGTCGAGGGATGAACGTGGCGGCCTTCCATCAGGCAAAACATTTCACGGGTGTAACGGCTAACGTGCAGTGTTTCGCGATAGAATTCACCCGAGAACGGATTCAGCGCCTTCATGATGTCGCCAATCGTGCGATAGCCGTGATCAGCGGCGTGCGGCGCGGGCGTGCGTTGCGCTTTTTCCCAAACGCTCGGGTTCGTCTCCTTCACCATCATCTCGCAGAAATCGACGCCGACCAGATTGTCTTGGAAAATATTGTGATCGAACATGTACTCGGCCGCTTCGCCGAGGTTGACGATCCATTCCGCCAGGGGCGGCGGCTTCACCCCGTAAGCCATGTTCTGGGCATAGGTGGAACAGGTCGCGTGATTGTCTCCGCAAATGCCGCAAATTCGGCTGGTGATGAAATGGGCATCACGCGGATCCTTGTTCTGCATGAAGATGCTGTAGCCGCGGAAGATCGAAGATGTGCTGTAGCATTCGATCACCTTCTTCGAATCGAAATCGATCTTGGTGTAGATGCCGAGGCTGCCAACGATGCGAGTGATTGGATCCCACGACATTTCGACAATATTGCCGGTCGGCGCGGAGGATTTGGTGGCGGGTGCAGTTAGGATATCAGGCATATTATTTCTCTGGTTGAATTCTCGAGTCCGATAAAGGCATTTAGTTGCGAGCGTAATTTATTGGTTCGTAGCCGGTCGTGAGTTCGGCGCGCGGGTGGCGCCATTTCGGTTCTTTGTTCACGGTCGTGTTGGTTATCGCGCGCAGCCGCCGCAACACACCACCCCATAGTCCGACTACTTTGGTAGAGAGCGCGGAACCCGGAGGCGCGTCCATAAACGGCATGAACTTGTCCGGGAATCCCGGCATGGTGCAGCCGATGCAAATTCCGCCAACGTTGGGGCAACCACCGATGCCAGCCATCCAGCCGCGCTTGGTCACGTTGCAATTTACCACCGGGCCCCAGCATCCAATCTTGACCAGGCATTTCGGCGAGCCGTACTCGCGGGCGAAATCGCCCTGCTCATAATAACCGGCGCGGTCGCAACCTTCGTGCACCGTTTTCCCGAAAAGCCAGGTTGGGCGCAATTGGTCGTCGAGTGGTATCAAAGGGGCGAGACCGGCGACTTGATAAAGCAGATAGAGCAGCGTCTCCATCATGTTATCGGGCTGAACCGGGCAGCCCGGGACATTTACGATCGGCAGGCCGGCTTTGGAACGCCAACCCCAACCGAGGTAATCGGCCAGACCCATCGCGCCTGTCGGATTGCCCTGCATCGCGTGAATTCCCCCGTAGGTAGCACAGGTTCCGCAAGCGACGATGCCCAGCGCTTTGGGAGCGAGACGATCGATCCACTCATTTGTGGTGATCGGTTGGCCCGTGTCAGGATCGGTGCCGAGCGCGGCCCAATAACCTTCCTTCTTGATCTTCTCGTTAGGGATGGAGCCCTCCATTACGAGAACAAACGGATCGAGCTTTCCGGCCGCGGCATCGAACCAATATTTCATGAACTCGTCGCCCACTTCGTAGGCGATCACCGGATTGTGCACATGCACTTTTGGCAACCCGGGAATATTGCCCATGACCAGATCCTCGATGCTGGGCTGGGTCGCAGCCGTTATGGAAACGGAATCACCGTCGCAACCCAATCCTGTCGTCATCCAGACGACGTGAATTTCCTTAACCGGCGATTGACGATGCGTGAAGGTTTTGTTTTCTGCTACCATAGCTTTTCCTCCTGGCTGACGCGGTCCGGCCACGCCTATTTTTTCGATTCGCTCACATACGTAACAAAATCATTAAAGTTGCGGAAAGGGATGAATCACATATTGCGGATGTGAAAGTAACGCCTCATTTCCGGGATCAGCGAAAGGAACGTAATCACGGCAACGAGGACAATTACGCCTAGGAAAATTAGCCAACAAAGTTCCGCTGTGTTCATAAGCACCTCTCTAATTCAAGTCGGATATGGATATGGATTTGGTTTCAAGTTTCTGAGCCACTGGCGACCGGATTCCCGGCTCCCTCTGAAATTTCGCGGATGAGCGTCTCGATCATCTCAATGGCGGGAGCGACGGCCGCCTGAACTTTTTCGCTCAACCCCATGGCCCCTTCTTCGGTTTCGAGGATGGCGGGTTCGCATCCCACAAGATATAAGCGTCCAGGTTGACCACCCAAAGAATGGATAAGCTGCAAAACCCGGACCGGATTCATGCTGTGAGCATTTACGACCTCGCCGAAATTGCTGTCCAGAATATTTTTATCCGGCTCGAGTAAATAAATTGTGCCCGGGGGCTGTCCCCGTGGCGTGGCGTCGATAAAAATGGTGACGTCGGGTCCGTTCATCATCGCGTAAGCAAGATCATAACTCCGAATCCCGAAGTCGATCACGCGCACTCCTTCTGGCAGTGGCCGGCGCATAAGCTGAGCCGCGACTTCGCAGCCGAACGCATCATCGCCAAAAAAAATATTTCCGATTCCGGCGATGAGGATGTTCATAAATTCAATAACGAAGAATTTCCCGCAGCGCAGCGAGGACGAGAGCCACGTTGCGCACGGTCGAGCCGTGACCCATGAGGCCGATGCGCCAGGCTTTGCCCGCCATCACGCCGAGGCCTGCGCCGATCTCGATACCGTATTCATCGAGCAGACGCTTCCGCACGGCGGCATCATCCGCGCCGGCGGGAATGTTGATGCAGTTCAGTGTGTGCAATGAATGTTTCGGGATATAACTCAAGCCCATCGCCTCCAGCCCGGCGCGTAATCGCTGGTGCATTTTTGCGTGGCGCGCGATGCGGTTGTCGAGTCCTTCCTCAAGGACGATGGCCAGCGCCTCGCGCAGAGCGTAGGTCATGTTGATCGGCGCGGTGTGATGGTAAACGCGCCCACCACCGGCGCCGGTATAGTATTTGCGCAGCATCGAGACATCGAGATACCACGACTGCGGTTTCGTTTTTCGCGCGTCCATTTTCGCAAGGGCGCGCCCGCCGAAGCTCACCGGCGCGAGGCCGGGCGGACAACTCAGGCATTTCTGCGTCCCGCTGTAGATCGCATCGATCTCCCAATCATCCACCCGCAATTCGTGGCCACCCAGGCTCGTGACCGCGTCCACCATGAGCAGCGCGTCCCGCGCGTGCGCCAGTTTTGCCAGTCCTTCGAGCGGCTGGTGCGCGCCGGTGCTGGTTTCTGCATGGACGATGCCGACGAGTTTGCTCTTCGGATGCTGCTCCAGCGCGGCGGCGATTTGCTCGTGAGAAAAAACATCGCCCCAGGGAACTTCGATAGCATGCACGGTCGCGCCGCAGCGTTCCATCACGTCCTTCATGCGTCCGCCGAAGACGCCGTTCACGCAGACGATGACCTCGTCGCCGGGCTCGATCAGGTTCACGGCGACACATTCCATTCCCGCCATGCCGGTACCGCTCACGGGAAAGGTCAGCGGATTTTTCGTCTGGAAAATCTGGCGCAGCATTTCGCAGGTCTCGTCGAGGATAGCCAGATACTGCGGATCGAGATGACCGAGAGTGGGCGCCGCGAGCGCGCGCAGCACGCGCGACGAAACAGGACTAGGGCCGGGACCAAGCAGGATGCGCTCGACGGGAAACTGGGTGTTCATGTGGAGTAGGAATGGGCTCGCGTCGCCCCTAAAGAGCGATTCGGCCCGATGACAACTAGTTCAATAACCCAATTCCGCTTTTCTGGCTGCGGCGGTGGGCAGGGGATCCTTTTTCGTCTCAATGGCAGCCTGACCCGACTCTTGCACCCGTGTGGCCTCGGTCGCGTTTAATTCGATGTCCGATTGAAACTCGGGCGGGACGTCCGCTTCCGCGTAGATGGCGTGGACTGGGCATTCATCCACGCAAGCCATGCAGTCGATGCACTCCTGTGGGTGAATGAGAAGTTGATTCTCCACCTCATAAAAGCAGGCGACGGGGCACACCGTCACGCAGTCGGTGAACTTGCACCCCACACATTTACTGGTAACGACATGGGCCATAAACAAATTTATTCGTTAGGCGCGCTCCCACGCGATGACGTGAGCGTAGACCGTGTCCACGAGGGTGCAGTCAAGATCGAAGATTAACGCTCGCATGGTCGATCGACTGTGACAGCAGAGGCCATTTGATTCAAATCGAGCTCCCAACCGCGCGCCACAACTAAGCGGCAACTCGATTGTTCGTGAGCCTTCGGTCTGCGCGGTAAGGAAACACTTCGGGCAATTCGCCCGCCCGCAGTTTCTCCTGTATGCCGCGCCAATACGCCGCGCAAAAAAGATCGGCGTGCCGCTCAAATAAACTCGTGCGCGCCGAACCAGGCAAGCTTAGGAACTGAGGAAACTCCTCCGGGAAAATGTCGTTTTCCCGAACCGAGAACCAGGGTTCGGCCGCCATCTCCTGTTCGGGCGTGGTCGGCTGCGGCATGTCGCGAAAATTGCAGTCGGTTAGGAAACAAAGTTCGTCGTAATCATAGAAGACGACGCGACCATGACGTGTCACGCCGAAATTTTTCGTCAGAATATCGCCTGGAAAAATGTTTGATGCGGCGAGGTCTTTGATTGCCCGGCCATAATCGTGTGCCGCGGCTTCCACTGACGCCTTATCAGCTTCGAGGAAGAAGAGATTTAGCGGACGGATGCGACGTTCCACGTAAGCGTGAGCGATCACGACGTCGTCGCCTTCCAACCGCACAATTGAACTAGTGTCGCGCAACAGCTCCTCAAGCAGCGCTGGGTGAAACCGATCGCGGGCGATGCGTAAATGCTCGAACTCATGCGCTTCCACCAGACGCCCAGCGCGATCGTGTTCGAAGACGAGCCGGTAACGCCGCATGACGTCAGCACGCGTGTTCTCCTTCGGATATTCGAAGTGGTCTTTGATCAATTTGAAGACAACATCGTAGCTCGGAAGCGTAAACACGAACATCACCATGCCGCGCGCTCCTTCGGCAGTGACAAACCGATCGCTGGAGGTGCGCAAGTGCCGGACGAAATCGCGGTAGAACTCGGTCTTGCCGTGACGGTGGTAACCAATTGCGTTGTAAAGATCGATTAGACGTTTCCGCGGCATGAGCTCACGCAAGCTGCGCACGAGTTCATATGGACACGCGGTATCGACGCGAAAATAAGCGCGCGTGAAAGAAAACAGAATAGCGAGGTCGGTCTCCCCGATAAGGAGCGCGTCGAGATCGAGTTCAGCTTCGGCTTCGTGCCGCAAGCACAGCGCGATTGCGACAGGATTTTGGTCGTCCCGATCGCGAAACGCGCGCCCAACCAGGTAGGCACCCCGACCGCGATAAAAGACGTTTCCGATCATCTCTAGTCTCAGGTTCCGATTCGTTGGCGATTCCTCGGGCGATGTCCTAAACGCCGCCTGAAGCCGCTCGGCCGCATGTCGCGCAGTGGTATCAAGCTCGCGCCAATGCTCCTCTGGAAAACCGGTGGCCGGATCTGTCAGGCTCGCGATGAGTAGCTCATGAATTGAGGCACCGGAATAAACGCGACGCGTGTCGATTGGCACCGTCGTCGGAGATTGGTCAAAATCTGTGTCAACGAATTCAATCGCCTGATCCACACCCTCAGTCGCAAAGACACGTCGTGTTAAGGAGTTGAAGAAGCTCTCCGCAATTTCCCGCTTTCCTGATGGCGCGATGAGCGAGGAGTAGACCGCCTTCATCGCCGTCCAGATCGCCCGTTCGCGTAGTCGCAGGCCCATGATCTCTTTAATCTGTTTGGTCAGAACCTCCATCTCGCGCCCGTAGAGATGCAGGCGTTCTGCCGCGTCAGCATAGGATTTGCCCCAATCGCGGTTGAGGAAACGTTCGCGTGCGCGGAGCGTGATCGCGTGAAAATGTTCGTCGTAATCCAAAAACGCGCGGTGCACGGTTCCCGCGCAAAGCGCCGCCAGCCGACTATCGGTCAGTGCCGCACTTTCCGAGGAAGCCGGGCTGCGGGCGAGCGACATCCTGGGCGCCTTAGAGGAACTGCTCTTGTTCCGTCGAGCCCCGTAGGGCGGTAGTCGAAGATGTCCCGCCCGCGATCAGTTGAGCCACATCATCGAAATAACCGGCGCCGACTTCGCGCTGGTGTTTGGTCGCGGTGTAACCGTCGGGCTCAGCGGCAAACTCTGCTTCCTGCAGATCGGAATAGGCTGCCATGCCACGATCCTTGTAATCATGCGCGAGACGAAACATGCTGTAATTCAGCGAATGGAAACCGGCGAGCGTGACGAATTGAAATTTGTATCCCATCGCGCTCAGCTCCCGCTGAAATTTCTCTATGGTTGCAGGATTGAGTTTCTTCTTCCAGTTGAACGACGGCGAGCAATTGTAGGCTAGCAGCTTGTCGGGAAACTTCGCCTTCACAGCTTCGGCGAACCGTTTCGCCTCAGTCAGACCTGGCGCGCTCGTTTCGCACCAGACCATGTCGGCATAAGGGGCGTAGCTAATAGCCCGTGCGATGGCTTGGTC
>Ga0193722_1000100_pt1 | contig 17861 bp, 13 predicted proteins | sample H2m1metaG_FD_143044 | JGI IMG/M metagenome (GOLD analysis project Ga0193722, IMG submission 143044) | Soil microbial communities from a riparian zone of the East river system, Colorado, United States - H2m1 | ecosystem: Environmental > Terrestrial > Soil > Riparian zone | place: USA: East River...
CATTGCGAGAATTATAATGAAACTGAAAAAATAAATCGTCTTCTTCATGATTTGAGTGTTTAAATACCGAGTACTTTTTTATTGAGTTTAGGATTTTTTCCTGCCGTGGCAAAGTCGTCAAACGCCTTTTCCGTCACGCGAATAATGTGTTCCTTGATAAAGGGAGCGCCTTCTGCGGCTCCCTGTTCGGGGTGCTTGATACAACATTCCCACTCCAGCACAGCCCATCCCGCATAATTGTATTGGGCAAGCTTTGAAAAAATAGATTTGAAATTGACCTGACCATCGCCAAGCGATCTAAACCGGCCCGGACGGTCGATCCAATCCTGAAATCCTCCATACACCCCGCTCTTGCCGGTCGGATTGAATTCAGCATCCTTCACATGAAACATTTTGATGAAGGGGTGATAAAAGTCGATGAACTGGAGATAGTCCAATTGTTGAAGGACAAAATGACTGGGATCATAGAGAATGGAAACGCGGTTGTGGTTTCCGGTTGCTTCCCGGAACCGCTCGAAGGTGATTCCATCATGAAGGTCTTCACCGGGATGAATTTCATAGCAAAGGTCCACCCCTACCTTGTCAAATGCATTCAGGATCGGAAGCCACCGTTTTGCAAGTTCTTTAAATCCATCCTCGACCAGGCCCGCCGGGCGCTGCGGCCAGGGATAGAACGTGTGCCAAAGGAGAGCCCCTGAAAAAGTAGCGTGCAGGTCGAGGCCAAGGTTCTTGCTCGCCCTGGCTGCCAATTTCAGCTGATCAACTGCCCAGGCTGTCCTTTCTTTTGGTTTACCATGAATTGATTTTGGGGCAAAGCCATCAAACAGGACGTCATATGCCGGATGAACGGCAACGAGCTGACCTTGAAGGTGCGTTGACAACTCTGTGATTTTCAGTCCGCAGGACTCCACGGTTTCGCGAAGTTCATCGGCATAATCCTTACTTTCCGCTGCCTTCTTCAAATCAATACACCGGCCGTCCCATGTAGGAATTTGTATTCCGGTATATCCCAACGAAGCCACCCACTTACAAATTGTTTTCAGGTTGTTGAAAGGAGCTTCATCGCCCATAAACTGGGCTAAGAATATTCCCGGTCCTTTTAGTGTCTGCATTTTCTTTTTTGTTAAGCCTCAAAAGCGGTCCATTTCTCTTTGCTCTGACCACTTTTTACAACGGTGTCAATAAAAGCCATTCCCCTGATCCCATCTTCCACGGAAGGAAAATCCAATGCGGCCGCGGGCGGTTTGGTTCCGTCTATCCGTGCCGATAAGGTCAAAGCAAAGTTCCGGTAGAGGTTGGCAAATGCTTCCAGGTATCCTTCCGGGTGACCGGCGGGCGTTCGGCAATTGTGTATCGCGTCGGGGGAAAGATATCCATTTGTTCCGGCGCGCAGGATCTCGACCGGCTTATCAAGCCAACGGGTGATCAGCGTGTTGGGCTCTTGCTGTGCCCATTCAAGTCCCCCCTTTTCACCATAAATCCGGATCTTTAACGCATTCTCTTCTCCGGCCGCAACTTGCGAAGCCATTAATACCCCAGCTGCGCCGTTGTCAAATTTCAAAAGCACATTGCCATCGTCATCCAACGCCCTTCCTTTTACGAGGATGTTGAGATCCGCGCACAGGTGGGTTATTTTCAGACCGGAAATATATTCGGCCAAATGTGCGGCATGAGTGCCGATGTCTCCCATCGCCCCTGCTTTACCCGATTTCTTCGGGTCGGTCCTCCAGGCTGCCTGGGCATTGCCTTCTTTTTCACTCAACTTGCTGAGCCAGCCCTGAGGATATTCAACGTATATTTTCCGGATGTTTCCAAAAGCGCCTTCTTTCACCATCGCCCGGGCCTGTTTTACCATAGGATAACCGGAATAGGTATGGGTGAGCAACAAGATCAACCCCGTTTGCTCCACTTTTTTCTTTAACTGCTTGGCCTCGTCGAGCGTAAACGTAATGGGTTTTTCAATCACTACATGGAACCCTTTATCCATGGCCAGCATGGCGGGAGCAAAGTGAGCAAAATTAGGAGTAACAATCGTGACAAAGTCAATTCGTCGATCGGCTCCAAGTTTACTTTCCTTCTCCATCATTTCCTCAAAGGTGAGGTAGGTCCGATCCTTGGCAAGAAAGAGCGCCTTCCCGCTGTCTGCGGCGATTTCGGGATTAATGCTAAGGGCTCCCGAAACGACTTCGATCAGGCCGTCCATATTTGCGGCCAGTCGGTGAATGGCGCCTATGAAAGCGTCCTTGCCTCCGCCGACCATACCCATGCGTAATTTTCGATTCATACTTAAGTTGAGGTTGAGGAATTAAAGGCCTAAATGTATTATAAAAGATAAAAAGTTACAGTTTTACGGGGAGAAATAATGGCTAGATATACCTATTAATCAAATTTTCGAAATACTCCTGTTTACCGCTGATTTGGTCAGGCTCGCCATTTTTATGGGCCAGCAATCGCAATCCCTCCAGCGTTAATTTTCCCTGCTCGAATTGCTTTCCCTTGCCGGAATCGAAAGAGGCATATCGGTCCTTTCGCAAGGCCTTGTATTCCGATTTTTCGAGAATGTCTTGCGCCGCGATCAGCGCCCTGGCAAAGGTATCCATCCCCCCGATGTGAGCATGAAAGATGTCCGCCAGATCGGTGGAGTTCCGTCGCGTTTTTGCATCAAAGTTGACCCCGCCCGTTTTAAAACCGCCGGCTTCCAAAACGACAAGCAGGGCCTCGGTGATCTCATACAGGTTGTTCGGAAATTGGTCCGTATCCCAGCCGTTTTGATAATCTCCCCGATTGGCATCCATACTTCCGAGCATTCCTGCATTCGCCGCTACCTGCAGTTCGTGCTGAAAGGTGTGGTGTGCCAGCGTAGCGTGGTTGACTTCCACATTCAGTTTGAAATCATCGGTCAGGCCAAATTCCTGAAGAAAAGAGATCACCGTGGCGGCGTCAAAGTCATACTGGTGTTTACTGGGCTCCATAGGCTTGGGCTCAATCAGGAACGTACCCTTAAATCCGTTTTTCCTCGCATAATCCCTGGCCCGTTGTAAAAACGTCGCCATGTGCTCCTGCTCGCGCTTCATGTCCGTATTTAAAAGAGAGAGATAGCCTTCCCGGCCTCCCCAGAAAACATAATTTGCCCCTCCTAATTCAATGGTGGCGTCCAATGCATTCTTCACTTGAGTGGCTGCATAGCACACTACCTTAAAATCAGGATTCGTGGCGGCGCCGTTCATGTAACGCGGATGAGAAAAAAGATTTGCCGTGCCCCACAACAGCTTCACACCGGATGCTTTTTGCTTTTGCCGGGCATAGTCGACTAATTTTGCCAGCCGTGATTCCGATTCCTTAAGGGTAGAGGCCTCATCCACTACATCGCAGTCATGAAAACAATAGAACGGGGCTCCGATTTTGGTAATGAATTCAAATGCGGCATCCATTTTATCTTTTGCGCGCTGAACGGGCTCGCTGCTTCGAAGCCATGGAAAATTTTTTGTCGGGGCGCCAAACGGATCACCGCCGGTACCGCAGAAGGTGTGCCAGTATGCAATGGCAAAGCGAAAATGGTCTTGCATGGTCTTCTTTCCGATTTTCCGCTGTGCATCATAATACTTGAATGCAAACGGGTTGTCCGAATCCGCTCCTTCGAACCTGATCTGACCAATGCCCTTGAAATATTCTTTGTCCCCTTTAACTATTTTCATCGTAACGCAAAGTTTAATGAAGGTGTAATTTGATAAACAATCCCGACATAATGAATGAAAAATATTTACTTTTAGCAAAAAAGCCCATACGCCTCTGTGAGATCTGCCGCCCTGCTTCTTTCCTTCATCGTGTTATGCCTGCCCCTTTCCGCGCAAAAAAAGAACGCGAAGTACCAATATCACATTCATAAAGCCTCCACCGGTGTAAAAATTGACGGGATAGAGGATGACGTCGCCTGGAAGGAAAGTGAAGTCGCTTCCGACTTTTATATGGTCCTGCCAATGGATACCAGCTTCGCCCAGGTTCGAACGGATGTGCGAATGAGTTACGATGACCACAATCTATATATTCTCGCTACCTGCTATCACCTTTTGCCAGGTCCATTTATGGTGGAGTCACTGCGACGCGATTTCAGTTTTACCAAAAATGATAACTTTCTTTTGTTTATGGATCCGTTTGAAGATCAAACCAATGGCTTTTCTTTCGGGGCTAACGCTGCGGGTGCCCAATGGGACGGGATCATGTACAGCGGCGGATCGGTCGACCTGAGTTGGGATAACAAATGGTATTCGGAAGTAAGAAGATATGACGACCGGTATGTTTTTGAAGCCGCCATTCCGTTCAAATCGATCCGCTACAAAAAAGGAATCACCGAGTGGGGTATCAACTTCAGCAGGAATGATCTGAAGACGACGGAGAAATCGAGTTGGGCCCCGGTTCCCCGCCAGTTCCCGACGGCTTCGTTAGCCTATACCGGCACCCTCGTTTGGGACCAGCCGCCGCCGGAGACCGTGACCAATCTATCGGTTATTCCGTATACGTTGGGCCGCGTATCCAAAGACATAGAAAATGCAAAGCCGACCGAGTACCTGGCGAATGTAGGGGCGGATGCAAAAATCGGAGTAACGTCCTCAGTCAACCTCGACCTCACGGTTAACCCCGATTTTTCACAAGTGGATGTAGACGTGCAGGTTACCAACCTGAGTCGGTTCGAATTGTTTTTTCCTGAACGACGACAGTTCTTCCTTGAAAATGGTGATCTGTTTGCCAACTTCGGATATGCAACGATCCGGCCTTTTTTCTCCCGGCGGATCGGTTTGGGTGTTCCAATTCAATTTGGCGCCCGGGTCAGCGGTAAGATCAACCGGAACTGGAGAATCGGCATGATGGATATGCAAACGAAGCCGGTATCCTCCAGCGCCCTGCCAGCCCAAAACTTCGGAGTCGTCAGCATACAACGAAGATTATTTGCCCGGTCGAATATCGGATTCATTTTCGTCAACAAAGAATCGCTTAACTATCAGGCTAGTGCGGACCCCACTGTCCCGGTCTATTCGCGGTATAACCGCACGGCCGGCCTGGAGTATAACCTCGCATCGTCTAATAATATGTTGACGGGGAAAGCACTTTTTCTCAAATCCTTTAGCCCGGATAAGAAGGGAAGTGATTTTGTCCACGCCGGCCACCTGCAATACTTTAGTCGAAAATGGATTATGTTGTGGCAGCATGAATATGTCGGCAAAAATTACAATGCGGAAGTCGGATACGTTCCCCGCAATGGCTACATTCGATTAAATCCCATGATCAGCCACTTGTATTTTCCGAAAGGAAAAAACGTGCTGAGCCATGGCCCTTCCCTTACCTCTTCTTTGTTTTTCAATAATTCCTTTCGTTCCACCGATAATGAAACTATTGCTTCTTACCTGATCACGTTTCGCTCCAGAAGCACGTTAAACCTCTGGGCCAGTCATAATTATGTGAAGCTGCTGGCTCCCTTTGATCCTACTAACTCAGGCCGTGACACGCTGGCGACCGGCACGGAGCATTATTTTGATGCCTATGGCTTTGATTTTGTCTCCAAGCCCCAAAGTATTTTAACGTACGCCGCGTCCGTTCGAAATGGAGGGTATTATGCGCATGGGTCGAGATTCACATTAACCACTTCGATCGGGTATAGGCTTCAGCCTTATGTCGCCATCGCCATGTCTTCGACCTACAATGATATCCGGTTGCCCCAAACTTCAGGGGATACCAAATTCTGGCTTATCGGTCCAAGGATTGATGTGACACTAACCAACAAGGTTTTTATTACGGCTTTTGCTCAATATAACGATCAAAAAGATAATGTCAATCTCAATGCACGATTCCAGTGGCGTTACCGTCCGGCGTCTGATTTTTTCCTTGTCTACACGGATAACTATTTACCGGAAAATTTTTCAGTGAGGAACCGGGCGCTTGTGGTGAAGTTTACGTATTGGTGGACTATTTAATTAAAGATTGGTGAGGTCGGTGGCAGAGGGGGGGGCACTTCAATATTCAGAATTCCGCATTCAATATTCAAAATTCAAATGTTGAATATTGAATAGCGAATAATGAATAGTCCTACATTTTCACGTTTGATAAAGGTACCGTGGCTTTGTATTGAGAATGTTCGACCCCTACAGGGTCGCCCTGACAATGTTGTAAATAAGGGTCTACAAATATTCAATCCCTCTGGGATTGTTTTTGCCGTTTTATTGGACCCCAGAGGGGTCAACTATTTGTAGTAACCATCCCCGCCCCCATCAGGACGACCCCGTAGGGGTCGGGCAATATCAATACCCTAACAGAATATGAGTAACATGACAAAGTAGGGATAGTGAAGTGAGTACTGCGCCCAAACATTGGTTACCACCAACTTTTAAATTTTAAATCTTAAATGACTGAAGTACCCTCTCCCAATGAAGGAACGCTTTCCCATACTGTTCCTGCTTCATTGGATCAGGTTCCACAAAGTTGATCATGGTAAGTCCTTCAAATGCCTCTTTAAATGAAAAATATATCCCTGCCCCTATCCCTGCGCCCAGCGCCGCGCCTTTGGCTCCGTCGGTATCATATAACTCCAACGGTAGTCCGGTAGTGTTGACAAACGCCTCCCGGAAAAGCGGGCTAAGGAACATATTTGCATTTCCGGCACGGATCACACTGGAATGAGAACCCATTTTTTCAAGTATATCAAAACCATACTTCAGGGAGAATACAATTCCTTCCTGGGCAGCGCGAAAGAGATGGGCTTGATGGTGCTGATTAAAATCAATGCCATGAAATGACGCCCCGATCTCCTTGTTTTTCAAAATACGCTCTGCCCCATTGCCAAAGGGTAAGGCGACAAGTCCGGCTGAACCAATAGGCGCCTGGGCTGCGATCTCATTCAGCCGTTGGTACCCATAAGGATCGCCTGCTGACCGTATATTGTTATTCAACCAACGGTTAAGAATTCCAGTACCATTGATACAAAGAAGAATTCCATTTCGGGCCTTGGCTCCATTCGTAACATGAACAAAGGTATTCACGCGTGAATCGGCGTCGAACGTATTCTTGTCGGTTACGCTGTAAATTACTCCTGAGGTGCCGGCCGTCGCTGCCGTTTCTCCCGGATTCAAGACATTTAAAGAAAAGGCATTGTTCGGCTGGTCACCCGCACGATAGGCTATTTTCACACCAGGTTGAAGTCCGAGTTCGTCCGCCGCCCGTTTCGTCAATTCCCCTTGCACTGAAAAGACCGGCACGACGCCGGCTAACAACGAAGATGGAATGCCATAGTAGTCCATGAGTTTCCCCGAGACTGCCTGTTCCTTAAAATCCCAGAAAACACCTTCGGACAATCCTGCTTCCGTTGTTTGAATTTCACCGGTCAATTTCATTGCAATAAAATCCCCCGGGAGCATGATTTTATGGATCCGTTCGAATGTCTTCGGTTCGTTTTCTTTCACCCATTTCAGCTTGGAGGCAGTGAAGTTTCCAGGCGAATTCAACAGATGGGACAGGCAATAGTTTTCGCCTAAGTCGCGGAAAGCCTTATCCCCAAGAGACACAGCACGGCTGTCGCACCAAATGATAGAAGGTCGCAAAACGTGTTGGTTTTTGTCCACCACCACCAGTCCGTGCATCTGATAGGCAATACCGATCGCCAAGACCAACTCCGGCTGGATCTGTGATTTTTGAAGGCACTGCCTTGTGCTATTCACTGCATGCTGCCACCACATCTCAGGATCTTGCTCTGCCCAGCCGGATTGGACGGCGATCATCGGCATCTCTAATGAGGGGGACTGGGAGGAGGCCACTGCCCGCCCGGTACGTACTTCCACCAAAGAAGCCTTCACGGATGAGCTTCCTATATCAAGTCCTAAGAGATACCCTTGCTGGATCATGGGTCTAAAATACATATTTTGACTAATTGTACTGAAAAACGTTCCCATTGGGAGTGCAATCGCTTGCAGAAGAAATTTTTTACCCTGATCTTCCGTTGTTTAAAACCCTAAACTCATGAGCCAAAACATTAAACCTAACAGTCTCTTTTGGGCCAGTTGCATGGCGCTCCTCGTCACATCGCTCTCCTTTGGTATCCGGGCGGGCATTCTCAACCGTCTTGGAGTAGAATTCAGTTTGACGGCGCAACAACTCGGCACCATTGCGGCAACTGCTTTTTGGGGATTTCCCCTTGCCATCGTTATTGGCGGTATGGTCGTGGATATTATTGGCATGAAAAGGCTTTTAGTCGTAGCGGGCCTTTTCCACTTATTGGGTATCGTCCTCACTATTTTTGCCGGCGGCTATTGGTCGCTCTTCTTGTCAACCTTACTCATTGGCATTGCGAATGGGACGGTTGAAGCAGCTTGTAACCCACTGGTTGCAACCATTTATAAAGACAATAAAACCACCAAGCTGAATCACTTCCACCTTTGGTTCCCGGGAGGGATTGTCATTGGAACGATGATCGTATTCCTGACTGATAAAATTGGACTGAGCTGGCAAGTGCAAGTTGGCACGATGCTGATTCCAACCTTTATTTATGGATTTCTTTTCTCACGATTGGAATTTCCAGTTACGGAGCGTGTCTCCTCCGGTGTATCTACCGGCGAAATGTATAGGTCACTCCTCAGTCCGTTATTTCTTTTCATGATCGTCTGTATGTTTGGTACAGCGATTACAGAATTATTTACCGGCCAATGGATTGACGTACTGCTAAGAAGCGTCACGGACAATGCCATTTTGATTCTAACTCTTACAACAGGTGTGATGGTAATAGGCCGGGGCTTGGCTGAACCGGTCGTTCATCGTTTTTCTCCTCAAGGCGTGTTGCTGATGTCAGCGATTCTGGCGGCTGCCGGATTGTATTTACTCGGTCATAGCACAGGGAACATGCTCTTTGTCGGCGCTCTGGTTTTTGGTATGGGAGTTTGCTACTTCTGGCCTACCATGATCGGATTTGTCGCAGAGAACCTCCCCAATACCGGAGCGGTCGGACTTAATTTCATGGGAGGGGCGGGTATGTTTGCTGTTTCTCTTTACCTGATATTTATGGGTGGCTATTATGATCGGCTCCTCGCCAGCAAACTCCCAGAGGGCAGCCAATTAACATCCTATATTGAAGCGGTTCCCGGATCCGATATGGCAATGGCGCTGAACGATGCCAAGAAATTGGCGGGACCAGAAATTATCAATGTTACAATGGTAATTCCGATCGTACTCATTGTCGCATTCGCAGGGTTATTCTTCTATATGAAGAGCAAATCGAAAAAAAGTGTGATTGCTTGAACTAGGCTCAAGCCTTGAGTCTCAGAGTAGTGAGTCTTCTTTTAATAGGGGGTGGAGCATGATGTAACTTTTTGCCGGAGAACCCAGTCGATTGACTCCGCCATTTATGGCGGAGTTGGAAGGTGAAACAGAAACCGGCTTTAGCCCTGACGTTTACGCAGTCGTTCATGGCGAAAGCCTACCAGAACGTGCCGTAGTTAACTCCGCCTTAAAAGGCGGAGTTAATAGATTGCCTCGTGCCACCCAATAAATCCAATAGGCCAAATATTCTTATGATCTCTGCGCCTACTTTGCGTCTCCGCGCCTCTGCGGTGAAAAATTGGATAATTCAAGACTTCACGACCACACTCTTCCCATTCAGCACCACCTCCATCCCACCCCCGGACTCCAGCATTGTCTCCGTCTTCTCTTTCGTCACCTTTACGTTAACTACCTGTCCCCGGAATTCAATACGGAAGGAATAGGATTTCCACTGGTCCGGAATAAATGGATTGAAATGAAGTTTGCCGTTCCTGACCCGCATGCCGCCAAATCCTTTTACCACACTTAACCATGTACCGGCCATCGACGTGATATGACAACCATCTTCCGTATCGTTATTGTAATCATCCAGGTCAAGGCGGGAGGTTCGCAAGTACATATCGTAGGCTTTTTCCGCATAGCCCAACCTGGCGGCCAGGATCGTATGGACACACGGTGATAAGGAAGATTCATGCACCGTCATAGGTTCATAAAAATCAAAATTTTTGCGGATCGTTTCCTGATCAAAATCATCTTCGAAAAGATAGATGCATTGCAACACGTCAGCCTGCTTAATAAAGCACGAACGCAGTATCCTGTCCCACGACCACTTCTGATTGATCGGACGGTCTTCCGGTGTTAGGTCCGTGGCATGCAAAAGCTCCTTATCCAGAAAACCGTCTTGCTGAAGAAATACACCCCGCTCCGGATCGGCAGGATAATACATCTTCTTAACAATGTCAGTCCATTGGTTTGTTTCTTCCTGCTCGTTAAAATGAATCCGGTCGACCAATTGCTTGTATTTGGCCGGTTCTTTTTTCTTCACGTAGGCAATCGCCTGCTGGGTGAACTTCAGCGTCCAGACCGCCAGGTAATTGGTGTACCAATTGTTGTTCACATTGTTTTCATACTCATTGGGACCGGTCACACCCAGGATAACGTACTTGTTTTTGTCGGCGGACCAATTCACGCGCTGTCTCCAGAACCGTGCTATTCCGATCAACACTTCCAGGCCATAATCAACCCAATAGGCTTCATCGCCTGTATAGTCGATATAATCCCGCATCGCATAGGCCATGGCACTGGTGCGGTGAATTTCCTCGAACGTGATCTCCCACTCATTGTGACATTCCTCACCGTTCATCGTTACGAAGGGATAAAAGGCAGCACCGTCCTTGAAGCCAAGCTTGTTTGCATTTTCAATCGCCTTCGGCAAGTGTTTGTACCGATAGATCAAAAGATTCCGGGCCACTTTCGGATCGGATGTACTTAAGTAAAATGGCAAACAATACGCTTCCGTGTCCCAATAGGTGCTCCCGCCATATTTTTCCCCGGTAAACCCTTTGGGTCCGATATTCAGGCGCTCATCCTCACCGGTATACGTTTGGGTAAGTTGGAAAATATTGAAACGAATTCCCTGCTGGGCGGCAATATCGCCTTCAATGGTAATATCACACTCTTTCCACTTGTGGGCCCAAACAGCAGCATGTTCATCCAGGAGTTTGTCAAATCCTTTCTTTGCCGTTTCGCCCAATTTCGCCCGGCAGACATCCACAAGCGATTCTTTGGGGTGATTTTCGGAAGAAAGGATAATGCCGTATTTATAAATGACGAGGTCAACACCTTCTTTTAGATCAACCTCCACGACGTTGTCCGCATACTTCTCACGGGTGTTGGTAGAAACCTTTCCGGTAATGCGTTTTCCGCCTGATTCCAGGTTGTACTCTATTCCTGTGCAAACATGAAAGAATGTCTTCTTGGTTGAAGCCGTGACCAGAGCCCGGCCCGGCTGAGATTCCTTGTACACTTCTTCCCAGAATTTTTCATCGTAATTCGAGTCCTTGTTGACTACATCGGCATCGATGGGAAGGGTGATCACCGCTTTAGCAGAAAAGTTGAGTGGTGAGATCGAATAACGGATGGCCCCCACTTCTCCGTCGGCCATACTGCAAAAGCGCCTCGCGTCGACTTTTACTTTTTTTCCATCGGGCAAGGTGGCTGTAAAAGAACGGTGGAGAAGCCCCTGCTTCATATCCAGTATCCGAACGAAGTCTTCCACCTTGCACAAGGCGAGGTCCAGGATTTGGGCTTCGATCTTGATTTTAATGCCTATCCAACTGGGGGCATTCAACACTTTGGCGAAGTATTCCGGGTATCCGTTTTTCCACCATCCGACCCGGGTCTTATCCGGATAATAGACTCCGGCAACGTAACTTCCCAGGTGCGTTTCGCCGGAATAGTCCTCTTCAAAATTGGCACGCTGGCCCATGCGGCCGTTGCCAATACTAAATATGCTTTCAGAAATGCGATTGTAGTGAGGATTGAAACCTTCCTCCACAATTCGCCATTCATCGTTTTTTAGATAGTGCTTCATAATGAGTTCAGCTTCGTGATATCCACATCGGCTGTATTTTTGACAATGAGGTCAGCGTTACCCAATTGTTGTGCAGAACCTACCCCCACGCACTTCATTCCCGCCCTCCGCGCTGCCTCTACTCCCGCCTCGGCATCCTCGAACACCACACAATACCCTGGTTCCACTCCTAATTTTTTCGCTGCCAATAGGAATATTTCCGGATCCGGCTTGCTGTTGATCACCATTTTTCCATCCACAACAGCATCAAATTCTTTTTCAATCTTCAACAGCCGGATGACGGCGTCCGCATTCTTGCTGCTGGAAGCCAATGCAACTTTGATCCCACGACCTTTTAACTCTTGAATGAGGTTCTTTACGCCTGGAAATATCTCTTCCGGCTTCATGGCGTTGACATATTCTACAAACCAGGTGTTCTTTTTTTCAGCGAGTTTTTCTTTCTCTTCTTCACCGGGGCGTATTCCTCCCAATTCCAGAATAATTTCTAACGAGCGCATCCGGCTGACTCCTTTGAGGCGTTCATTCTCTTTTTCCGTTAACTCCACGCCGAGCTCCTTGGCCAACCGTTTCCAGGCTATAAAATGGTAGTGCGCGGTATCTACGATCACTCCGTCTAAGTCAAAAATGCACGCTTTTATCACAACCAAATCGGATTTTTTTTTTCTAAATATGACCCTGACGGATAATAACCGTTGTTTCCGCAAGCGACTTGAATACGTCAAACGTCTTCCCCTGGGTGCGCAACGCGCCCAGTGCATTTCCAAATTGGGCTGCGCCAAGATAGTCTTCCGGATTCTGCAGTAATCCATATCCGATACCTCCGGCAAAAGAATCGCCGCACCCGGTTGTATCAATTACATGATTTACTTTTATGGCTGGCACCATTTCCTCTTTTAACTTCCCCTTTTCTTTGAAATAAACCATGCACCCCCTTGAATCCACTGTGATGTAAACACACTTCACACCCAGATCAATACAATGTTTTGCAAATTCCTTGAGCATCTTCTTGTCAAAGTCGGGTGTCTCATTGAAGTCCTGGCTCTCGTACTCTTTCTTAAACCACGAAGCGTGTGCCTCCTCCAGGTTCATTTTTAAGATGTCAATATAGGGAAGCCACTGATCCCGGTCGATCCAGAATTTCCTTTGCCTTTCGCCATTGATCAGGCAGGCTGTGGTCGGACCATGGGCATCAAAAATGATGGTGCCTTTACTTTTTTCCTTCAAAAATTTGAGGGTTTCCACCGTAATCTCGTAATCGCTGATCGGGATAAAGACAAAAACGCCGCATTGCAAAATGGATTTGACATCCTCCGGCAGGATGGGGTCCATAAACCCCGTTTGACGCTCCATGCGATTGTTGACGTCCGTAAACCGAAGACTAATAATGTCCCCTTGATCGTTCTTTGTGGTTACGTATTTAAGGTTGAGTCCCTTGTAGCCTTTAAAAACTTCCATCACATTATCCTTGTCTACAGTCCGGACATGCGAGACGGGTATGATTTCTATCGCATTTCCCGCCATGATTGACAAGGCTATCACTGGATGGGTCACACAACCCCACTTCTGAATTAAATCTCCCTGATGGGTTACAATGTGATCCCTGGGAATCGGACCCAGGATGGCGATACGTTGCATAGGAATACTGAGTTAAAATGTTTCACTATACGGACAGAAAAGCAGCTCCAAACACCCCTGCACTGTCCCCTAATTTAGGTTTTAGCACGGGGGTATCAAGCCGATTGTTAAAAATATATTTTCCCAATGACGCCACGCCTTCCGTATAAATGAGATCAATGTTTCCCACGCCCCCTCCAATCACGATGACATCAGGGTCAAGAATATTGACGACCACACTAAGGGCGACTCCAAAAAAACGGATCAGACGTTCCATGGTGTTGGTCGCATGTTGGTCGTTGCCGCCTGTATGCGCTTCATAAATCTCCTTCAAACTTTTCTTCGCACCACTTAACCCGTAATAATACCGTTGTAAAGCCGGGCCTGACAGAACTTGCTCGACGCAGCCTGTCTTGCCGCAGTAGCACGAACCTCCGGACTCGTCCAGGTAATTATGGCCCCATTCGCCGCCAATACCCTGCAGTCCATTGATCACTTTTCCATCGACGACCACGCCTCCACCTACACCCGTTCCCATGATCACACCAAATACCACTTTCGCATTCGGGTACTTTTCTTTGGCGATACCCATATTTGCCTCCGCCAGGGCAAAACAATTGGCATCATTGGCCATGTAAAATTCCACACCCACCAGTTTTTCCAGATCCTCTTTAAGATGTCTTCCATTCAGACAGGTTGTGTTGCTGTTCTTCATCGTACCGAGCAGTGGATCCCGGGTGCCGGGCGTACCGATCCCGATTTTGGCCGGTTTATACCCCATGGCCGCTTCCATCTTGTTCACTACTTTCCCGATCTGACCAATAATGTGGTCATAGCCGAGATCTCCTCCGGTAGACAACCGGTCGCGGAAAAGTACCTCCGGTTCTCGGGGAGACTTTAAGATTGCTCCCTCAACTTTGGTGCCTCCCAGATCAATACCCCAAAGGTTATCATTCGAATCCTTCATTTAAATTGCTTTGTCTGAGGGTGAAACGTCCTCCAGGAATGCCAGAACTCCTGGTAGGACTGTACAGTTTTGAGCTGCGTCCCTTTTAAACTGCCTTGCTCGCAGCGGCCTGACCAATCCCAGAGAGAGTGAGTCCGGGTGTCGACCATGGTTTTCAGGCTATCACTATAAACAAAGGTAAGGGTATCCCGGCCGGCAATCCTGTTCCAGACATGAAAGGAAGCGGTGTCATTTTCCAGGGCGATCACCAAAGGAATGGACGACACCTCATCGTTAATAACCCGTTGCTTTTTCAGGTCCTTCCAATCGTATGCCTTGGCATACAATCCCAGGGAGACGCCTACTACCCAGGATTTTTCTTTCCACGAAAGTGAATCGGGTTTGGTCAGGTCACTTTTACTTTTGCCTTCATCGTAGTTTTTTAGTCCATCATATTCTTCTTTGAAGAGCGTATCGGGCTGTAAGATCAAGGTGTTGGGATGTTGTTTGATCCAGGATTCCAACCGCATCTGTTCCGATGGAATTTCCCTTAACAGTTGCCCCTTTAATTTCCCCGCAATGGCTTCGCCATTCACCTGCCTCCACCAACTTCTTGTCCTGCTATCTTCAAACATAGCATTAAAATGGTCCATGCCCACAAGCCGGAAGGTTTCCGGTTGGCCATTAACGGTAGGGCTAAAGACTCTGCCCGTCCGGCACACGGTGCAGTACGTCACCATAATGGCTTCGCCGCCCACGGTATCTCTCACCTGATGGTGATAACCAATAATTTCTATGGGATAGGCTTTAGCTTCTCCATGCAGTGAAACGCCGACGACCAATTGCTTGATGGAAACGGTATTGTCTGTAACGTCAGCCAACCGTTTGTTCTCCGATTGGATAAACATCTTGTCCGCCAGGAATTCAAAATTGAATAGATAAAAAATGACACCATAGACTACCAAAAGCAACCCCACCGTCACCTTCATCTTTCGGGAACCTGCCTTGAAATAGTGATAGAGCGGGTAGCCCATCAAGGCAATGCCGAACAGCCTTATCAGTCCCAGGTTAGATTGAATAAAATAGGCCACCGCAATGGTATCGTCGTGCTGGCTTCCCGGAAAAGGCATGATATAGTACACCCGCGCTATTTCGGTGAGTACCAGCACCAAAAATCCCAGGCCGAGCAGAAGGGTCTTCATTTTATATGAAATGGGTTACTTCCCGGATAGCCGCTTCAACGACCTTAACTTCGAATTGCATTTTTTCCGTGCTCCAGCCAAACTGGTGTTGAAATTCGTTCAATACGGCCTCTTTAATATGGTGTATCCGGCTCTTATAAAAATAAAGAATACCCGTCCTCCGCACAATGAAATCAAGGGGTTTCATGGCCATTTCATATTGAAACGCAAAGCGCAACTCCGCCAAAGCCAATTCCCGCTCAGGGTCTCCCTTCTTTACATCATTCAGGATCAAATCGGTTTGCTTTCCATAATTGCTTACTAAATAATTGGCATACATCCCGTTCAACCCGAGTTCCTGAACACGCCCGGAGATGAGCATGCGGTAGGACTGCACCTCACTATAATTTGCAAATCCGGAAGCTACCAGGTTGATGTTGTCCGTAAAACAATTCTTCAGGACCCGGTCGTCAAAGTCATTGGTTATAACCAAATCCACCACACGCTCGGCCATCTTTCGATAGCCGGTAAGTTTACCGCCGGCAATGGAAATCAGTCCCGAAGGTGCTTCAAAGATTTCATCCTTTCGGGAAAGTTCGGAGGCCGATTTACCTTCTTCATGAATCAACGGTCGCAACCCCGCCCAACTGGATTCAATATCCTCCAGGGCCAGATTAACAACAGGAAAGGTTTGATTGACTGCCCCGATAAGATATTCCGCATCCTCGCGAGAAGCTACAACCACATCTTTATTCCCGCTATAGTTCGTATCCGTTGTTCCGATATAGGTCGTTCGGCCGCGCGGAATTGCAAAAATCATCCTGCCATCACCCACATCAAAATAGATGGCTTGCTTAACGGGTAGCTTTTCAAAAGCAACAACCAGGTGAATGCCTTTGGTCAGATGAAGATACTTCCCGGTTTTAGAGTGATCAATTTCACGCAGTTCATCCACCCAGGGGCCTGCGGCACTGACAACTGCCTTGGCCTTAATTATAAATTCCCCGGGGCTGAGTTGATCAACCATCTTTACACCCGTAATTTTCCCGGCTTCATAAACAAAGTCAACGACTTTGCAGTAGTTGATTACTTCGGCGCCATAGCGCGAGGCCGTCTTTACAATCTCAATCGTCAAACGGGCATCATCGGTCCGGTATTCGGCATAGATCGCCCCGCCTTTCACCTCGTCTTTGCGAAGCAAGGGCTCGTATCCCTGTGTTTGGGATTTGGTCAGCATTTTGCGCTGGTCTTCCGGTTTCACGCCGGCAAGCCAATCGTAAAGTTTTAACCCAAATGAAGTAAGTAGACTGCCAAAGCCTCTCTTTTCATAGAGCGGCAAAAGCATTTTTTCGGGAACGACCAGATGAGGAGCCAGGCGATGTACCACGGCGCGCTCGCTGCCCACTTCTTTCACTAATCCAAACTCCAATTGCTTGAGATAGCGAAGTCCTCCATGAATCAGTTTGGTCGAACGGCTGCTCGTACCAAAAGCAAAATCATTCTTCTCTACCAGGGCGGTTTTCAATCCCCTGGAAGCTGCATCAAGCGCAATCCCGGCGCCGGTGATGCCTCCACCAATAACCAACAGATCGTACACTCCTGTGCTCAGATTATGAATGCTCGATGCGCGACGTTGAGTAGAAAGATTGTTCATCCTTGTCCCCTAATGATCAATCCACCCTTTTGTACGTTCCACTGCTTTTTGCCAACCTCGATAAAGTTTCGATTCTGAATAATACTTTCTTTCTTCCACAAGCCAATCTGTATTCCCGCAAGGTACGCTGCACCCAAGGCGGTAGATTCAATCACCTCGGGTCGTTCCACTTCCGTTCCGAGAATGTCAGCCTGAAATTGCATGAGAATGTTATTCGAACTGGCTCCTCCGTCCACCTTAAGACTAGCCAATTTTAACCCTGCATCTTCCTGCATTGCGTTGAGAATATCTTTGGTTTGATAGGCCATGGATTCCAGCGTCGCCTTGATCAGGTGATCTTTCCCCGTATCGCGGGTGAGTCCAAAAATGGCGCCCCGCGCATACATATCCCAATAGGGTGCACCTAAACCTGCAAACGCAGGAACTACATATACCTCATTGGAACCCAGAGCTTTAGCTGCAAAATATTCCGAATCTTTTGATTGATCAATAAGGTGCAGGCTGTCGCGAAGCCATTGCACCGCTGCCCCGGCTATAAACACGCTACCCTCCAGTGCATACTCGACTTTACCGTCCAGG
>Ga0193722_1000101_pt1 | contig 17827 bp, 16 predicted proteins | sample H2m1metaG_FD_143044 | JGI IMG/M metagenome (GOLD analysis project Ga0193722, IMG submission 143044) | Soil microbial communities from a riparian zone of the East river system, Colorado, United States - H2m1 | ecosystem: Environmental > Terrestrial > Soil > Riparian zone | place: USA: East River...
ATTCTTCAGGGGCAGGCCTGACGCTCTCCAAACTCGGCGACTCACGGCGCGCTTTCAATCAGTTCAATAGCGAAAAGCTTAAGAACCGCGCCAAAGTGCTTTTAGACTTAGGCGCAACCAGCCCATCGCGAGGATTCAACGGCGACTGGACCTCATCTGGATCTTAAAGCCTGTTGTCCTTCTAAGACTTACCAGCGTGAGCGTTTCGGCAACGCTAGCCCACTTGGCGACGTTGGTGGAGGCGTGACTAATTCTCGCCTGGCGTTTCCATCATCAAGTGCCGGGCATGTGTATGATCGGAAACTTGCGCGACCAAGTTTAGCAGCGCGCCCAGACTCCACGCCAGCACGAAGCCCGCGGCACCAATGACGATACCGAGAGGGCCGGGAATGTAATCTGTCCGATAACTCGCCAGCCACAGGATCGAGCCGAGCGAGCCGAATACAATCCAGATCACCCCTGCGATTTTCAGAGCCCGTGACCAGGCGGTCTCACCGGGGATTTTCCGCGGGCCAAGTTTGGAGTTGTAAACGCCGTAGCCAAAGTAAATCACGATGCCGAACGCAAACCAATAAATCAGCCGCTCCCAGGTTAGCCACGGCAGTGAGATCATAAGAGCAATGGCCGACAGCGCACCCATCGGTGCGACGAACCACACAGCTGGCGTTTTGAATGTGCGCGGCAACTCAGGCTCGCGCAGCCGCAGCACAAGAACTCCAATTGAGACGATCACGAACGCCAGCAGTGTGCCGATCGAAACGAGGCTGCCAGCTTCGCGCACAGTGAAGACTGCTGCAAAGCAGGCCACAACGATTCCTGTGGCTATCGTCGTGATGTACGGCGTGCGGAATTTTGGATGAATCCTGCTCACAAACTTCGGCAGCAAACCGTCGTCCGCCATGGTGAAGAAAATCCGCGACTGGCCCAAGAGCATCACCAGAATGACCGAGCTAAGCCCCGCGATGGCGCCCAGTTTGATTAGCGAGGCCATCCACCCCACACCAGCATGGTCGGCTGCTACGGCAATTGGATCCGGGACATCTAATTGCAGGTACGGGACAATGCCGGTCGCCACAGCCGACACCGCGATGTAAAGCACGGTACAGACCAACAGCGAGCCGATGATGCTGATCGGCATGTCGCGCTGGGGATTCTTTGCTTCCTGCGCTGCTGTGCTCACAGCGTCGAACCCGATGTAGGCGAAGAACACTATTCCTGCTCCCTGCATGACGCCGCTCCAGCCAAAGTGTCCGCGCGTACCGGTGCTCGGCGGGATAAACGGATGCCAGTTGGCGGGATTGACTGCGTGAGCCGCGCCGACGATGAACAGCAGCACCACCGCCACTTTTACAAACACAATAACGTTGTTGACTGTCGCCGATTCGCGAATGCCAATCACCAGCAGGAGCGTAATGATAGCGATAATGATGACGGCTGGCAGATTGAAGATGGCCATAACTTGCGTTCCGTCCGCCAAAGTAATGAGCGTTCCGCGCGCCGCCGATACCTGGGCCGGGATATGAATGCCAATGTCGCGCAAAAACGAGACGACGTAGCCTGACCAACCGATAGAGACTGTGACCGCGCCGAGTGCATATTCCAGAACCAAGTCCCAGCCGATGATCCACGCGAAGAGTTCGCCGAGCGTCGCGTAGCCATAGGTGTACGCGCTGCCGGCCATTGGCACCAGCGACGCAAACTCGCTATAGCACAGCGCCGCAAAAATCGAGGCCACACCGGCCAGCACGAAAGATAAAATCACCGCTGGCCCCGCGTTCTGCGCGGCGACCGTCCCGGTTAGCACGAAAATTCCTGTGCCAATGATTGCACCGATGCCAAGTGCCGTCAGGTTGGTTGCCCCTAACGCACGCTTCAAGCGAGTGTCCGTCAGTGCTTCAGCTTGAAGTTGGGTGACACTTTTTCTTCGAAATACATTCATGTGCGAAGTTTGGTTTTTGGTTGCGCTAATCGGGATGGGCGGAGCAGGTCAGCCTAGTCGTGATTTTGCTCGGAGAAATTTCCAGAAAAAATAAATCGGCACCCCGCTTAACACGATGATCAGCCCGGGCCAAGTGGTTGTGGTTTGATAGATAAAAAGAACTAGAAGAATTGTGGTGGCGCCGATGATGTAAAGAATGGGAACGATCGGATATCCGAACGCTTTATATGGACGTTCGGCATCAGGACGTTTCCAGCGAAGCAAAAAGAGTCCTGCGATCGTGAGAATGTAAAAAATCAGCGCCGCAGAGATTACGTAGTCGAGCAAGTTTCCATAAAGATTGCCGTAACTTCCGTCTGCCTTCACGGTGCGTGGCAACACAAGGATTCCAGCCCAAATTCCTTGAATGATCAGGCCCCATGCGGGGACATGGTTCTTGTTCAACTCCCCCACGCGCCGAAAGAAAAGGCCGTCGCGTGCCATCGCATAATAGGCGCGCGCACCGGCGAGGATCAATCCATTGTTGCAGCCGAAGGTGGAAACCATGATCGCGACAGCCATGATGGTCGCCCCGGCGCCGGGAAAAATTACGTTGGCCGTTTCCGACGCCACGCGATCGCTTGGCGCATTTTGGATGGTGGCGAACGGAAGAGTTGCCAGATATGCAACATTCGCCAGCAGATAAAGTCCGATAACCAGAAGCGTACCGAAGGCGAGCGATAGCGGTATATTGCGCCGCGGTTCCTTCACTTCTCCGGCGATGAAAGTGATGTTGTTCCATGCGTCGGCGGAGAAAAGAGAATTGGTCTGTGCTACACAGATGCCCACAAACAGACCGAATGCGGTGGCGGCCGTAAGTCCCGCTCCCACATCCTGCAAGCCGCCTCGTAACGTCCAAAAGTCGCGAAAGTTTTCTGCACCGGCTCCGGACTTAACACCGACGATGATTCCCAGCACGACCAACGCGATGAGCGCACCCGTTTTGGCTGTCGTAAAAATATTTTGTATGAGTTTGCCAAGATTCAATCCACGCGTGTTCATGAAGGTCAGCAGCGCGATCATTGCCAGACCGAGAAACTGCGCGGTCGAAAGTGAAACAGCGTATCCACTAAACCAGCCACCAAGACGGATCGGCGGGATTAGATAGTTGGATTCAGAAAACCAAGGGATCAGTACGCCGGTGTAGCGCGCGAAGCCGACGGCAACCGCCGCTATTGTGCCGGTTTGAATCACTAGAAACAGTGTCCACCCGTAGAGAAAACCCCAGAGCGGACTGTAGGCTTCACGCAAGTAAACGTATTGACCACCAGCCTTCGGCATCATCGCCGCCAGCTCGCCGTACGACAGCGCCGCCATCAACGTCAGTAAACCGGTCACAATCCAAACAACCAGCAGCCAACCAGGTGAACCGACCTGACGTGCAATGATCGCTGACACAATGAAAATTCCCGAGCCGATCATCGAGCCGGCAACCAGCATGGTTGAATCGAGCAGGCCGAGTCCTCTGACGAATTTTTGGTCGGCTACCGATGTTTCAGTTATCGCCGTCGTCGTTTGAGCCGGTTGCATTCGGCGAAGAGTTAATCATCACTCAGGCGTGCCGCGCAATGACAAAACACTCGGCTTACAGTTCGCCAAACCGGCGATTATCGAAACGCGAAATTACTTTCGCGTAAAAGGAACCGTGTTAGTCTCACGCCCCGTGACGTGTTCAAGCCAGCGGCGGTTGTGGCGGACGTTTTTATCGATGTCGGCCGCTGCAGTGGTGCTGATTGCCGAACTGGCTGCCATGCCGCAGGTCAGTTACGCGCGAGCAGACGCGCGCTTTGTCGCAATCCCGCTGGTGCGCTCCCGGCAAAATCATTTGATGGTGCGCGCTTTTATCAACGGCAAAGAGGCGTGGCTCACGATCGATAGTGGTGCGCCGGTAAGCGCAATCGCTGTGAATCGTCGCAATCATTTTCGGCTTAAACCAGTCAGCAACAAGTCGAACCTGCCGGCGCGCATTCAGATCAACGGCGGGTTCAACAATGTCGCCATCGCGCGCGAGCTGCGGCTCGGAGGACTGACCCTGATCGATGAACCAGTGGTTACTGTCGATTTGGGGAACTCTGCTCGCGCGGCGCGACTGGCTCACGAAGAGCAAATCGATGGAATCATTGGAGCGGATATCCTTTTTCCAACCCAGGCGGTGCTGGATTGCCAACGGCAGTTGCTGATCTTAAAGACCGACCCCGACGTTTTGGGTGGTGTTCCCAGTTTCGATCGGCGCGGATTGCAAGCTGTTCCGATTCAAGTAAGCGACGGTTTTAATTTGTACGTGAATGGTTCGATCAATGGGAAACCTGCCAAGTTCATGGTCGACACGGGTTCGTTCGCGACGCTCTTGCATCGTTCTTTCGTTAGGCGAATGCGAATTGCCACCCGGGAGACGCAGTACAGTTCTTCGGCCGTGAACTTGAAGGATCGTGGCCTGCGCCTGGCGAGGATTCGCAAACTGTCGGTGGGATCGGTCAATATCACTGGCAGGGACGTAGGCGTGATCGATATGGAAGGATTAATTCACGACGGGTTGTTGGAAGGTTCGCCGCCGGTTGCCGGCCTGCTTGGTGCGGAAACGCTGCGTCGCCACCACGGCATCATCGATTTTGGCACGCGCACGCTTTATTTACAGCAGCGCGAGCTTCCCTGGCAGCGATTCGGTTGGCGGCGTTCCGCTGGCCCTAACTTGACCTACTAGAATTACTGAGTAACCGCGCGGTTGCCCTGTAATTACTGATGGAAACGGAATTAACGACCATTCGCGGCGGTTGCTTGTGCGGCGCCATTCGATACGAAAGCATCGGTGAGCCCTACAACGTCACGCATTGCCATTGCGAAGATTGTCGCAAGAGCGCCGGAGCGCCGTTTGCGACATGGGCTTCGTTTCGGCGCGACAATTTTCAATTCACTAAAGGTAAGCCGCGTGAAATTGAATGGGCCGGGCGCGTCCGCGGCTTCTGTGCGACGTGCGGCAGCGCGCTGACTTTCATGAGCCAATCCGATGCTGATGAAGTCGATGTCACTGTTGCCACTTTCGATCGGCCCGAAATTGTTACGCCAACCGACCATATCTGGACGGAAGATCGAATATCGTGGATCAAGCTCGCGGACAATTTACTACAGCATGCACGAGGCAGAACCGAGTGATCTCGAGTCAATGCGCATCCGCGCGTTGGCGGTCGGAGCGCAGAGCATTGGAGCTTTCGCGCTCGGTGCGCTGGCAATTGGAGCGCTTGCATTGGGCGTCGTTGCCGTTGGCCGCCTTGTCGTTGGTCGAGCGAAAATCAAGCATCTTGAAATCGACGACCTCGTTGTGAACAGATTGCGCGTGACGGATTCGCTGGAAATTCCACGCGCTTGAGTTAATCGCGGTTCAAATAGTTTTCTTCGGCCTTTCCTGAGTCTGTCGCGCGATGAACACAATCACCCCAGCTCTTGTTCTCGCCGCTGGACGCGGCACTGGTTTGCGTCCGCTTTTCTTGTCATTCCGAGCGAAGTCGAGGAATCTCTCATTTTTCTGCTGATGAACGAAATCACCCAGGCATTCGTCTTGGCCGCCGGCCGCGGTATACGCCTGCGACCGCTGACCGAGGATTTACCAAAGCCCCTCATCCCGATTTTTCAAAAACCACTTATCACATTTGCGCTCGATCATTTAATCAACGCAGGGGCGGAAAGGTTCATCGTTAACACGCACAGGCGGCCCGAACTATTTCAAAAGTTCTTTCGGGATAATGAGTATGAAGGCCATTCGGTCACGCTGGTTCACGAGCCGGATTTGCTTGAGACCGGCGGCGGAATCAAGAATGCGGAACGCTATCTCGGTAGCGCGCCCTTCGTGACTTACAGCGGGGACATCTTGACTGACATCAATCTGCAGCCCTTAATCGACGAACATTTCCGTCGCGGAAATGAGGTCACTCTCGCGTTGCGTGAAACAGGTTTGGCTTCGGAGGTGGCCCTGCGCGATCACCGCGTTGTGGATATCGCGAATCGGTACGGTATGACGGGGGATCTTGATTTCGCGAACGTCGCGGTTTGGAATCCGACGATTTTCCAGCAAATCCCGCCGCAACAAAAAATTTCATTCATTCCGATTGTTACGGATTGGATAGGCAAAGGTGGTAAGATCGGCGGCCTGGTGATGAACGACGGACGATGGTTCAATATTGGCTCGCGCGCTGAGTATCTCGAGGTGCATCGTACGGTTTTGCAAGAACATTGGGTGCCTTATTACATCAAAACAGCAGCATGGCCTGAGCGCATTGCGAAGTCAGCCACACTTGATCCAAGCGCACAGCTGCGCGGTTTCTCGGTTGTCGGAGAAAATTGCCGGGTCGGCGAAGGAGCCGTCCTCGAAGACACAATTTTGTGGCCCCACGCACAAATTGCTTCCAAAAGTCAGCTTCATGGCTGTATTGTCCGCTCCGAAAAAAAGGTCAGCGGCATCCATCGTAACAGCGACATCTAGTATGAGGACCGAATTTCTTCTTCGCCGAACACGGATGCATTTTCCGCTGCTGGATGTAACCGATGTAAAAATTCGCCCGATTGAAAAAGGCGGGTCCGATCGAAAATTCTACCGGATACGTTGCTCGCCAAACCAGACGCTGATCCTGGTTAAGTACAATTTGGAGCGCGAAGAAAATCGGCATTACGTCGAGATCGCAAAATTTCTGGAGGCCCACGGAATCCGGGCGCCAAAAATCTATTTTCACGATGCGGCGGAAGGCCTCATCTGGATCGAGGATTTGGGTGAGCGCGACCTTTACAATTATCGGCGAGAGAGCTGGCTCGTTCGCCGCGCGTTTTACGAATCCGCGCTCGATGAAATTACCAAACTTCACCGCCTGCCGGAGTCCGTGTGCGTGGAAATGAGGGAGCATTTGCCGGCCGAATTTAACGCTGCCCTTTACCGCTGGGAACAGCGGTACTTTTTCAACAATTGCCTCGGCCGTTTTTTCAAGGTTAGCGAGTCAAAACGCAAGGAGTTGGCAGCCCTTCCCAGTCTGCGCGAAATCGCAAAACGCCTTGCGAGTTTGCCAAGGGTTTTGGTTCACCGCGATTTTCAGTCGCAAAATGTCATTATCCAGAACGGGCAGGCTAATTTGATTGATTTTCAGGGAATGCGACCGGGGTTGGCTGAATATGATTTGGCATCATTGCTTTTTGATCCGTATGTCGAGCTTTCGGCCGCAGAGCGATCCGAGTTGATTGGTTATTACCGACAAAAACAGACGGACAACGGGCACGGAGCGGACGGCCAGTTCGACGACACACTGGAACTATGCGCGATGCAACGCATGATGCAGGCGCTCGGGGCTTATGGGTTTCTAGGCCTGGTCAGGGGACACGAGCATTTCCTGCGATACATTCCGAGAGCGATGCGCTCGCTGCGCGGCATCGTGGGGAAGATCGAGGACCTCAAGCCGCTCGCTTCTCTTCTCGCCGATCTTCCCTCGTCTGATCCAAGCGTGTAACGGGAGAGCGCTGGCGCGCTCTGTTTCTTCTCGAGTAAGTTGCCATCCAAACGCTCCAACCCATGGGCACAGCAAGTCCAAGTCTCCATTATGCGTGATTGGTTAGCCTCGGAGTTTTAGTTTCAAGAGGACGCCAGTGGTTGGCGCTACTCTGCGCCAACGAAAGGATTAGTGCGACGCTCAGTTCCGATCATCGTTGGCGGCCCGTGCCCTGGGAGTACTGTGACTTCGTCGCCGAGCGGAAATAATTTTTTCCTGATCTCCTGTACTAACAGATCGATATCTCCGCCCGGTAAATCCCCGCGGCCGATGCTCCCGGCAAAAAGCACGTCGCCGCCGATAAGCAATCGATCCTTCGGCAAAAAGAAACAAAGGCTGCCCGGGCAATGCCCGGGGACTTCGAGCACTTGGAAGTGCGCTCCGAGAAATTCCCGGCTGGGTGTTTCTTCGATCAGAAAATCAGGTTTCGCCGGCTCAATCTCCAGTTCGAAACCGAAGCTGCGAAAGAATTCGCGGTCCGAAATCATCGGCGCAGTGAGTGGATGACAGCCTATCGGACAACCAAACTCCCGCTTAATCCGGGCGACATCCTGGACGTGATCGACATGTCCGTGTGTCAGAAGCAAAAGTTTAAGATCGATACCGAGCGACTTGACCCATTCGCACGAACCTTCAGGTGCGTCGAAAAGGATCCACCCCTGTGGCGCCTTCACCAGGTAACAATTCGTGTCAAAAATGCCGCCGCAAAACGTTTTATAGGTCATGGGATTTGATTGTAGCGGGATTTGCTACAGCTGAAGCTGGGAGTTTTTACGAATATTTGAATGTTCCCGAGTACGGATTGTCTCATTTCTACTTACATGCCCATCTTGTCTCGTTGTCTTGCGCTTCATGCTGAAATCTGCGAACGTAATTAACTCTTCTTTTCACCGATGAGATCATCTTTGCAACGATCATTGGCGCTTTGCGTCATCCTGTTAACGGCCGCAATCGCGGCTCCGCCCGCCATGGCCGCGTCGAGAGAAAATATTGCCATGTCGGTCGGCCGTCTTCTGGAGGAGGGCCATTATACGCGGCAAAAGCTCAATGAGGAGGTTTCAAAAAAATTTCTTCAGACGTATCTGGAAATGCTCGACTTCAGCCATCTGTTTTTTACTCAGAAGGATGTTGATGAGCTGAATGCAAAGTATGCCAGTTCGATGGCCGGGGACGTCCTGCTAGGAAACCTCAAACCGGCGTTCGAAATTTACGCTCTCTATACCAAACGCGTAGATGACCGTGTCGCTAAAATAAAGGAGCTGTTGAAGCAGCCAATCGACTTCAAGGGCAATGCGACGGTTGAGCTGAGCCGTCAAAAATCGTCCTGGCCCAAGGATGAGGCGGAAGCGGATCAACTGTGGCGTGGTCGGATCGCCAACGAACTTTTACAGGAACATTTGAGCGAACACCCTATCGAGCCCGCTCCCCAATTGGTTTCACGCCGCTACGATCGCCTGGCACGCAACGTCCATGAGGAAGATAAGGACGAGCAAATGAAGCTCTATCTCGACGCGCTCGCCCAGGCATATGACCCGCATTCAGAATACTTGAGCAAGGCGGACATGAAGAATTTCAGCATTAACATGGGTCTCTCGCTTGTCGGTATCGGCGCCATGCTTCGTTCGGAAGACGGGTACGCGAAAATTGAAAGCCTCGTTGTCGGTGGACCGGCCCAAGCAGATGGGAGACTCAAGGTCGGCGACCGAATCAGTGCCGTGGCACAGGGGCCGGCTGATTATGTCGACGTTCGCGAGATGCGGTTGGACAAAGTTGTCGAAATGATCCGTGGCAAGAAAGGCACGCACGTGCGTTTGCTCGTGATTCCCTCAGACGCTACAGACCCGTCGCGCCGCAAAAATGTCGAGCTTGTCCGGGATGAAATTAAGCTAAAAGACCAGGAAGCCCGCGCGGACATCATTATTAGGAAAGACGAGAACGGCGATCCAATAAAACTGGGGTGGCTTACGCTGCCTTCTTTTTATGCGGACATGGACAGGCACCAGAAAAGCACGACCCGCGACGTGCTGGCATTACTGAAACGGCTGAAGAAAGAAAACATCGCCGGTTTGGTCATCGACCTGCGTCGAAATGGCGGCGGGTCGCTGGAGGAGGCCCTCTCGCTAACGGGATTGTTTTTGAAATCTGGTCCGATCGTTCAGACGAAAGACTATAACGGAAGCATCCGGGTATCGGCCAATCCCGATCCGGGCATGGCCTATTCGGGACCCATGGTCGTCTTGACCAGCCGGCAAAGCGCGTCCGCGAGTGAAATCTTCGCTGCCGCTCTGCAGGATTATGGTCGCGCTGTGATCGTTGGGGACAAAAACACATTCGGCAAGGGGACCGTGCAGACCATTCTTCCGATTGGGAGGTTTGCTTCACTGCTGGGCAGCCATTCTGATGAAGATGGTGCGCTGAAATTGACAATCCAAAAATTTTATCGGGTGGCGGGCGGCTCCACTCAGCTTCACGGCGTGGCTTCCGACATTCTTCTGCCGAGCTTGAGCGATCTCCCGGAATTTGGGGAAGGCGCGCTAAAAAACGCCCTGCCCTATGACGAAGTCTCGAAGGCGAGATATACGAAATGGTCCGACAGCCATTCCTTGTTTATCGATCAATTGCGACGACGCTCGGAGGAACGGGTTAAGGGCGATCCCGAATTTCACTACGTGATGGAGGACATCGATCGTTTGCGTCACAAGCTCGATGAGAATCGGATTTCGTTGAACGAAGATTTGCGGAAAAAGGAACTTCAGGACGACAAACTGCGCAAGGAAACTCGTTCGAAGGATCGGCTGGCGCGGAACCAGGAAGAACCGCGAATTTATCGGGTAACGCTCGATACCGTTGATAAACCGAATCTCCAATTGATCATGTATCCGGGGAAATTGGCTGAGGCGAAGAAGAATGGCATTGCTCCCAAAGTTGATCCCGACGCCGCTTCGGATGCAGATACGGATCTAATCGGTGGCGCTAACGCCGATGATGACACCAAAACGCCGGCGATCGATCCGGAGCGCGACGAAGCGCTCAACATCTTGGCGGACTTGGTTGATCTCTCGCGCGGACCAAAGACCGCAAGCGCCAGCAGTGTTGATAAGGCGGCGCCCGAACAGCGGCCGTAACGGAGAGCACCCGCGCGATTCGCCTTTCCCCTCTTAAGGCGGGCGCAAGAAGGTTGAGACTTATCGCTACCACCAGGGTGGCGGGAGAAGTCTCGGGTCGAAACGCGAACCTCCAAATCTACGAGGGCCCCATGGGAATGTTTAGAGGAGCAGATGGCTTACCTGCTGCAGAATGGCCGTGTCAACTGAAGTCTGTGCACGCGATGAAATGGCCGCGCAGAAAAAGACGGACAGCGCAACGACGATCTTCACATTGCATTTAAACCCGCGTGATGTGCGAAAGTCGCACCGCGAGATTCGTCACGTTTCTGTGGTGTCCCCACAGGCGGATTTCGGTTGCTTGTTCTTTATTCCCGCACGGCAACGCTTCCGCCGCTACAGTCATCTACACCGCAATGGGCGCTTTGATCGACGGGTGCGGGTCGTAGCCGACAAGCTCGAAGTCTTCAAACTTGAAATCGTGAATGTCTTTTACGGCCGGATTCAATCTCATTCGTGGAAGGGACCGACAATCGCGTGAAAGCTGCTCATGCGTTTGTTCAAGATGGTTTTTGTAAAGATGCAGGTCGCCAAAAGTGTGCACAAAATCTCCCGGCATAAGACCGACAACCTGCGCCACCATCATCGTAAGCAGTGAGTATGAAGCAATGTTGAACGGGACGCCGAGAAACAGATCCGCACTTCGTTGATACAATTGACAACTGAGTTCACCGTTCTGCACGTAAAACTGAAAGAGCAGGTGACACGGTGGCAGCGCCATCTTATCGATCTCGGCCGGATTCCACGCGCTCACGATGAGACGGCGGCTTTGCGGATTTGAGTTAATTTGCGCGATCAGATTCTCGATTTGGTCCACGCGCATGCCGTTTGCACCGCGCCAGTCGCGCCATTGCGCACCATAGACGCGACCAAGATCGCCGGTTTGGTCAGCCCACTCATCCCAGATCGTCACGCCATGTTCATTGAGATAACGGACATTGGTATCGCCGCGCAAAAACCAAAGCAATTCGTAGACGATCGACTTGATGTGCAGCTTTTTTGTCGTAAGGAGCGGGAATCCCGGTCCGTCCGTGCGCAAATCAAATCGCGTCTGCGCACCAAAAACAGATAACGTTCCTGTGCCTGTGCGATCCGTTCGTGGCAGACCTTTCTCAAGTACGAGTCGGAGCAGATCATGGTATTGTTGCACGCTAAAATTTATAGTGGTGGGCGCATTCGCGAAACAGAATTTCTTTTTTATCGCGCACGCAATTTCCGCAGCGCCTGCCGCTCTCCACATTTTTGTGATTGCGACATTCGAGTGTAGAACCAAGTTTTCTCGAACGAGGTTCCCACAAACTCAGTTTTGCTTAGAGTTTAACGATGAAGCTGATTCTTACTCGACGAATAATGGCATCTGCTGTAGTGCTCGTTTCAAATTTTGATGGCAGCGTATGGTCCGCATTCGACGAATCCTTCGACTGAAACTCTTACGGTTTATGAAGGCGCTCCGGCGCTAAAGCCGCTTGATCTCGGATTCCCAGGGAACAGTCCGGGCGACGCATATTATTTTTCTGCCACGCTGCATTCCAGCCCTGGCGGTCCAGTGACCGGCGAGGTGTTTGGTTCAAAAACGCTGATTAAGAGCGCGGCTGAGGCCAACCCAAACGCAGAGAAGCGCGCAACGCTTCTGTTTTTCACCTTTGGCGGTGGTCAGGATCAAATTATCGCTTTCGGCGCTGGCGATTATCCGCCGACAGCCCCCGAATTTAATGCGGGCCATCGCGCGAAATTGGGCGGGACCGGCAAGTACATTGGCGCGCGTGGCCAATTAACCAGTACGCGAAATACCGACAGTTCGTATACGCAGGCGTTTACCCTTGTGAGGTAAGCCGTTTGCTATAGGAAGTGCGCCGCGTTGACACGATCGCCATTGTGAACGAAGTTGGAATCGAGCCGAATTGGCTCAGTTTGGATAGTTCCATAAGGCACCTGATCAACGGTAATGCCTTGTTAAGAATGGCTTAGGCGGCGGCAAATTAATTGGCCCAAGGGTTGCTAGAGAGTTAGAAGCTTAACCAAGAGTCTCGCCACGGCGACTCCGTTCGTTGGCGAACTCGGATCAGAAAGGATTTTTCAATTATGGCTAAAGTTTTAGGTATCGATTTGGGCACCACTAACTCCTGCATGGCCGTGATGGAGGGTGGCGACCCGGTAGTTTTGGAAAACAGCGAAGGCGCACGCACGACGCCGTCGATCGTCGCATTTACAAAGAGCGGTGAGCGATTAGTCGGTCAGGCCGCAAAGCGTCAGGCGGTGACCAATCCGCAGAACACGGTCTCTTCAATTAAGCGCTTCATGGGACGCAAGTTCGAAGAGGTGCAGGAAGAACAGAAACGCGTCCCGTACAAGATTGCGAAGGCCGCTAATGGCGACGCTCACGTGCAAGTGGAAGTGAACGGCCAGCTAAAGACATTTTCGCCGCCGGAAATTTCGGCGATGATATTGTCGAAACTCAAAGCCGACGCGGAAGCGAAGCTGGGCGAAAAAATCACGCAGGCGATCATTACTGTGCCGGCGTATTTCAACGACTCGCAGCGCAACGCCACCAAGGACGCGGGCAAAATCGCGGGCCTCGAAGTTTTGCGCATCATCAATGAGCCGACGGCAGCGTCGCTCGCTTACGGCCTCGACAAGAAGAAAGACGAGGAGATTGCCGTTTACGATTTGGGTGGTGGCACGTTTGATATCTCCGTTCTGGAGATCGGCGACGGCGTTTTCGAAGTAAAAGCGACCAACGGCGACACCCACCTCGGCGGTGACGACTGGGATGCGAAGATTATGGATTGGATCGTCAACGAATTTAAAAAAGACACCGGCATCGATCTGACCAAGCAGCCGGATGCGATCCAGCGAATCAAGGAAGAAGCTGAAAAAGCGAAGATCGCGTTGTCGAGTGCGCAGGAATACGAAATTAACCTGCCGTTCATCACAGCGGACGCGAGTGGGCCGAAGCACATTCAGAAAAAACTGACTCGCGCAAAGCTGGAACAGCTCACGGATGATCTGGTTCAGCGAACCGTTCCGCCTGTGAAGGCATGTCTCAAGGACGCACAGGTCACTGAAAAGGATATCAACGAGCTGGTACTCGTCGGTGGCATGACGCGCATGCCAAAAGTGCAGCAGGTCGCGCGCGATCTAATTGGCAAGGAACCACACAAAGGTGTGAATCCGGACGAAGTTGTCGCAGTCGGCGCAGCTATCCAGGGCGGCGTCCTCAAAGGCGAAGTTAAAGATGTGCTGCTTCTCGATGTGACGCCGTTGACGCTGGCGATTGAAACCGCCGGCGGCGTGGCTACACCGATGATTCCGCGCAACACCACGATCCCGACGCGCAAATCGCAGATCTTTTCGACCTACAGCGATAATCAGCCGGGTGTGGAGATCAAAGTACTTCAAGGCGAGCGCCCGCTAAGCCGCGATAACAAAACGCTCGGCACATTCCATCTCGATGGGATTCCACCGGCGCCGCGCGGCGTTCCGCAGATCGAAGTTACCTTCGACATCGACGCCAACGGCATTTTGCACGTGTCGGCGAAAGACCTCGGCAGCGGGAAGGAACAGAAGATTTCGATTACGGGCAGCTCAGGACTTTCGAAAGAGGAAGTCGAGAAGATGCAGCGTGAAGCTGAAGCGCACGCCGAGGAGGACAAGAAGGCGAAGGAAGCGATCGAGATTAAGAACAACGCCGACATGCTCGCATATCAATGCGAGAAGCAGTTGAAGGAATTGGGTGACAAGATTTCCGGTGACAAGAAGAAGCAAGTCGAAGACGCCATTGCCGCGGTGCGTGATGCGATCAATCGCAACGACGCCGATGCGATGAAGCGGACCTACGACGAATTGCAGAACAAGTTCCAGGAAATTAGCGCCGACCTTTACAAGCAAGCAGCAGCGCAGGCCGGTCCACAACCGGGACCCGGAGCTGGACCTGAAGCGCAACCGCAGGGTGGCGCAGAAGAAGGCGCCGGCTCCGCTAAGCGGGGCGAAGGCGACGTTGTCGATGCGGAGTTTGAAGTCGTGGACGACGACAAGAAAAAATAAGCAATTTGCTGACGGCTCCGGAAATTTTTCGGAGCCGTCGGCACAACAACAAACCAAAGGAGTGATAACAACAACTTATGGCAACAGTTAACGTGAGACCGCTCGGAGATCGGGTGCTGGTGCAGCCGCTTGAAGAGCAGGAAGTGAAAAAAGGCGGGATCATCATCCCCGACACCGCCAAGGAAAAACCACAAGAGGGGAAGGTGGTCGCTTTAGGCACCGGTAAAATCGACGACAACGGAAAGAAAGTCGATTTCACGGTGAAGAAGGGCGACAAGGTGCTGATCTCGAAATACGGCGGCACCGAAATCAAGATCGACGATCAAAACTATCTGATCATGCGCGAGGACGATATCCTCGGTATTATCGGCTAATCCCGTCTCTCAACTCTCAACCAACAACTATCAACTTAAAATATGGCAGCTAAACAACTACAATTCGATGAAAACGCGCGGCACACGTTGCTGCGCGGTATCGAGAAACTGGCGAAGGCCGTCAAGGCCACGCTCGGCCCGAGTGGTCGCAATGTCATTCTCGACAAGAAATTCGGCAGTCCGACGATCACCAAGGACGGCGTGACGGTCGCGAAAGAGATCGAGCTGGAGGACCCGTATGAAAATATGGGTGCGCAGCTCGTCCGCGAAGTCGCTTCCAAAACTTCGGACGTCGCGGGCGACGGCACGACCACGGCAACGATTCTCGCGGAATCCATTTACCGCGAAGGTCTGCGCAACGTCACTGCCGGCGCGAACCCGACTTCGTTGCAGCGCGGCATCATGAAAGGTGTCGATGCAATCGTCGAGGAGCTGAAGAAACTCTCCAAGAAAGTGAGCGATCGCACCGAGATCGCGCAGGTCGCGACCGTTTCGGCTAACTGGGACAAGACGATCGGCGAGATTATTGCCGACGCCATGGACAAAGTTGGCAAGGACGGCACGATCACGGTTGAGGAAGCCAAATCGATCGAGACCACGCTGGAAGTGGTCGAGGGCATGCAGTTCGACAAAGGTTATCTGTCGCCCTACTTCGTGACCAACGCGGAGGCGATGGAGGCTGTTCTCGAAAATGCTTACATCCTCATTTACGAGAAGAAAATCTCGAGCTTGAAGGATTTGCTTCCGTTGCTCGAGAAAGTCGCGAAAGCCGGCCGGCCGCTCCTCATCATTTCTGAGGACGTGGAAGGCGAAGCGCTCGCAACCCTCGTCGTGAACAAATTGCGCGGTACGTTGCAGGTCTGCGCAGTGAAAGCGCCCGGCTTCGGCGATCGTCGCAAGTCGATGCTGGAAGACATTGCCGTGCTGAGCGGCGGACGTTTGATCAGCGAAGATCTCGGCATCAAGCTCGAGAACATCAAGCTCGAAGACCTCGGCAGGGCCAAGCGCGTTACCGTCGACAAGGAGAACACCACCATTGTCGAAGGCGAAGGCAAAAAAGCCGATATCCAGGGCCGCGTCGCCCAGATCCGTCGTCAAATCGAAGAGACGACCAGCGACTACGATCGCGAGAAACTGCAGGAGCGCCTCGCGAAACTCGCCGGTGGCGTTGCGGTCGTCAACGTCGGCGCTGCGACTGAGACCGAGATGAAAGAGAAGAAGGCGCGCGTCGAAGATGCGTTGCATGCCACGCGTGCAGCGGTTGAGGAAGGCATCGTCCCAGGCGGCGGTGTCGCGTTGCTTCGCGCGCAAAAAGCGCTCGATAACATCAAGGGCCTTGAAGGCGATGAGAAAGTCGGCGTGGCGATTGTTCGCCGCGCGATTGAAGAGCCGACGCGTCAACTTGCTGACAACGCGGGCCGCGAAGGCGCGCTCGTTGTTGAGGAAATCAAGAAGCGCAAAGGGAACGAAGGCTACGACGTCGCCAACGACGAATACACCGACCTGGTAAAGGCGGGTATTGTCGATCCGACCAAGGTCACGCGCTCAGCGTTGCAAAACGCCGCGTCTATCGCGGGCCTGTTGCTCACCACCGAAGCATTGGTCACGGAGATTCCTGAAAAGGAAAAAACTCCTCCGATGCCTCCAGGCGGCATGGGCGGCATGGATTACTGAGCCGAATGACAGAATGAATTCGAACAGCCGGACTCGAAAGGGTCCGGCTGTTTTGCTTTTCGCTCGTTGCCTTGTCCGACCCCCATTAAGAACGATGGAAAAGAAGGACCAGCACGTAATTCCTGAGTGTTACCTAAAAGCTTGGTGTGATCCGGCCACTCCGAAAAACTATACGCCGTACGTGTGGGTTCACACTCGAGATGGTTCATCGACTAGGAAACGAGCACCTCAGAAACTCTTTACCGAAACCGATTTTTATACTGTAAAGCTGGACGATGGATCGCGGTCGCTTGTGATCGAAGACTCATTTTCAGTTATCGAGGATCGGTTCGCGCGGCTTAGCAATAATAGGCTTAAAGACTTCGCGAAACTAAGTGACGAAGAGCGTGCGCTCCTGTGCGTGTTTACGGCGATGATGTCGATGCGAACCAAGTGCCAGCGCGCAAATTGGACGGACTTTTTTTCCAAGCTTCACGATCAAGTAGAGTCCATGGAAAAGTTTCATAACGCGAACCAACTACATCTCTCGAGACAGCGGAGATGAAGGAATACGGCCATCACATGTACATGGGCCATTCCATTGATGTCATCGCGGAGTGGCTGTTTAGAATGAAAATGGTTATCTTCATGACCGGAACAAAAGGAACGCTTTATAACGTCCGACCGCCCATGTGTGTGGTTCAATCCGGAAGCGCATAAGTTCCCGCCCTTCTATAGAAGTCCGGGCCTGGCGCAAGAGAGAATTGAGATTACGCTCCCGCTTTCGCCGAACTACTTCGCCGTCTTTTCATGGACTCGTTGGAATGAAAAGATGAGTTTCTCTCAAGCCGAAATCGACAAGGTTGGCGACTGCGTTCCGATAACAGATCGGATCGTTACTGAAATGAATCGGCGAACGCGCGGGCACTCCTATGAATCCTTTGTAACTCAGTCGCAAGAGATCGATCCCAAGTGGTTAGATCCTGGCGAAGAGCCAGAAGACTCATGGGAAAAGGCGCATGGACAGAAAAGTTGATGGTTGAAAGAACACTCCGCTTTAGTTGAGAGACCGGAACCCGTCATTCGGGACTG
>Ga0193722_1000102_pt1 | contig 17695 bp, 17 predicted proteins | sample H2m1metaG_FD_143044 | JGI IMG/M metagenome (GOLD analysis project Ga0193722, IMG submission 143044) | Soil microbial communities from a riparian zone of the East river system, Colorado, United States - H2m1 | ecosystem: Environmental > Terrestrial > Soil > Riparian zone | place: USA: East River...
CGTTACTTAAAAAAGAAGAAAGTCAATACGCTGATGGAAATAGGCTGTGGGAATGGCTGGATGATGAACTACATAAATCGATCCTTGCAAGTCGATTGTTGCGGTATAGACGTTAATGAAACCGAACTGAAACAAGCCGTCAGGCTTTTTGGAAAAAATGAAAAGCTCACGTTCGTCTATGCCGACATCACGGAACTTATAGTGGGTCCGTTGGCTGATATCATTGTTCTGGCAAGTGCGATTCAGTATTTTCCGGATTTGACTTCGTTGCTTGGGAAACTTATGGGGTTTCTTCGCGCGGGGGGTGAAATTCATATTTTGGACAGTCCGATTTATACTCCCGGCGCTGTTGCATCGGCCCATGAAAGATCGAACAACTACTTTAGGGATTCTGGAAATCCCGCCATGACGAAGCTCTACCATCATCATCAATGGAAATCATTCCAAAAATTCAATTATCAGATACTTCACAATCCCGGTGCGGTCTGGAATAAATGGAAAAGTTGGGTATCGCATGGCTCTCCGTTTCCATGGGTTAGGGTCACCGCCTCCTGATTTTGAGTACCTTTCACCATAGCTGACGAAGTTGAAGAAACATGTCCTTTATAAAGCGTACTCGCTGCTGACGCCGGTGCAGCGAAAAAAGGGTTTGGGCATTACGTTCCTTTTGTTCGTCAGTTCCGCATTGGACTTTTTCAGCCTGGCGTCCTTCCTGCCCCTCATTCTTTTGATGGTGGATCAGGAGTCTCTTCAAACCAATCGCTTCGCCGGCCGGATCCTTGCGATTCCCGGCCTAACGAGTACGGTAAATATAGGTGTTGCATTGACCCTGATCGTTCTCCTATTTATCGTCGTCAAAACCAGGATCAATCTGTGGATCACCCATCGAAAGGCCAGGTATGCCTTTGGTGTTGGCAGTGAACTGGCTTCCCTGGCGGTCACACGCTACCTGAAACTCTCCTATGCAGAGTTTACCCACATTGATTATTCGAAAGAATTAAATCGCATTTCAAACCTTCCGCTCAATTTCGCGAACAACATCATCATTCCCGCCGGAACACTGCTTTCGGAAACCCTCGTCTTTTCGATGTTGTGCATTGGGATGGCCGTGTATAAATTCAATGTATTTGTCTCCTTTTTACTGATCATGATACCGGCGTTATTCGTCTACCGCAATTCAAGAGCAAATGTATCTGCTATCAGCATCAAAATCGGTACTACCTATCCGCTTCTGCTGAAGTACACGTTGCAAATGATAGAAGGTCTTATTGATATCCGATCGTTTCAAAAAGAATCTTTCTTTAAGAAACGTTTTACAACAGTCAGCAACCAGTTGAGTACCATTTTTGCCGTCGACCATACGGCGCACACAGGAACAGCGCGGACCACAGAACTCCTGGCGGCGGTATGCATTTGTGGTCTCCTGCTGTATTCCCTGGTGAGCCATCAGAACCAGCAAGACACATTGATCTTGCTAACGGTGTATGCCGGTGCAAGCTTTCGGATTATACCTTCCGTTAACCGGATTTTTGGAGCCCTCCATCAAATTAAATCCAACGAACATGTTGTAGATGATCTCGGCCAGATTGTCGCGTTGGAAGATGACCCCTTTGATCAAAAATATCTTGCCCTGGAATTTAAAGATAGTGTCGAACTTAGAACTATTTCCTTTGGTTATCCCGGTCAACCTCTTCTGTTGCAGCGGGCGAATTTGAAAATCAGAAAAGGGGAAAAGGTGGCCATCACTGGAAAATCAGCCAATGGTAAAACAAGTCTTCTCTTATTACTGATGCGGCTCCTGGTGGAAAAAGACGGAGAATTGTTTTTGGACGGCCGAAAGCTAACGGAAGCCGACATCCCTGCCTGGCGGAAACTATTCGGCTATGTCCCGCAGGTTCCGTATGTTTTGGATTCCTCAATAGCAGATAATATTGCTCTCGGAGTCCCCCATGATCACGTTGACGCGGATAGAATACGACAGCTTCTTGTCGATATGGATTTGATGGATTGGATTGCCGGATTGCCGGAAGGCGCTGACACGCTCATCGGCGAAAAGGGCGCAACGATCTCAGGAGGCCAGCGGCAACGCCTGGCCATCGCCCGGGCCATGTACCATGAATCGGAGATTTTACTTTTGGATGAAGTTACCAATCAACTCGATCCAAAAACGGAATCAGAAATATTCGAAAGCCTTCGACGGGCTTCCGCCAACAAGACGATTATTATGATAACGCATCATCCCGATCTTCTCCGGAAATTTGACAGGGTTTTTGAAATCCTTGAGGGTGAGATCCGGGAAGTTGCTAAGCATCAATTTCACGCCGTTGAATAATGAATCAACCTCTTGTCAGTGTAATCCTACCCACCTATAATCGTTCGCACCTGATCGGGGAAAGTGTTAAAAGTGTCGTTGATCAGACCTACAAAAATTGGGAGCTCATTATTGTGGACGACGGGTCTTCGGATGAGACTTCTGTTCTCTTTACAAACCATCCTGATTCACGAATTCAGTACTACCGGATAGACCACTGTGGCATTATTGGAAAGGTGAGAAACCATGGAATGCGACATGCCAAGGGAGAGTACATTGCCTTTCTCGATTCCGATGACCTTTGGCGCGAGGATAAATTGGAATTTCAGTTCGCTCTTCTGAATACGCATCCGGAAGTTTATTTCATTACGAGCAATGGCGTACACTTCGGGGATGATCAATCCCTTCCTGCGGAACTTGAAAATTTGTTTGTAGGCAATGCTTTTCTGCCAATGCTCGAAGAGGAGCGGTTTATTTTTTTTGTGCCTTCCCTCCTGTTTGAAAAAAAGGTAGTGAACGAGATTGGTTACATCGATGAATTGATGATCAGCGGGGGAGACATTGATTTCTATTTTCGAATGGCGAGAAGGTTTAACGGCATTTTTACTAATGAACGCTTGGTAAAAATCAGGAAGCACCAGAGTCACTCACCGGCACTTGAAACGGTCGCCTACCTCGATTACATAGGAATGGTCACGCGATTTTTCAATGAAAAATCGTTGACGAGAAAGCAATATTCGGGTATTTTGTCAAAACAATATTATCGGCTAGGGTTGGTGTTTTTAAGGAAAGGGTTGTTCAATGATTCCTTCAACAACTTTTTGAAATACAATTTCCTGAAACCGGTGAATTATAAGGGTTGGATTAGGTTGGTGCAGTCCGTTTGTCTGGCTTCTTTCGCAAAATTAAAAGGGTAGCACGATCACCTCGCAAAGCTGCTGCAACAGCGGGAGCAGGCAGGGAGCAACCCTCCGTGGTCGGTTACCGTGCTTCTAAAATGAGACATGATTCTTGAGTTCCATATCTGTTTCAAATTTTCTTCATACAGATTTCCCACGGTCAAATTATAGCACCGCCCGTGTGCCGGTATAACATCTCCGTTTGACTTGATCATGAGGTTGGAAAATATGTCCATGCACCTTCTACCAACAAATACTTCGGGGCGTGAATAATAGCTGGCGAGCTTATCTTCCGTGGAAAGGTCAGGAAAAAACTCTACTGGAAAATCCCAACGTTTACTCTTGATCTCCAGAATTTCATTCCACAGACTATGGGTGTCAACCGATCCAAGATTGGTTTCGGTCGTATTGGAAGGGGTCGCAGGATATAGACCTCCAAATGCCTCGTTGTGCTGGTCGGCTATCTGCTGCGTGGTGAAATTGGAGTGCATCAGCCCGACCTTATTTAAGGGCCTGGACGCCAGGTCATCCAGGAATTTCACCAGCCTGCCCACGTTCCATTCTGTGATTACACAATAGACATTAATTTTAATCTTGCTATTTCGCGCGGCCAACGCCTCGACTCCTTCCATTGCCTTTGAGAACGAATGCTTATTGCCCCGTATAAAGTTGTGAACATCAGCTGGTCCGTCAAGTGAAATATTGATCTCGTCCAGTCCTTCCCTGTCCAGGACCGGGGCCCATTTCTTTAGACCCAATGCGTTGGTAGTGAGGGAAGTGAATAAGTTCCGTTTCTTGGCGTAGTGCAACGATTCCTCCAAATGAATATAGATCAAGGGTTCCGTAAATGCATACCCTATTTTCACCTGCGGAAAATGGGTAGAGGCCTGGTCAATAATTTTCCTGAATAGATCCATCGGCATATGCACCGGCTTGCTTCCCATCAGGTTTTCATAAAAATTACTTTGTGTATAGCTTACGCCTACGTCACACATTTTGCAATGCAAATTGCACGTATTATTTACGCCCAACACGAGCCACTTCGGTGCAATAAAAACCCGCTGTGGGTAATAGATTGCATTTATTTTTCGCAGACGATTGACCGCACGCTCGAGCATAGTATTATAAAGTTACTAAGAGTTGAATATTTCCAGTCAGTTGAATTACAATTCATTGAAAACGGTTATGAGCTGGTTAGCCGTCCAGGAAAGGTCATGACTTTCCGACCATGCTTTCGCGTTTTGAATTTTTCTATTCCAGCTGTTCCGGTTCCCCGTTAATTCGATTATTTTTTTTGCCAACCCGTGATCATCACCAATATCAACAGTCACTGCATATTCTTCCCCCAGGTCGAAGAGCAAACCCACCCGCGTACCGGCGATCAAGACACCGCAGGCGGCAGCCTCCGTCACAGCCATACTTTGTCCTTCGGAAAGCGACGTATGCAGCATGACGTCAGACCATGCATAGTGTTGGGGCATTTGATCATATGGGACCACGTCATAAAACCTGACCCAATCTGAAATACCCAATTCATTGCAATATTCCTGGATCGATCCATTCAGGCGGTCAACACCGAAAACACGGAGTTCCGATGGTTGGTTCTTCCTTACCAAGGCGAATGTTCTTAATAATGTTTTTTGATCTTTGACCGGAGTAAGATGCCCAACGTGGATAAAATGCAAGACAGGTCCTTGAATTCTGGGTTGGAACACAAATAGGGAAGAATCTGCCCCCCACGGCACAATCCGAACTGCTTTTCTAATTCCGTTTTCGATAAGCTGTTTTTTTTGAAAGGCGGTTAGCACGACCAATTCGGACGCGTGCTCGTAGGCCCATACGGCAAGTATCTTGTGCCATCGCATATGAAATATCCCGTGGTCGATAGATGCAATACCAGTCGAATCCCCACCCAACAAAAACAGGGCTGAAGGCAAATGCATAGTTTTGCCCATGACTGTGGCAAACCAACCTGCTGGAAAACCCCAGAATGCACCCAGAAAATCGAATTTGTGCTTTCGATGGTCCCAAAAAAAATAGTTAACTAAGTATAACCACCGAATAGCTTTCCGTTTCACCGATGCCGGCGCAGATCGAATACTAAATCCGAAAGGCTCATAATCGATGTTTGGGGCGAATTGCGAGTAAACGACGATATCAAACGGTTCAGCCAATCTCTTTATCAATTGCTCCAGTAACGGATAGCCTTGCGAAAAATGGCCCGTCCCGATTCCTCCATGGATCCAAATAGCAATTCTCTTTTTCATCAATCGCTGGAATTAAAAAATCAAATTAGCGGATCAGAGCTTCAGTCGGCATCTTATGATCCAATCGCCACTGGGCATAGTAGCCATGAATATGCGCCAATGTAATTCCATGATTTACTTTTTCCTCGCTCAAAATTTCATAAAAGTGAATGCGGTGAATGCCGCGATCGAAATGGTGAGTCCTTTTGAGTTCCCGGTATCCCAATACCGAGTCAGGCAACGGAATTTGATTTACCTTCGATCGCATCGGCGCCAGGACAAAATTTTCCAGGGGTCGAACTTTCGCCATATGATTTTTGCCCATCGCGTAAGTATTTTTATATGCGGATACGTTCACGCGTGACAAAGCAATCATTCCGGCTCTTTCTACCTGTTCACTCGCTTTTCCTCCGATCCTCAAAGAACTGATATAATAATCCTTATTTACGATTCCATGCAAGTCCGTAGGGAACATGTTCATTTGATCTCCGTCCTGCAGGGTAATAACCGAAATAACCCGGGGTAGTGCATAGGCCGTTCTGACCTGGTCATACAGGTTTCCCGGAAGAGTATTGTTCTCCGGATCTTGTTTCCTGATCTTATTTAAAAGCCGATTGACGGTTTGGTGAAAATAAGTCAGAAAGCGGTGTTCGGCATGTTCGCCTTCATATAGGAATACGAGGGAAGCACCCAATTCCTCTTCATGAATTCTCCTGATTAAGATGCGCGCAAGAGCATTTTTGCCGGATGCAAAACCTTTCCACGTCGTATTCATTCTAAAACTCCCCGTGACGAAAGAAAGGCAAACACGATCCTGAAGTCTGAGCCATTCCAAATCGGCGGAAAATTTATCCACTGTCACCGCCATAATAAGTGGTTTATAGCCCAGGAAAATCTGACTAGCCGTAACATTGATTACACCGGGAACATCGAGGCCGGTCAGATAAATGGACACCGGGGAATCAAGCTTCTCCTGCCCCACGCAGATATATTCCTGCGGAAAAGATACTCCGAGTAACGCGCGCTTGATGAATTGTTTAAAATGCAACTCCAATAAATTTAATAATCAACCGTGTTTAAAAATCAGTTCTTGCGCCGCTTTCAGTACAACTTCGGGAGTGTACCGTATCAGACATCGCACATCGCCATATTGGCAAATTTCCTTCATACAAAACCGGCATGAAAGGTCGGATGAATCCAGACATCGGGACCAGGATCCCAACGGAGCCGACCAATCCCCCCGGCTTGAGCCAAAAAGCGCCAGGGTGGGTACCCCTTGCACCCAGGACATGTGCATCAGGCCGGAATCTTCCGTCAAAACAAATTTTGCCCGGGTTATGATTCGAAAAGCTTCATACGGAGTTGTCTTTCCTGACAGGTCAATAACTCGTTCCTTCAAGTGCTTTTTCAGAAAGCTTGCTTTTTCAGACATCGCCCTCAATCCCACTATCACAAAAAAAGTGGCGCTGTCCACGTTTTCCAGCCACAACGCTGCAAACCGCTCATAGTTTTCCAGGGGCCAGTTGCGCGTAATAAATGCCCCTGCGGGATTGAGAATAACCCAGTTGCTTTCCCCATTCCATCCCTGACGTTTCATTATCCCGGTGATATCTGTTTTCTTCCGATCATCAAATGTCGTTACGAGCCGGACCGGAGGTAACCGGACAGCATCGATGGTTAATCTCGTTCGTTCACCGGCACTCACCGGTGACGACCGGTCAAATTCACTCCAACTTGGTGGAAAAAGTAGCCATCGCAGGATCCTGCTTATTCTATGATTCTGCAAATCCAATACGACATCATAATGCTGCAGCCACAGAAATGGCACGTACAAAAGGGATAAAAAGAATTGCACCTTCGCATTCCGTCCTCCTCCAATCGCCATCACTTTATCAAAGAGCAGAAGGTTCCTGGGAATATCTCTTACTTCGCGTCTCGTCAACAGGTGGAGTTCCACCGCCGGCAACGCGTTTTTCAGACTTTGAAGGTAGGGAAGAGTAATGACGAGATCACCCATCGCCTGATAGCGAATGGCCAGTATTTTCTTTGGAACTTGCTCTTTGAGCCAGGGCCTGGAGCGGACGATCGTTTTCAAACTTTCAATTTACTAAACAAAAAATAGTAATTATGACCTTATCTTTAGGCCGTGAGCAACGTTATTCTTTTCAATCCCCGCAGCGCGACCTCCAAACATCGTATACCCAATTCCATTCTGCAAGTAGGGGCCTCCATTCATGGAAAACTGGATTATGTGCTCGTGGATGGCAACCTGGAGAAGGATCCCTGGACGACCATTCAAGCTTATCTTGATACCGGCAAGTTTCGCTATTTCGGATGTACCGTTATGCCGGGGCCACAATTGAAACAGGCCATTCCATTTTCAAAGCAAATAAGGGATCGCTATCCTCACATCACCATCATTTGGGGCGGATACTTCGCTTCCAACCAATATAAATCGGTTATCCGGGCGCCGTATGTGGACTATATTATAAACGGTCCAGGCGATGAAGCGTTTCCCCGGTTACTGGACGCGCTGGAAAAAAAGGAAAATGTTGAATCGATTCAAAATTTGATCTTCAAAAAAGACAGCCAAATCATAAAAACACCGTTGGCACCCCTATCGGACCCCGATGTTTTACCCCAGCTTCCGTACACGTACTTAAATGAACTCTACCCCATTAAACGTTACCTCGGCAAAACGTTTCTTGGCAACAGAACCGCGGCGTACCATTCCAGCATGGGCTGTCCGTTTACGTGTTCTTTTTGTGCTGTGGTGCCGCTCTATAACGCACGCTGGAAAGGAAAATCAGCGCCACTCATCTACAAAGACATCCGCTACCTCGTGGACGAATATGGCGTCGACGCTGTGGAGTTTCACGACAATAATTTCTTTGTCAGTGAAAAGAGAACCGTTGAATTCTCCAGGCTTGTCGAAGATGAAAAAATCTCCTGGTGGGGGGAAGGCCGCATCGACACCATCGACAAATACAAAGATGAATCCCTGGCGCAAATGAGCAAATCCGGGTGCCGGATGATTTTCTTTGGCGCCGAGACCAGCAACGATGAGCTCCTCAAAAAAATGGATAAGGGCGGAACACAAACGACAGCGCAAATGAAGCGTTTTGCTGCCCGGCTAAAAAAGTTTGACATCATCCCTGAATATTCGTTCGTATTGGGTTTCCCCGCCGAAACACCGGAAAAGGTCGTCCGGCAAATTGATCAGGACATTGCCTTCATAAAGGAGATAAAAGAAATCAACCCCGATACCGAAATCATCATCTATATCTATAGTCCGGTGGCCACCGAAGGATCGGAAATGTATGAAGCCGTGAAAAAATCCGGATTCAAATTTCCCGAACACCTCGACCAATGGCTCGATCCTGCCTGGCTGAATTTTGATTTGCGCAAAAACCCCCTGACCCCGTGGCTCCAACCGGAGATGGTCGACAAAATACGGGGGTTTGAAACGGTACTCAACGCGCGCTTTCCCACCGTATCGGATTTTAAGATCACGCCCGTTCAGAAAAAAGTGATGCGATGGCTCTCCCACATGCGGTATCAAACCAATTCCTTTCGCTTTCCTTATGAGTTGAAAGCCTTGCAAAAGTTCTGGCTCAATTACCGCCGGCCGGAGATCGAGGGGTTTTATGCAGAATAGTCATGAACGGGGTCATTCGTAAAATCCTCCTGCCCCTTCCCTCGCTTGTAAGAAGGTATCTTTCCAGAAAGCGGACGTACCGGTTTCGCGAACTAACCATTGAGGTATTTCCAGGAGTTTTTCATCCTGGCTTTTTCTTCAGCACGACCCTGCTCTTGCAATTTGTAGAGAAGCAGACCTTGCAAAATTCCAATGTATTGGAATTGGGAGCCGGGTCTGGAATCATCTCTTTGCTTGCCTGGCAGAGGGGCGCATCGGTTACGGCCACCGACATCAGCAGTGAAGCGATCCGGAATATCCAATACAATGCCATAAAAAATAAAGCAACTCTTTCGATCCTCCAATCGGACCTTTTCAAAGAATTACCCCGTCAGAAATTTGATTGGATCTTTATCAACCCACCCTACTACCCGCGGCAGCCTCTGAAAGAGGAAGAATTTGCATGGTATTGCGGAGAAGGCCATGACTATTTTGTAAATTTTTTTGGCGGATTGGTTCCTTTCATTTCCGACGATACCCAAACCATCATGGTCCTGTCGGAAGTGTGCGACCTCAAAAAGATCATGGAGATCGCCACCCTGCACGGATTCGAATTCGAAAAAATAGCGGAAAAGTATGTTCTGATGGATGGAAAAAACTACCTGTTCAGGATTAAGCCGATCAGGTCAAATCATACTTCATTAAACATAAAGTGAGCACACACATTTTTTGCAAGTCTCATTCTTATTCACATCCAATTTTTTCCGGAACGAAACAGCCTGCTCCGAGTTAATAATTTCTTCAAATGATCCGTTGAAAATATTCCCATAGGGTTTGTGAAAAAAACAAGGCATGACGTCCCCGTTCGATTCAAGCACAGCGGACACCCAGGGAGCATTGCATCGATGCACAGGAAACGAGGCATTGCCCTGAATAGCACGATAGTATTGAACGAGACTGCGTATTTTGTCCCTACTTTCGGCAATGAACCTGCGGTGATAATCTTCTTTGAATTCAACAAACGACTGCTCGACAATTATTTCAAATTCATTGGTTTCATCCGGTGTCAAAGCAATCCCCCCTGCTCCTGCTTCCTGCCATCCCTCAACATGATTAAATGCGGTGGATGAAACATCGGCGGATAAGAACGAGATCTGATCAAGACCAACTTGTTTTGCCGTTCGAATCACATTGGGGAAATCCCTGAAATTCAGTTTCTGAAGGACACACCTGCCGGTGACAGGAAAATTTTTATCAATTTGCCTCAGCGCCCTTACCCCTTGCTCCAATTTTTCAAAGGCAGACGGAATATTTCTGATGGCATTGTGAACTCCACGGCTGCCATCCAATGACACAATCACATCATCACAGTGGGTGGTCACTTCATGAGCGTGAGGGGCCAACAAGATTCCTGTTGAGAGTAAACTTATTTTGACTCCAATGCCATGAAGCTGTTCGCAAAAATTCCAAAGATTGGCATGCATGAGCGCTTCCCCCCCGGATAAGGCCACCCGTTTGACGCCAAGTCTTTTAAAAGCTTGAATATGCTGTTGAAGAACTTGCGTTGAAATTTCTTTCTTCTCGTGATTGGACTTCCATATATCACACATCACACAACGGCAGTTGCAGCGACTGTGCGGCATCAATACCATGACCGGAAGGCTGTAAATTCTGTTTGTAGTCAATGTGAACAGTCGACGAAGCATCCTTCAAATTACGAAAGAATTTCCCGCAGATCGCGCAGATTTACGCGGAATCACGGCATTGTCTCCCGCAGATCGCGCAGATTTACGCAAAATCGCGGCAATGTCTCCCGCAGATCGCGCAGATTTACGCAGAATACTTGACATGGCAGGCACGGCGTAAAGGGAGTCCATTGAAACTGATATCGTGATAATCAAAACACAAGTTCGGCCACAACCGCTAGCGAGGCGGCGGCCATGGCAATACCCATCTTACGGCCATTGAACTTGTGATCGAGGCTGCTTTCGAAGACAATGGTGGTGGAAATGTGTAAAAAATTGCCGCTTACCAGGGCAAATAAAAACGTAAAGGCCCGGGAAGACATCCATTCATTGGCAAGCAGGTAATCCGATAAATAAAGGCCCAACGGCGAGGCGGCAGAAAAGATGACCAGGTATACAACGGCTCTTCCCCGTCCTTTCAATTCACAGAGCAGGACCGACATTAGCGCAAATGCTTCGGGCGCTTTATGCAGTACGATGCCCCATAGCAACGTATTGGAATCATGATGATGTTCGATCGTCCGGGGATGGGCAAGCAGTCCGCCCTCTAAAAAGGAATGAATACACAAAGCCAGGAGAACCACAAAGGCAGACGACTCCCGATGCTGATGATTTGACTCATGAACATGGATATGGCCGTGCTCCACGCCGCTGGATAAAAATTCCAGTATTTGTTGAAGGAAAAAACCGCACAGTACGCAAATACCGATCAGGCCGGGATTGATGTCCTGGTGAAATAGCTCGGGAAGGATGTGGATGATGGTAATCGAGAAGAGGTAAGAACCCGCAAACACGAGGGCCAGTTTATAATTCCCGTTGCTAATGGGGGGCACATAAAATGCCAGCCCGCCGGCAGCCAGGGCAACGATGAAAAGAATGAGGATGTCGGTTACCATACAAGGGCGAGTTTAGCCTGAAATCGTGAGAACAAAAAATTAGTGTCCTTAGTTTTTAAACCTGAATTCTTTGTGTTCTTTGTGGTTCTTCGTGTTCTTCGTGACCCTGCATTGTCAGCGAAAAGGTCACGAAGGACCACAACGTACCATCAAGAACACAAAGAGCGGTCAACAAAAATTTAGACCTTCTGCCATGATCATGTAACGATTAAGGACTAACTTTAGGACTATGCGGGAAGATTATTTAAAGGCCGGAGATGAAGGGCAGGGTGCGGAAGAGAAAGAAGTCGAAAAAGCCCTCCGTCCGCTGACCTTTGCCGATTTTACCGGGCAACAAAAAGTAGTAGACAATATTAAAGTATTTGTCCAGGCGGCGAAGCAGCGAAGCGAATCCCTCGACCACGTATTATTACACGGCCCCCCCGGCCTGGGGAAAACAACTCTCTCCTTTATCATCGCCAACGAACTGGGGTCCAATATTAAGGTGACCTCGGGACCCGTTCTGGACAAGCCCGGCGATCTGGCAGGTTTGCTCACGAATCTGGAGAGTCATGATGTGTTGTTCATCGATGAGATCCACCGGCTTAATCCTATTGTCGAGGAATACCTCTACTCCGCGATGGAAGATTTCCGGATCGACATCATGCTCGACTCGGGACCGAACGCCCGGTCGGTACAAATCAGCCTCAATCCGTTTACGCTGATCGGGGCTACCACACGGGCTGGCCTGCTTACCTCGCCGCTCCGTGCGCGTTTCGGCATCAATGCGAGACTTGAATACTATGATTCACAGTTGCTGACTAAGATTGTCAACCGGTCGGCCGCCATTTTGAATCTGCCAATTGAAAAAGATGCGGCCTTTGAAATTGCCCGGAGAAGCCGGGGTACACCCCGCATCGCCAATAATTTACTCCGGCGCACACGAGACTTTGCCCAGATCAAAGGAGACGGTACGATTACTAAAACCATCTCCCAGTATGCCCTGAAGGCGTTGGATGTAGATGAAGACGGGCTGGACGATATGGACAACCGGATCCTGAGCACCATCATCGAGAAATTCAAAGGCGGACCTGTCGGTCTTACCACGGTTGCTACTGCCGTTGGTGAAGAAGCCGAGACCATTGAAGAAGTGTATGAGCCTTTTTTGATCCAGGAAGGGTATATAAAAAGGACGTCGAGGGGCAGGGAGGCGACGGAGTTGGCGTATAAGCATTTGAAGGTGGTGCCGCCGATGAAGAGGGGACCGGGGCTTTTCGATTAGTCACCTCACCCCCTACCCCCTCTCTGAGACGGAGAGGGGGGATTCAATGTATACCTGGGCGAGTTAGAATCCCTGCAGTAAAAATTCTCGCCGTTAGATAACATGCAAAACTCAACGTCACAAAGGACTCAGTTTATCAAATCAACGGCTCTGCAACTGGGCTTCAGTTTTTGTGGTATTTCGAAGGCGGAATTCCTGGGCGAAGAAGCACCTAAGGTCGAAGAATGGCTGCGGCATGGTTACCAGGGGAAGATGAGTTATCTCGAAAACTACTTTGATAAACGCCTTGACCCAACGTTGTTGGTCGCCGGAGCCAAATCAGTTATCAGCCTCGTTTACAATTATTATCCCAAAAAAGACCTTGCCAGGAACGATCAATTCAAAATTGCCAAGTATGCTTATGGGGAAGATTATCATTTTGTGATCAAGGAAAAGCTAAAACTATTTATTGAAAGCATCCACCGGCACATTGGAGATGTCCAGGGCCGGGCTTTTGTTGATTCCGCGCCGGTGATGGAGCGGGCCTGGGCGAAGAAGGGGGGAGTGGGATGGGTAGGTAAGAACAGCCTGCTGCTGAATCGCGAAATGGGAAGCTTCTTTTTCCTGGCTGAACTCATCCTCGACCTGGATCTCGACTACGACGGTCCCGTCAAAGATTATTGCGGCACGTGTACAGCCTGTATGGATGCATGTCCCACCGAAGCAATCCCCGAACCTTATATGGTCGATGGCAGCAAATGCATTTCCTACTTTACCATTGAATTGAAAGAAGAGATTCCGGCTGAAGTAAAAGGAAAATTCGAAAACTGGATTTTCGGATGTGATATATGCCAGGATGTATGTCCGTGGAATAAGTTTTCGAAGCCCCATGGGGAAGCGCGGTTTGATCCGGATCCGGAGTTGGAGAAAATGACGCAAAAGGATTGGATTGAAATTACGGATTCGGTTTTTGCGAGGCTGTTTGAGAAATCGGCTGTTACCAGAACCAAGGTCAAGGGGCTAAAACGGAATATTTCATTTATCTCCTGATCGGATAAGGTCATATTTGGTACTTCCGCAAGATTCTACAAAATCCAATGTTCTGGCGCTCCTCCCTTTAAAATAAGCACAGTTACAAACTAATTCAAATGACACAAATCGCAATGATTTTTGCTGTTCTATTTCACGTCTTTTCTTACGCACCCCCGAAAACATGATATTGATCATCAAAACAAGCCGGATTCGTCATATACTTTTAGAAACAGGTTACTTAACTCGTGTGAATATTACATGATAGGGATCACCGGCTTTAATTTTTTTTGATATGGAAAATCAAACAGGACAGGGGTTGCCCGACGGGAAAATGACAGGAAAAATCAACATTCTTGTCGCCGAGGATCAACCTATATTCAGAAAAGGGCTCAAAGATACTATAGCGGCAACCGGACTAGCCAACAGGATTTACGAAGCGGGCAATGGTAAAGAAGCGATTGACCTTCTCCAATACGAAAAGGTGGACCTCCTATTCATGGAGTTCACCATGCCGGAAGTGGATGGGTACGATGCCTCCAAAATCATTTTATCTAACTATCCAAAAATAAAAATAGTCGTTCTTACCCATTACGATGAGATTCCCGTCATCCTCAACTTCTTCGCCATTGGCGTGCGGGGATTCCTGACAAAAGCGATTGACGGAGACGAGATCAAAACGGCCATTCTCAACGTCATGAAGGGCAATTATTATCACCACTCAAAATTTGATAAGGACATTTCAATCTGGCTGTCCGGAGGACTATCGAGCAGGCTGCCTTTCATTAGTTTTAGCAATCGGGAAATGGAGCTGATCGTTCAACTATCGAAAGGCAAAACCAGCTTCGAGATAGCCCGGCATCTGAACCTCCGGTACAAGTCGGTGGAAACCTACCGGCACAATCTGCTGAATAAGGCAAAAGTGAAGAATAGCGCCGAGCTGGTAGACTATATCTATCGTAATGGAATAATGGATCAATTGAGGGTAAGGAAATTTGCGTAGGGCTAACTCCAGACTAGTGTTTCCCAGGCTTTTTTGCACTAAATTTATATTCAAAACCAAACCTCACCGAGGTATTTCTGTTCTGTGGGAAGTGCGTCCAATCCAATGCGTTGTATAAAAGCTGACATTGCCCCATGAAGCGGCGGCTGATCTTGTAGGTTCGCAACATCCCGACGTTGAGCCGGGCGTTCCATTCCTTGAGTGGTGGGTCTGCCGGAAACCGGTATTGACCCTGGACGGCGGGTTCATAGTGCATCCACTCCCCTTCAATATGACCGTACCAGGAATTGATCCAGCGATAATCAGCCATGGCGCGGACTCCATACACCATTCCGGGCCGGATGTTCCATTGCTTACTGTTGATCAGCAAACGGTACGTTCCGCTGGCTCCGAGGCGGAGTTTACCGGTAAGTCTATACATCAGGTACGGTGAAAGGTCGATACCCAGTTTGTCGCCTTTATACAACTGCAAGGTAAGGCCGGGTATTAACCGATCCTTCAGGGGTTTGCCTTTCATTTCGTTTGGAACATGTTTGGGCAGGTAGCGGCTATCGGCGATGGTGTGGTATTTCTTCTTGAGCTTGTCGAGCTGGGCGATACCGGCCTGCAATTTTGTCTCGTTGCCCGCAAAGAGATCCGGCATTTCCTTCGTGGCGATGGCTCCCCCTTCCTTCAGGCCCTTTGGAGTTCCCATGTTCTGGAGCAAATCGTTGTACTGTTGGAGGGAGTTTTTCGTCGTTTTGAGTTGGCCCGTTTCAGTTTTCAGGTCTTTCATTTCCGCCACATTGGATACGGCATTTTCAGCGTCCTTGGGCAAAGCCTGCATTTGTTTAATCTCCCCTTTGCCCACCTTCTTGATATCCTGCTTGTACTCACCAGCCTTTTTTTCAAGACCTTTTATTTTCTGCTCCTCGGTTTTCAATTCAGTGATCGATTTCATGACCCCGGAGCCAGCCAATTCCCTGCTGGGTGCGTTTTCCAGTTTCTTGATTTCGGAAGTAAGAGGATTTCCCTGGGTGACATTTGATAGTTCCTTGTTCACGGAATTCAACTGATTCAAGTCGCCGGGACCGTTCAATTCCTTTCCCAGGGCATTCGCATCCGGCAGGTTGGCATTTTTGGTGTTATTCAGTTGATTCAACTCACCGGACGGGTTGAATTCTTTGCCAAGGGCATTAGGGTTTGGTACAGTCAAGGACGAATTCGATAATTGAGCCTCCTTGAGGATCTTGTTCTCTTCTGCTGTAAGCTTTCCCAGCTTTGAATTGATCTTGTTCAATGTCTTTAAGGCAGCGGAATCGACCGCTCCAGTCGTGCTCCTGATCTTTTTCTGCAAAGCTGCTGATTTTTTGCGAATCTCATTTTGGAGGCTGTCTCTTTTGTGATTAGCCTTTGAAAAAAAGGTGTTGCCTCTCCTCTTCAAGCTATCCATTGGATTCTTTATTGAGACATTAAAATTAAGCCGCCGAGATAGGCTGTCGATCTTGTTTTGATAATGGGATATGGGCAATCCATGTGACTGAAGGCTGTCAATTTTCTTGGTGAGATGGTTGATAGACGAATCGATCTTATTTAACTCATTTAACGAAAGTGAATCCCATCTTGATCCCACCGACTGAAGACTATCCACTTCTCTGAATAGAGTACTGTCCGGTAAGCCAACCTTGTTCTGGGCGTGGACGGAGTAAGTGCCGATGGAAACAAGGATTGCTACAAAAGCATTGAACTTGTTCATTTTCTCTACTCTTTTATTTCCTAATTTTAACTCCCCAGTCAAAGCCAGTCTCTCATACTTCCATACATCAGACTTGTCAAGGCTGCTGTTAAGAACTGGCAACGGCCCTCAGCACCGCAAGCAGAATTCCTACAATAATAAGTGGGGCTGCTGTAGACTTGTGAGTAATAAAGTCTGTTCCCCGCTCGAGACAAATTAGTTGCAGGGGCAATTGATTTGCCACCACCGGATCCACGACGATTGTCAGCGATTTTTTACCGGATATCTTTCTGTAAGACTCATTGACTACGTCCTGTCCGTCTTTCCGGTAAATCCAGGTCTCCTTATTGGGATTCACCATGGAATAGCTAGAATTGTCGGGCAAGACAATGACTCCCAACTTTCCGCCGCTGAGCCATGTCGTAGCCAATGTTGTATTCGTACCGTCAACAATGTCCTGGCGCTGGCCTTCAGCAGTCTTGGTAATCAGGAAATGATATTCAATTCCATTGACCAATACTTTTCTCTCCCGCGCGTTACCTTTGCTTTCATAAGGGTAGAAAATAACAGACCGTTGATCGCTGGTTAAGTTTACGATCTGATCCAGTTTACTGAAATTGTAAATTTCCTGACCTTGAACAGATTGGACAAGGAGAAAAAGGGAGGGTAGAATTAGTTTCATTTTTTGGAGCAGTTAGTGTTTCAATAATTCAAGTTCTATTTACTTGTCAGCGTTTCTGGCTGATCAACTACTTTCAATTTCCAATTACTAAGCTTCTTTGGCGAATTTCTGCCGGCAGTATTGATCGCCAGAACCAGAACACCAAAACCAGCGAGGGCTTCGAGGACTGGACCACCGGTATTGTCTTGCGAGGTCGTTTGACAATTTGGACAGGGAGGGCCGCTGTTGGGAGAACTGAATAAGGCGTCCGCCAGCAGCGCGCCGGCGACCCACCCTTCGGCAAAGCTAAAAAA
>Ga0193722_1000103_pt1 | contig 17647 bp, 23 predicted proteins | sample H2m1metaG_FD_143044 | JGI IMG/M metagenome (GOLD analysis project Ga0193722, IMG submission 143044) | Soil microbial communities from a riparian zone of the East river system, Colorado, United States - H2m1 | ecosystem: Environmental > Terrestrial > Soil > Riparian zone | place: USA: East River...
CAGTTCGAGGAGGTCGTCGCGGACGATCCCTTTCTGGATCAGCAGTGCGGCCTCCAACCTCTTCTTTTCCGCCAGCAGGTCGTTGTAGGTTCGAATGTCACTCATACACTTTTTTGATAATATGGTCTCTCACAAAAGGCAAAATGAACCTCTTGCGAAGCGCGATGAAAAGCAACGCACATAAAACATAAAATCCCGCTACGGTAAAATAGCCGGCTTTCATATCGCCCCAGGATTCCCCCAGCCAAACGGCAACACCCAGTCCTGCAAAAAACAGAACGAACAGGCAAAAGAAAGAAAGCAACGTGGCGGTAAGGGTTACCGTGGCCACTCCCGTAGCTTTTTGCGTCGCATTTACTACGCCAAGCTTTAAGTAGGTTTCAACATAGTCGGAAAGATGGTCAGTAAGGTTCTCTGCCTTTGTCTTCATCTCTACCAGTTTCATTTCTGCATCGTCCATACGGTATCCTTTTCCCGACTTCACGAAATTTTTCTGCTTTTTGTTCCGTTCTCAAATTCATTCACTCCATCGCCAAACGAAGATACCATATCTTTGACCTGGTCCTTACCCTCTGCCAGCAGGTCACCTAATTTTTTTGTCCAATCCCCTGCCGTATCCTTGATGGTTTTACGAAACTCTTCGCCTTTTTCGGGGGCGATCAACATTCCTACAATCACGCCGGCTGTAGCGGCGGCAATAATGCCAATGAGAAGGCTGCCTGAATTTTTCATAATCGATTTGTTTAGTTTTTTACGTTATTCATGAGATAAAAGTTCCACCCGGGAATCACGGCCGGTCGCGAGGGAAAAGCAAGACACCCCGTCCGCTGCTTTTAGCCGACAAGGTAATGGAGGCGATCAGGTTCTACGCTTCGTCCTTGGTGGTTCGCACCAGACCAATCCCTGACATAAGAAAAACAAAACCGAGGGCCCCCATAGATAATGAGTGCTTTCACGTCGCGCAAACCGCCTGACGTATTGACGAAAAGCACTGCACCATAAATAAGCCCGGCTATTCCCAGAATGGTAAGAATGGAGCCAAATATTCTTTTGATGTTCATAGTTAGGTACTCTTGGTTGATTAGACTAGCACAAAATCTTATGCCATCTGTAGCCCTCCATCCCGGGCATTTCGCTGCTTCATTCGTCCTCAATGTGGGGAATCCAGTACACAGAAACTCATGTTTACGCCTCCCGTCCCAGTGCCAATCTTGTTTTCTAGTCGAATCCGTTCTGGCACCGTTCTTTAATGAATGTCCGTACACCAAAAAAGAAATAGGATGAAACCAGGAATATCAAATTTATACCGAACCTGTTGTGTATTGTTAATCATCATCGGCATACAGGTTTTGACCGGGTGTAAAGCGTCCAACACGGCGAAAGGCACAGCTATCGGTGCCGGGGCAGGGGCCATATTGGGTGGAGTCATTGGGAACCAGTCGAACCATACAGCAGTGGGGGCAATTATTGGAGCCGCGGTGGGTGGTGCTACAGGCGCGATCATAGGTCACCACATGGATAAACAAGCCGACGAATTAAGGAACGATCTAAAGGGCGCTCGTGTCGAGCGGGTGGGCGAGGGAATCAAAATTACGTTCGATTCAGGGTTGATGTTCAATTTTGATTCATTTCGAGTCACTCCCGAAACGAAAGAAAACCTGACGGGCCTGGCAAAAACACTGAACAAATATGAGGATACCAATATCCTTATTGAAGGGCACACCGATCAAACCGGGGCCGCTGATTATAATATGACACTATCGAAGAAGCGCGCTATTTCCGTGTCGGATTACCTGGAACAACTGGCTGTCAAGAGCGGCAGGATAACCACCAAAGGATATGGCGAGGAACAACCCATTTCTGTGAGTGATCAGGAAAACAGGCGCGTCGAGGTGGCCATTTATGCGAATAAAAAAATGAAGAAGCTAGCGGAAAAAGGGCAGCTGTAATCGGCTACCCTAGACCTTCAAAAACCCAACCTGTTTGTAGGGACGGACTAAATTTGGATGGATGAAAAAACTTGAAAATAGGACTGTGTTTGTTACCGGTGGTTTATCGGGTATAGGAAAAGCCTGCGCCGTCGCCGCGGCTATGGAAGGGGCCAACGTTGTTGTCGCCGACATCAAGTCTGTCGATTTTGATACGGCTATGAGAGACATCAAAGCGGAGAACAAGAACGCCATTTTCGTTGAGTGCGACGTAGCGTCGATGGAGCAAGTAGGGCGTGCCGTTGCACAGGCTGTGAAAACATTTGGTTCTGTCGATGTAGCACTCAATGATGCAGGGATTGCCGGTGAGCCTAACCGGATAGGCGATATGACGGAAGAAGGGTGGAATACGGTAATCCATGTGAACCTGACCGGCATTTTCAACTGCATGAAGCATGAACTGATGCAAATGTCTTCGCAGAAGAGTGGAGTAATCGTCAATATGTCGTCGATCCATGGCAAAGCAGGGTATGCCTGTTCAGGAGGTTATGTGGCTGCGAAACATGGCATCATCGGTCTCACCAGGACGGCCGCGCTGGAGTATGCGCATGAAGGAATACGTGTGAACGCCATTTGTCCGGGGTTCGTGAATACCCCGCTTCTGACCAAAGGAGGAAAGAATGACAGTGAAAAAATAAAGCAACAGATTACTGATCTCCATCCCATGAAACGATTGGGGAAACCAGAAGAGGTTGCGAAGGGATTTATTTTTCTCGCTTCGGATGACAGTTCATTTGTGACGGGAACCACGCTTGATATTGATGGAGGATACCTGGCACAGTAACCAAAACAAATTCCCAATCTGATGTACCACCATGCTCCTTCCCATCCCAAAGGCATTTTGCCTTTTGTTCTTCGTCCATTTTGGTTTTAGCATCGGCTGTTTTGCCCAGCAAAAACCGGATACCGTTTCAAATCCAAAATGGATGGAAAAGGTCAATTCCAACAAGACGTTCAAAAAACTACTCGGCACGATTACCCGGGAGCCCGAGGCCGACCCGTCGCCCTTCATCGTAAAAAGTGAAGATCCTTATTTAAAATACGAAGGAAAGATCATCCGTACGATCCGCATTCAACACATTGGGTTTGACAAAACGGTCCTGGACACGGCCCGCAACCTTAAAAGTTTCGTTGCCAATGCGGCCAATAAACTGCACACGAATACCCGGGAGTTCGTGATCCGCAACAACCTGTTCGTCCGGGAAGGCAAGCCCCTCAATCCCTACCGCGTAGCAGACAATGAGCGTAACCTTCGCAGCCTGGACTTTGTGATGGATGCCAGAATTTATGTCAAGCCGGTTTCACCCAACTCCGACTCCGTTGATTTATTGGTCGTCACACGCGACGTATTTAGTCTCGGCGGATCATTTCGCCCTGATTTCCCTAAGAAATACAGACTCCGTATTCAAGACAACAATTTTGGAGGGTTCGGACAACGCGTTCAGTTCGGGCAGATCTTTGACATCAATCGAACACCGCGGTACAGCTATGAAGGGTTCTATATGCTGACCAACATTAACGGAAGTTTTATCGATGGCTCGGTGGGATACACCAACCTCAATACGGGGGTAAGTATAGGAAATGAGAATGAACGTTCCGTTTACGTCAAATTGAGCAGAACATTGTATCAGCCTTTTACCCGTTTTGCAGGAGCCCTTGAACTCAGCGATAATGTTTCAATCAATGTGTACAGAAAGCCCGATAGTACTTTTTCCAATTACCGGTATACCCTTCAGGATTATTGGTTGGGGTATTCTTTTGGTTATAAAAAATTACCCCAGAACTTAAAGGAAAACAGGAATCGCAAGTTCATTGCGATGCGCGCATTTCAACAGCATTTCCTGAACTCCACTCACACCGACTTAACGGAACTTGATCGTTTTGCCTACCGGGACCGGGTTTCCTTGTTGACCCAACTCACCTTTTTCCGGCAGGATTTTTATAAGACCCAATACGTAGTGGGGTTCGGCAGAACGGAAGACATCCCCTATGGCTATCGGGTCTCGTTTACAACCGGTTGGGAAAGAGAACTGGGGAACAAGCGGCCGTATGCAGGAAGTGAACTGTATTACAATAACGTCCTGTCGAGTGGTACCATCTTAACCTATAATGTAAAACTGGCCTCGTTTTGGAAGGGCAAGCGCCCCGAAGATGGGTTTCTTTCGCTGAATTTTACGCGATACAGCAAAATTTATCGCATCAGACGAATGATCCTTCGTCATCAATTCCAAGCGGGATATGCCGCGATTTTCAATCAAAATGTAAAAAGGGGAATTGACATTCGCGACCTCAACGGAGTTGTCGGTTTCCTGCCCGATAGCCTGGTGGGTCTTCAGCGCGTTACGGTCAGTCAGGAATCCACCCTTTTTACCCCTTGGAAAATGTTGGGATTCCGGGTGGCGCCTATCGCAAGAGTGGATCTCGCGTTGATCAAACGCAACTCCGGGTTATTGCGAACGCGTAATTTCTTTCCCGGATTTTCCCTGGGACTGAGGGCGCGCAATGAAAATCTTATTTTCAATACCATCGAAGCACGATTATTCTACTATCCCACCACAGTGGAGCGCGTAGGACATCTCCGGTTCAGCATAACAACCAATTTCAGGATAAAATACCCCACCAACCTGGTGAACAAACCCGCTACGGTCTTCCCGTGAGGGATTCCCGCAGATCCGGAAGGGTTTCCCGCAGATCGCGCAGATTTTCGCAGATAAGGTTGGTCGTGAAATTTCGGCCACAATTTTATTAATGCATAAGGTACACCTCACCCCAGCTACCCCAAAACTTCGGCGAAGGCGGAAACTGTCTCAGCGTAGGCGGGTGAGGTGATGCAAGGGCAAGCCTTCTGAAGCGCTTGTGCAGGCAGAGATAGTATCTCCAGGCGCAAACTTTAGCACGCCAATTTTAACCGAATACAATCTGCGTAAATCTGCGAGATCTGCGGGAAACCTTTTTCAGTACTCGCTTCCGGAATTGGATCCCATAAATCCTCCCCAATAGGTATACGACTCCTGAAGTTCATGGGAATTGGTTTCCGGCCAATGGTCTTTGTCGAAACCGGGAGCTTTTTCCAGGACTTCTCTTTTCTGATTCAGGATGAATGCCTCTTTCTTAGCATCTACTTCCAGCAGGCGAAAGGGAACGGCAAAGAATTTTTCCCCGATCCCCAGGAACCCTCCAAATTCAATGATAAGGTATTCTATTTTCCCCTCGTTAAGATCAATCATGATATCTTTAATATCACCCAGTTTCTCGTCGCGACGGTTGTACACTTTGTCTCCCATAATGGAAGTGGCGGTCAAAAGGCGTAAAGGGGTGTTGGCATGCTTCCCATCCTGATTTTTGCCTGTTAAATTTTCTTTCTCCAGCGTGTTCATAATGAATTGGTTTATGGTTTAAAAATGATTTCGGAATTGAAAATTCCCATGGTCATGAGATCACGTAAAAAAGCAAGCCAGCGCAAAAAGCAAAATCAAAGGGGCCATGATGCCTCTGTGGCTTCCTCTTTCCTGAATGTGGAGCTTTTTCCACATTTCAAGAATCACGGTCCGGAGCGATGCCGTTCAGACGAAGTTTCTGACGATAAAAAAAAGCTGGCACGCCGTTTTACCCTGTTCGGTCATGATTCTTGATTTATTATTATTTCTGTTAGCGCTTGTACTCGGTTATGCCATTTTCATGTCCTCGGCGTATCTCCTGGCAAAATGGATGCTGCCGAAGATCGAGGATGATCATGATTTCGCCTATCCGGAGTCCGGTGAAAGACACGTCCGTCAAACTGTGAAACACGGCTGAACCGTCGCCAGGGAAAGGGGAAGGATTTCGGGACGTTAGGTTCAAGTTAATCACGGATCCAAAGGATCGTAGCCAAAGACCTAACATGAATTTCAAACCTATCCTGCTGCTTTGCGCGAATGTGTACCGTTTTGCCCGACGGATTTTCAAGCAAGGGTTCCATCCTCCGTTTGAATGGAGAGAAATTCTCTCGCAATGTTATGCGATGGGGAACCGGTCTCTTTTTCTCATCAGCTTTACGAACTTTCTGGCCGGCGTTGTTTTCACCCGGCAATCGCGTCCCTCCCTTGCTTCCTTTGGAGCCGAATCCTGGTTGCCCTCACTGGTTTCTCAGGCAGTAGTCCGTTCATTAGGCCCGCTGATTACCGGCCTGATTTGTGCCGGAAAATTAGGATCTAACATCGGAGCGGAACTGGCCAGCATGAAGGTGACAGAACAAATCGACGCTATGGAAGTTTCCGGAACACGACCATTTTCTTTTCTGGTAGTAAGCCGTGTAGCGGCCACTACCTTAATGTTACCGTTGTTGGTCGTCTATGCCGACATGGTTTCTTTATTCGGATCCTATCTTACCGTTCATTTCATGAACAACACGAGCTTCAGGTTGTACTTCAATGATGTATCCGGGCACATTACCTATCTGGACATCTTCTCTTCCCTTATCAAAGCCACTTTCTTTGGTTTTGCAATTGGGTTCGTCAGCAGCTATGCCGGATACAATTCAGAGAACGGTACGATCGGTGTGGGGAAAGCGGCGAACATCGCTGTCGTCGTATCGATGGTAATGATTTTCGTTATTGACTTGCTGACCCTGCAATTTATAAACCTGCTGCGATGAATACGCATACAGCCGCTGGCTATTCTGAAAAAAACGGAGACCCGAAACGGCATCCGGTCGTTGCGAGCGTCAGGAACCTAAAGAAAGACTTTGGTGAACAGAAGGTGCTCTCGGATATAAGCCTCGACCTCCATGAAACTGAAAACTTGGTCATTTTGGGCCGGTCGGGGACGGGCAAGTCCGTCCTCATTAAATGTATGGTGGGCCTTATCCGCGCCGATGCAGGTGAGGTAACGGTTTTAGGATACGATGTAAACACGTTGACTCCGGAGCAGCTCAATGAAATGAGGCAACAGATTGGCTTTTCATTTCAAAGCAGCGCCCTATACGATTCGATGACGGTCCGGGAGAACCTTGCCTTTCCGCTGAAAAGGAACCTTAGGATCTACGATCGGAAACAACAGGATGAAATGATCAACACCGCCTTACAAGATGTTGGATTAGAGAACACCGCTGGTAAAATGCCCGCAGAACTTTCCGGAGGGATGAAAAAAAGAATTGGTATTGCCCGCACATTGATACTCAAGCCAAAAATCATGCTCTATGATGAGCCTACGGCCGGACTCGATCCCATGACCTCCACAGAAATTAATGAGCTCATTCTTAAAGTCCGGGAAAAGTATAAAACCTCCTCCATCATTATTACCCACGACATCAGTTGTGCGCGCCAAACATCGGACCGGATTATCGCGCTGGTCAATGGCCTCAATAAAGCGGAAGCGACATTCGGGGAGTTAGAGCATACGGAAGACCCGGACCTGGCTCCCTTCTTTAAATATTAATAAAATGACTATGGAAGCGGAAGAAGTAAAACAAAATATCAAGCTCGGAATCTTTGTTATCATCGGTGTGGTGCTGTTCCTGACGGCTGTGATTTTCATTGGAAGTGCCAGCAACTTTTTCAGCCGTACCTTCATGGTCTCCGCTATTTTCAGGAATATCGAGGGATTAAAAGACGGTGATAAAGTATGGCTTTCCGGTGTGCAGATCGGAACGGTGAAGTCCGTGCGGATCATTAAAGAAGGCGAAGTGATTGTAAGCCTGTCCCTGAAAGAAAAACAGAATGAATTCATCCGCAAAAATGCTACTGCCTCCATTGGCTCTGACGGATTGGTGGGAAGCAAGATCGTTGTTATCGCTCCGGGAAATTCCGCAGAGGTCATTCAGGATGCCGACACCATCAACGCGCGCTCACCGGCTGAAACGGCAGAACTCATGAGCATTGCCAAGGAAGTGGGGGAGAATACGCGCTCCATTACGGAAGACCTGAAAGTCTTAAGTGCCCGGGTCCGCGGCGGACAAGGTATCGTGGGGGAATTGCTGAACGAAGGCGCGTTGTCGCAGGAAGTCAGGCAGGTTGTACACAATTTGAAAACGACCGGTGAAAATACGGCGAAAGCCTCCGCCGAATTGTCCGCCCTCGCCTACGAGCTGAAACACGGACATGGACTTGTACCCGCGCTTGTTTCTGACACCAGTTACGCCCGTATTTTTTCCGACGTACTCGTAGACATTAAAAGGGTGAGCACCAATGCCAAGGCGATGTCGGAAAGCGTGAAAAAGGTAACGACTAAAATGAATGACAGCGACAACGCGGTAGGGGTGCTTCTCGCGGACACGGCCTTTGCCCATCGACTGCAGAACACGATAAAGAATACGGAAATGGCGTCTCAAAAACTGGATGAAAATATGGAGGCGCTGAAACACAATTTCCTGCTGAGAGGGTATTTTAGAAAACAGGATAAGAAAGAAAAGAAGGAGAAAGAGAAGGAAAAAGAAAAGGAAGCGGCGGTTGCCGTAAAGGAATAATGCACAAACGATCATGAAAAAAAACATGGCCAACAGCGACCGGGTCATCCGTGTGATCATCGCTATTATTATCGTAAAACTTTATTTTGTCATGGTGATCACCGGCGCCCTGGCTATGGTCCTTCTGGTGATCGCCTTCGTATTTGTCATTACTTCATTTATTCACTTTTGTCCCCTCTATCATTTTCTGAGGATCCGAAGGTGGGAAGCGAAGGCCTAACACGTTCATCCCCCTGCTCCAATCCAATTCGCGCACTCGACGGAGATAATTCCAAATTATCAAGTGTGACGTACTCCCAATACAACCAGACCATTCTCCCTCTTATTATTCAAGTGAATGGCGTTTTATGCAGTATCCTTCCGAGACCTGGGGGTTGGCCGGAAGGAAGGATCCCACGGATGGGTACACCATCAATTTCTCTTATCTCAAATTGCATCAACTGATCCTGCGGTCGATAACCAAAATCTTTTTTTAGGCACAGGCGTCTTCTATGATCGTATTTGGTGCCGGGTTACGCGTCAAACTTAATAAGCATTCGGGCACTAACTTATGTGTTGATTATGGGATAGGGCAAAGCGGTTCCCGCGGCTTTTTTATCAACCTTGGCGAGGTCTTCTAAACCAATCACCGGTGGCCCTCGGTGTCCACCAGGTACAGTACCGCATCTCCACTGAATGGCGGGGTGAATTGGGACGTTGACCCGGCAACAACGGGACGCTGCGACGTCGACGTTCCGGTCGCAGGGTTGAACCATTCAACTGACAACTTACTTGAGTTCGACATAGCAGAAAGATCCAATGTGAATTGGCCGCCGGATGGTGAGTATACCAAATATTCGGCACCGGTTGCCGGAGTTTGGGCAAGACAATACCCGGTCGAACTAAGCGTCTTATGTGGCGTAACGTTGGCAAGATTCAACTTGCGGGAATACTTCAGAATGTACCCAAGGTTGTCCCGGAAGTTGTCCCATCGTGTGTCCGGCGCACGGCTGATCCCATTCGTTGGAGCCTCGCACATGTTCCTGTGTTCGCGCGGGTAATAGACCACGTAAGGGTCCATAAACAAAACTTGATTGCCCGTTGCGAAATTCTCCCATGCATAGTTCCGGTTTCTTTGCGGCGTATCGTTCCACATCCCGAAGTAACTGTGGTCACTGTCATTGACGTTGACCTTGCAAGCAGGTTTGCCGGTACCGCAAGACCTGGGAGGAGAAAGCCATGCCGCCGGCGCGACCCAGTCGGCATCCGAGTTGTAGAGCACAAGATCGGTCTTTGTGTTGTCCATCGAAACTTCTCCGTATCCTATCGGGTGTTGATAGGGTTTCCCTTTCTCATAGGCCCGGATCAATGAGATCAGGTGGTCATTCCACCAGAGTGAATGTTCCGGGGCTTCCTGAGAAACGATCCACAGTACATTCGGTAAATCGTTCAAAACATCAATCGTCTTTTGAGCGTAGGCATCTTGCAAGGCGGTAATGGAATTCGCCGCGGTCATCGTGACGGAAGCGACTGCAGTTTCGGGCGATGTGCCGCGATAACCATCATCGACTCCATTAATATTGTTACCTCCGGAAAAGGGGTAGCCGTCGGTTGGGCAGCGAAAACGCAACAGCCATTCCCCCGAGAATAAATATACCCCTGCATAAATGCCGGCCTTGCCCAGGGCCGAGACCCGCGTGCGCAACCGATCAAAATAACTCTCGTCAAATTTCTTTAGATCAAACTTCAAACCCCCGTCGGTTGCGGTCCCTGGACCCGTCCTTATCCAGGGCTGCGGACTTACTGTAAAATCCGGCGGGGAAGTCGCGGTGACGGGCAGGTCGTGGAATCTCGGTAGTTCGGTGGTCCAGATCAAAGTAAAATTGTGTCCATGCGCCTTGAGGAAGCTGACGAACTTTCCGAAGTCTAACGTCTGTATAGACCCATCCGTGCCCCAATCCTGAAGGGTGTTCCACGAATGCGATCCGCAAAGCAGGATCGCTTTGCCGTTTGCATCCTCAAAGTAGTTGGGATTGGCGGAGTGTCTGAGAGGTCCGATGATGGGAGGTTCGGTAGTTGGTATTTGTGCGGTCCCGCTATTCAAAAGGAAAACGAATACGGACAAAGAGACGATGTGTAAATCACATTTTGACATATCACTCCAGTCAATGAATGATTTTGAATTTGAATTACCTACATCCCTTTACCGGTGGCGGCCCAATAGATCCCTCCATAGAGATGGTCAAGGAACGTCTGGTCAGTATAAATCTGTGCGATATGCCCAAGGCCGGTGTAGAATGCCCTGCCTCCGTCGTAATTGTGATACCATGCGATCGGGTGAAAGCTGCCCATCCCTTTTCCTACATTTTCGCCCCACTTGACATTCGGATCGTAGCTTTTTTCGTCCACGGAAAGTAAGAAATGTAGATCCGTTGCTTTACGATCACCGTATTCATACCATTCGTCGGTCCACAATAATTTCTTTGGAAACCGTTCCATTCCGGGAAAGTTACCATCCTCCACTTTCAGGTAAGCCGTTTGCTGCTGAGGGTGGATCTTGAACATCATTCCCACCATCTTTGTATACCACGGCCAGTCGTATTCCGTGTCGGTTGCGCTGTGAATTCCGACAAAACCTTTCCCGGACTGGATAAATTTTTCAAACGCAGCCTGTTGTTCATCGTTGAGAACATTCCCGGTTGTATTCAAAAAAATGACCGCTGCATAATTCGCCAACGCCTTCTCATTGAAGATAGAACCGTTATCCTGCCAGTCGACCGCAAAATTATTCCGGCTGGCCAGTTGGCGCACTGCTGTCACCCCTTCATGGACCGATTCGTGGTGAAAGCCTTCGGTCTTGGTAAACAAGAGAACTTTGAACTGCTGCGAATAGGACGCAGTAAAGGATACTACCATTAAGAAGGATAATAAGGCAGTTCTGAAAAGGGTCTTTCTCATGATTTTAGGATTTGGTTATAAGGTAAGTTAAAAACAGTTGAAAGTCCATTCCTTTTCTTCCAGTGAAAAATGTGGTTCCACAATGGCAACGAGCTACACTACATTGATTGTCACCATAAACACAAAGTACAGATTGCATAGTTTTCAGCCAACGGGTAGGAAGCGTTGCCTCCCCGGCCTCCTTTATCCACATCTCTTTCGTGTAATTCGCACCTGCCATGATGCTCTGGCCGGAGTAGTATTTGGATTGGGTTAAAATACTGATCCGCTTAAAATGAAAGCCACATGAGCATCGCCCCGAGAGGCCTGGCAGGCACCTCATCTTTAGTTTTGCGAACGGTCTTTTGAAAAGACTCTCCTACCATGTTGCGAAAAGGATATGCGAGTTAGCACGGAAAAACAAGTACGTTATTACCTTCCAACCACAACGGGTCGAGGATAACAATTGCCATAAGAATAATTGACTTTCATCTAACCAGGATCGGGCCTCTCATAACCTTTTGGGAACAACCGATTCCGCACTAAGAGTCCGAAAACGGACAGGCATTTTAGTTATTCCCTCCAAATTACCCCGAAAACATGCACAAAACGCATTTCCGAAAAATGGAATGAATTTGGCATTGCCTAATCCAAATCGTTATCCATGATTAAGAATTATTTGATCGTTGCCTGGCGCAACCTCGTACGGAACAGGGTGTTTTCAACCATCAACATTGTCGGACTCGCCATCGGACTTTCCATTTGTACATTGATCTATCAGTATATTCAGTTTGAACTCAGCTACGACCGCTTCAATTCGAAAGCGGATCGTCTGTACCGGGTCACGCTCGAAGATGTAGACGCCGACGGTACGAGGCACGCCTCGGCAACGAATCACCCTTCTGTTGCGCCGGCTATGAAAAGTGATTTTCCCGAGGTGGAAAGCTTTGCACGGCTTTCCCGGACTAATTTTTTTATCAATTCGGTCACCCTTTCAACGCAGGACAAAAAAGGAACGGTTTTGACTTTCAACGAAGAAAAAATGTTTCTTGCCGATGGCCCTTTCCTGACGATGTTTTCTTATCCGCTGTCAGAAGGCGATGCCGCAACGGCATTGACGATGCCCAACTCCATTGTTATCTCCGAGAGCACCGGCAGGAAATTCTTTGGAAATGAACCGGCACTCGGAAAACAACTCAGCCTGAACCGGCAGCTCAGCCTCACCGTCACCGGCGTAATGAAAGACATTCCGCAAAATTCACACCTGTCCTTTAATGTGCTGGTTTCCTTTTCTTCCGTCGGCGACAAATGGGGGTACGATCAGTGGAGGTGGCCGGAGTTCTATAATTACATTCTGCTGAAACCGGGGACCAATGCCATGGCTTTGCAGAATAAGCTTCCCGCCTTTGTCGACAAATACCTGGGAGACGTCAAACGGGAATACAAATGGACCATCAACATGATGCTGCAACCCGTGACCTCCATACACCTGACCTCCAACCTGGCCTCGGAGCAGGATACGAATGGAAGCGAGCGCGTTGTCTACTTCCTCGCCTTGCTCGGGCTATTCATCCTGGTCGTTGCATGGATCAACTATATCAATCTCTCTACGGCGAAATCGCTGGAGCGAAGTAAAGAAGTCGGGCTCCGCAAGGTGGTTGGAGCCAGCAAGACCCAATTGGTTATTCAGTTTTTCTTTGATGCCTTCCTGGTAAACCTGCTGGCCATGGTCCTATCCATTTGCATCCTGGGTGTTACGCTGCCCTTATTTGAGCAGCTCATTGAAAAAAATATAGGTACCGTGCTTTACCAAAACGGAGTTCCGGGAAACCCGGGCCTATGGCTTTTCGCGGCCCTGATCCTTTTCGGAGGAACTCTTTTTGTCGGCGTCTACCCGGCGTTGCTGCTGTCCTCCTTCAACCCCGCACAGGTATTGAAAGGAAAATTCACTAAATCATCATCCGGAGCGCTATTGCGAAAAAGCCTTGTCTCCTTCCAGTATGCCATGTCTATTTTTCTGATCGCAGGGACAATAACCATGTACCGGCAACTCTCCTTTATGCAAAAGCAGGATCTGGGATACTCCAAAGATCAGATATTGGTAGTGAAGACACCCGCTGTTTTTGATTCCACGATTTTGAATCATATGGCCTGGTTCAAAAACGGATTGGGTCAATTGCCTGCCGTTAAAAATTCTTCCGCATCAGACGGCGTCCCCGGAAAAGTATTGCTGGCACACAATGGTATCCGCAAGATTCGTGAAACGCCTGAAGCAGATTTTAATTGTTACCAGCAATCCGTTGACGAAGATTTTCTCCAGACGTTTGGGATTAAACTTCTGGCCGGCAGAGCACTGGCTGTCCAGGATAAGTTTATTTATGATCAGGAGGTTCCGATGATGATCAATGAAGCCATGAGCAAAAGACTCGGCTTTGCGAAACCGGAGGATGCATTGCATGAAAAGGTCGCGTTTGGGATGGGGCCGCACGAGCAGCACGGAGAGATCGTGGGTGTCATAAACAATTATCACCAGGTTTCATTGAGAGAGAATTTTGAACCGATGATGTTCCTTGATCCATCCTTTTTCTCCTGGAATTACATATCCATCCATCTCAGCACCAACGATATCACCCCTTCTGTAAATGCCGTCAAGGCGCTTTATGACCAGGCATTTCCAAACAATGCATTTGACTATTTTTTCCTTGATGATTATTTTAACAGGCAATACAACAGCGACATCAGGCTGGGAACCATCTTTGGAATTTTCACGGGCCTGGCTATCGTGATCGCCTGTCTGGGGCTACTGGGGCTCTCTATTTTTGCTGTCATCCATCGCACCAAAGAAGTAGGTATCCGCAAAGTCCTCGGAGCTTCAGTCCCTATGATTCTTGCTTTGTTCTCCCGTGATTTCATAAAACTCCTGCTGGTGGCTTATCTCATCGCCATACCGTTGGTGTACGTTGCCGCGAACCGCTGGCTTTCTACTTTTGCTTTTCATATCTCCCCGGGATGGGAGGTATTTGTAGCACCTTTAGTCCTCCTGTTGTTCCTTTCAATGACAACAGTAAGCCTCATTTGTTTGAAGGCGGCAACAGGTAATCCGGCTACTTCCCTCAGGCAGGAGTAGGTACTGAAATTTTTAACCGCGGAGACGCAGAGACGCAAAGCAGGCGCAGAGGCTAAAGATAATTTTTCTTTAAGTCACTTAGCTCTTTCTTAAGTAAAGCGTCTCGGAAGAATTATCAAAGATCACCACATACTTTCGAAAAAAGCCGCCACCCAGGGAAGCCGATTCAGTCGTGGTATCCGATGATCTATTGACCCACACAAAATGGGCTGCCGGATGGTGGATTTTCAAACGGCCTACCGAAAGCAAGTTTACGTTCACGGGAACTCCATAAATATAACCACTCAATGCAATGCACTGGACGCTGTCATTCTTTACTGCATGATATCCTCTCTTGCTGTTGGAAAAGAAAGCGAGGCTCAGCGAGGATCCGGTGTCTACCAACAACCGGGTTGCTTTCGTTTCTTTACCATTTACGACCAACTGAGACACGATATGCGGTCTTCCGAGAACCATCTCCATCGGAATGCTTTCAAATGTATCGACATAGCCCGGGATCAGTTTATCAAATAGCTGGATTGTTTTGTTGCGATAGTTGATCTCCACAACGAAATAACTGAACAGATCATAGCCGATCAGCCCATCAATCTTGCTGCTTTCGGGCATCAGTCTCCTTGAGCTGACTACCACAACACCAAGCCCTTCCCCATGAATGGCCCCGAAATCAACTGCTTCCATGAGCAGCAGAGATGCCCTGACGGCGCCGTCTGCTCCCCTCCCCCTGAAAGAAATATTCCGGATGGACGTGGAGTCGCTTAAACCCTTGAACTTTTCGCCAAAAAGTACAATCGAATGAGAACCCGTATCCAGGATCAGGTTCACATCCAGGTTGTTATTGAGCTTCACGGGCAAAATAATCAGGTTGTGATACGTCTTGTAGTGAATAAGCGCCCGGTGTTGACCCGCTGAAAAGCTAAATCCGGAACCCGACAACCCATCAACGGAGTAAAAGAGCACCGCAAACAAAACAGATAAAGTCAGATGCATAGATTCAAATCAGGATAGTTCACTGGTTTGAACGGCTGCTGTTTAAAATGGAGTTGGTGAAGATTGACTAATTGTAACAAAAGAAAAGATCTCCGTTACATCCTACCGAGCCTTGGGTGAGTGCACCTCACCCCCTGGCCCCCTCTCCTAAGAGGAGAGGGGGCCAGGGGGTGAGGTGAGGGTGAATAAGGAGAGGGTGGATTCAGTGCATACCGGCATTTTTGAAAAGGAGTATTTTTCCATGGGGTGCACGCGCGGACCGGTACTCCTGGGGAGAGCGGCCAAAGTATTTCTTGAAAAGTTTGCTGAAGGAAGCAAGGTCAGTAAACCCAACAGCATTGCAGATGTCAGAAATGGACATATTCAACTGTTCTCTCATCAATTTAGAGGCTTCCTGGATCTTTCGGTACTGCAAATATTTGTGAGGGGTATAATTGAACAGGTTTTTGTATTGCCTTAAAAAATAATACGGGTTTAAACAGGCCACGCTGGCCATTTGCTCCAGCTTCAAATCCTCTTTGTAACAGGAATAAATGTAGTCCTTTGCCCGGTGAAGCCGTGTATAAAGTTCTCTTCTGGTCGAAAGCTTCGAAGCGCCGACTTTGTTAATTTCATTTAAATTGATCCTGTTGTAGAGAATAATAGCTTCCAGCAGGAAGTAAAATTGTTCCTTGATCAATTCCTGATTAAAGGCCCAATTGCGGCACAATTTCCTCAATTTGAATAAGGAAGGGCTTACGATTTGATTGTGTGCGTACAGTCTCTCAACAGGCTCGATCTGTGTTTCGCCAAAATAGTTGGGGTCGTCCAGCAAATGAAGGGGGGAATGCGTCAGGTGGTAAAAAACACGTTGCCTCAACTCACGGGAAAAACCGACTGAAAACAGATTTACATCCGCCTCCGACTCCACAAAACAGGAATACGTACTGCCTTCATTCACCAATAAGTAATTGAGGTCATCGACGGCATAGTGACTGTTCCTTCCATTGTAGTATCCGGTTCCGTTAAAGACACATTGGATGGAGAAGGGTAAGGCGAGCTTCAACGAACACATGCTCCGGGTATGAATGTCAATGATCTGGTTCGAATGAACCTGTTTTGGATCCGGCAAGCCTGAATCAGGAAGTTGGTCGATTCGATTGATTGGTATCCCCTGCATGTCCATCATCGTTAGTTAAACGTTCATGAACGTTTGCGAGTTGCCAAACAAAACACGCGTGAAGCCGTAACGTGTCGGTACATCCGAAGTACTTACAACTGGTAGGTAAGACAAACACGAAAGTGATTTGGCCAAAATTGACAATTACACGTATTACACCACAGATACTGATAATTGCTTCTATCTTCATTGTCTCGTAATTAATGTTCTAACCCATTATGCGTGATGACTAAGAAAGTGGCTATCCTGGTGTACGATGAAGTGGTGCTCCTGGATTTTGCCGGGCCAGGCGAAGTGTTTGAAATAGCAGGGTATGATCTGTATACCGTGGCCGAATCAACGGATATGATCACGAGTCAGCACTTTCTATTTCTGAAGCCGCAATATGATCTGAGTAATTGTCCGAAACCTGATATCCTGCTGCTTCCGGGAGGTACGACAAGTATCCCGCTTCAAAACAAGGCTGTCATAGATTGGATAAAGGAAACTACGAAAGAGGTAGAAATTGTCATGTCGGTATGCACTGGTGTATTTCTTTTGTCGGGCGCTCATTTATTGGACGGCTTAAAAGCGACTACCTGTAATCTTCAATTAGAAAGGCTCAGGAAAGAAGCGCCCAAAACTGAAGTAGTCAGCAATGTACGATATGTAGATAATGGAAAGATCGTTACGACCGGTGGGTTTTCGGCTGGGATTGAATGTGCAATTTACATCGTATCGCGTTTGAGCGGCCCGACCATTGCTAAAAAAGTTATGATTTACCTTGAATACACGAAACCTCCTGAGGAAGGTCTTGCCAATTTGATTAGCTAAAATTTGCACCCGAATAGAGTAGTATATAAGCATAAGAATCATTTTAATCATTAAAATCATCCCGATAGCTATCGGGAGAATCACAGTTCAGACAATGGCGTGGGACTAGTGTTGCGAAAACTTAATTTTGCAACATTGTGTGACTTAAGCACACCTAAAGTATGCTCCCATACCTCAAATTGATATTTCAAGATTAATTGTTCTCGGTAACTAGC
>Ga0193722_1000104_pt1 | contig 17584 bp, 13 predicted proteins | sample H2m1metaG_FD_143044 | JGI IMG/M metagenome (GOLD analysis project Ga0193722, IMG submission 143044) | Soil microbial communities from a riparian zone of the East river system, Colorado, United States - H2m1 | ecosystem: Environmental > Terrestrial > Soil > Riparian zone | place: USA: East River...
CACCTTTCGTTCCATCGGGCGGCGGCTGTGGCGTCTTGTCATAGGTAGCGCGGATGTGTTGATCCATGCTCATTACCTTGAGTCCCTTCGGATAAGGATATTGATCGTATTGCACTACCCAGAGACGGCCGCGGTAATCAAAATTCAGGAACACGGGTTGGGTGATGGCAGGCTCTGACAAAACCAGATCGAGCGCCAGGTCACCGGGATAGCGGAAAGCAGACAACGCGTCCGGGGGTAGCTTGGGCCTGGAACTGTCAGAAAGCGCTCCCCGTCCATCGAAGGTTTTCATATACTTGAGCACTTCTTCGCTGCCCGCTACATCTTCGAGTTTCGTATTCTGTTTTTCCTTGCGCTGATGGCAGCCGGCCAGGCCTGTGGCGATGATGACGAACAAGGTTCCAGTTATAATAGGATTCCTCAAAGAATTTTCCACCTTTTACTTTTTTCAAAGATACCTCACCATTTCTATTTTAGTAACTTTAGACAGGGTTTTTAGAGATTCTCCGTTGGTAACTCTGCCGTGAAAAATTCTAAACCGTGGGGGCGCAGACCTGCCTGCCGGTAGGGGCGCAAAGTAGGCGCGGAGGCAAGAGATAATTTGGGAACAAAAAATCAACAAGTGATAATTTAATCTTAAAATAAATGGAGAATAAGACTTGGTTTATCTGCGTAGCCATGATCTGTTTCACGGTTCGTGTCGAAGCGCAAATTCCTGCCAATCGGGACGACATAAATTTTCCTTATAAAAACATGCCTGCCGTGCTTCCCGGCACAACACCACTAACGTGGGACGGCGATCTGTCGGTGAAAATGCTCGACGGAGCACATCAATTCATCGAAGCTGAAATTGCGCGGTCGGTTTCCAGCCGGTTAAAATTATGGAATCGCGATTTGACTTCACGGACAGCGTATGAGCGATCCGTTGAACCGAATCGCAAGCGGTTCATGCAATACATTGGTGTTGAAGATAAAAGTAAACCCCCAAAAAACTACGACGTAGGCCTGGAGGATAAACACCCCGCTGTGTTCATGGAAAAAATTTCAGTGAATAACGATGCTGAGCTTGTCGCAGAGACCGCGAAATACAGGGTGTACCAGGTTCGGTGGCCTGTATTAAATAGAGTCTATGGTGAAGGACTCTTGCTTCAACCTAAAACAAAACCGGTGGCTGCTATTATCGCCATCCCCGATGCAGACCAGAATCCCGAACAACTGGTTGGACTGTTACCGGGTATCCCAGCCGGTTCGCAATTTGCCCGTCATCTAGCCGAAAACGGGTTTCAAGTATTAGTCCCGGTACTCATCAGCAGAACATTACTGTTTCCGGGAAAGGACCAACAACAAACCTATCGGGAATGGCTCTATCGGCAGGCTTTTCACATGGGCCGGCATCTTATTGGATATGAAGTGCAAAAAATACAGTCAGCAATTGATTGGTTCGTGCAATCAGACAAGGATGTAAAGGTCGGCGTGATGGGCTACGATGAAGGGGGTCTCATCGCGTTTTATGCTGCGGCGGTGGACAAAAGAATTGATGCTGCCCTGGTGAGCGGCTACTTCAATTCACGTCAACAGGTTTGGGATGAACCCATCTACCGCAATGTATGGGGCCTGCTCTCTGAATTCGGGGATGCCGAAATAGCATCCCTCATTGCGCCGCGTCCGCTGATCATCGAACACAGTTCCATACCGGAGGTAATTGAAAAAATTGAAAAGCCCGGTGAAAAACCCCGTCAGGTGGAAGGGTTGCCTTTTACGGGATACAAAGGCAGGTTGCAGACTCCGCAATTTGTGTCGGTAAAAGCGGAGTATGACCGCATTGATGAATTGACAAAGCCAGGCTTTCAGCCACGCCATCTCATTACCGGCCCAGGCAATACACCCGTCCTGTGCGGATCGGCAGCCGCTTTAGGAATCTTTGCAAAGTCGCTTGGTCAGCCTTCGTCATTAGCCATTTCAAATGATATTCCTATAGATAAGCGCAGCGCATTTGATCCGGAAGCGCGCCAGGTCCGTCAGGTAAAGGAGATAGAGGATCATGTTCAATGGCTGCTTCGCGATTCAGATTATGAACGAAACCGGTTTTTCCTTTACAAGGTCATGCCGGAGTTTGAACAACGGACCTGGAGTTCAAAAGCGTATCATCCCTATTATTCGCCGGATTCCTTTATTGAAAAAGGAAAGGAGTATCGAACCTACTTCCAGGAAGAAATTATGGGAAAATTCGATGAAAAAATGCTGCCACCCAATCCACAAACGCGAAAACGGTACGATAAAGAAAGATGGACGGGATACGAAGTCGTATTGGATGTATATCCCAATGTTATTGCTTCGGGAATTCTTCTCATACCGAAAGATATGAAGCCCGGAGAAAAGCGGCCTGTTGTTGTTTGTCAGCACGGGCGAAGCAGCACACCGCATGAACTCGTTGAAGGGAACGCAAATTACTATAATGATGCTGCGGCTAAGCTCGCCGACCAGGGATTCATTGTTTATGCTCCCCAAAATCCTTACCGGGGAGAGGACCGGTACCGGTGGCTGCACCGAAAAGCAAATACGATTAGGAAGACCTTATTCTCCTTTATTATTGATCAACACGACCAAACCCTTCAATGGCTGGGGTCGCTCCCGTATGTTGATAAGAAGAGAATTGCTTTTTATGGCCTCAGCTATGGAGGCGAAACTGCCATGCGGGTACCGTCAGTGTTGGAGAGTTATTGCCTCTCTATCTGTTCAGGTGATTTCGGAGACTGGACGCGGAAGGTAGTCGATACGCACAACAAGGCCAGCTATATGAATACGTTGGAATGGGAAATGCCCTATTTCAACATGGGAAACACCTTCAGTTATGCTGAGATGGCCTATCTCATCTTCCCGAGACCCTTTATGGTCGAACGCGGTCACGATGACCTGGTGCAGCCGGATGAGTGGGTTGCCTATGAGTATGGAAAGGTCAAGTATGTGTATGATAAGTTTAATCTCGAAGATAAAACAGCCATCGAATTTTTTAACGGAGGACATTCCATGCGAACCGAAGGCCCCTTTCAATTTCTACACAACCATCTTCACTGGCCTTGATGGACAGGGAGGTGAAAAATTTTAAACCGCAGAGGCGCAGGGACGTAAAGTAGGCGCAGAGGCAAGAGATAATTGGGTTTGACTTTGCAAACAATACCTTTTTAGTCAGCGCCTACTGTGCCGACCAATTAATTTTGAAACATCAATTTTATGATTCAATAAACGGATGTGGTATTCCTTATTTGACTTCCATCAGATAAATCATATAAAATCACAGGAATCACAGTCAGACAGGGAGGTATACATAAAACGTAGCGCCTTTTCCCAATTCACTTTTGGCGGTAATAAAACCTTTATGGTTTTCTACGATCTTTTTACAAAGGGCTAATCCGATTCCGGTTCCGGGATAGTGTTTTTTACCGGGCAGACGTTGAAAAATTGAAAATATTTGTTGTTCATACTCCTTTTCAAAACCAATCCCATTATCAGCAAAAGAAAGTTCAACGTAGGGAATGTTCGGAATAATTTCCGGTTTACTCACCATCTCATTGGGTTTAACCACTTTAGATGAAATCGTGATGGTTGGATGCTCGTCAGTAAATTTCAGCGAGTTCCCAATCAGGTTTGTAAAGAGTTGGCTTAGTTGAAGGGGATTTCCCGGAAGAGTAGGAAGAATTTCATTTTTGATGGTTGCGTTTTTTTCGGCTATCAGTAACTCCAGATCAGTTTTAGCGACTTCCAGGACTGAATTCAAATCCGTTTCCAGGATTTGATCTTTAATCGCCGAAAGGCCGCTGTAATTCAGAACGGATTTGATGAGTTGGCTCATCCTGTTTGCGGAGGCATTGATCTTGTCCAGGTAGCGTTTTACTAAAGATTCATCCGCCATGTTTTTTTGGATCACACTGGCGAACGTTTGAATTTTCCGCAGGGGCTCCTGCAAATCATGGGAAGCAACATAGGCAAACTGTTCCAATTCTTTATTTTGGAGTTCGAGCTCGGCGGTATAGTTCTGCAGCTTGTCGGCTGCAATTTTTCTTTCCGTCAGGTCGCGTGTCACTTTTGAAAAACCGATAACCTTATTCTTTTCGTCATGGAGCGCTGTGATGACGATGCTTCCCCAGAATTGGCTTCCATCCTTTCTCATCCGCCAACCCTCGTGCATGGCTCTTCCCTCCCGGAGAGCCTCCCGGATCAGTTTTTCCGGTAATTTATTTTTCCGATCGTCTGGTAAATAAAATACACGAAAGTGCTTCCCTACAATTTCTGCTTCTTTGTATTGTTTGATCTTTTCTGCTCCTTTATTCCAGTTTTGGATAATACCTTTTATGTCCAATAAAATAATCGCATAGTCCCGTACTTCCGCAATCATTCTGTGATAACGTTCCTCACTTCTTTTGATTGTTGAAGGCTCCTTGAGGGATTTCGGCTTCAGGCTAACCCGTTTTCGCATTTTTGTTCCGGATGATTATCGAAATGGTCTAATTTAAAAAAATAGTGGACAATTGTTCAGTCAATAAATCAAGCGTTACAGGCTTAACCAAAAAATCATTTGCTCCAAGGTTTTTGGTTAATTCAACTATTTTAGGCTGGGCCGAGGTGGAGTACATAATTATCTTAGCGTCTTTTAAATGGTCCAGTTTTTTTATTTCCGTAAGGCATTGAATGCCGTTCATGCCCGGCATGTTGATATCGATAAAAATGAAATCTGGAGTGAAGGTGAGGGGTTTTAATATAGTAAGCGCGTCGCTGCCGTTGTTGGCAAGAACACATTTTATACTTTTATCGATCTCTTGTAAAGCCATGCAAAAGATCTCCCGATCATCGGGATCATCATCAATCAGAAGGCATTCTTTCGTATTCTTCATTTTAACATGAAATTGGTCCCGTCTTGATTTGACCTTCCTATTCTTCTTTCGTGAATTGCTCTGCAAAATTAGGCATAATGCTGGTCGAGGTGAAATCATTTTGGTTTGTAATTTCTCCGTTTAAATAAATAACCGGAATTTCTCCCTTTCAACCGACACCTGCTTTCACTTTTTCTGCGCAATTGTGGATTGCATTCAACGGAATTGCGATGGTTTGAAGAGTCAAAGTCATTAGAGAAACCTTGATTTTGCGCCAGCTAAGGCCTGGCACGTTTTGTTTAGCAAGGATTGAAAACGTACCGGCTTGACGATGCGATCCGCAATTAATGAGAAAAACCGATGTTTTATAGCTTGGCGGCTGTTGGTGTTGATCGGGGCAACCGCCCTGCTTTTTGCTGATCCGGCCAATGGTCAAACAATTCATTACGACAGCGGGTATACGTGGCGAGCCTATACCGGTACTACCGCGCCAACGTGCCCGGACAGACTCTGCCATCATTATCCAATGTACACGTGGGATAGTTACTATAAAGAATTTACCGCCTGGAAAAGTTCCGATGGACTTGCCAATTCGGCAAGCGCGTTCATTAATTTCAGAGTCATTTTTCCGCCCGGTTACAACATTCATGACAACTCCAGGAAATATCCGTTGATCATCATGCTCCATGGAGCCGGAGAATCAGGACGGGAATGGACAGGGTACTTCAATTATGATCCATCCGATACGCACTATGACAATAATGGCGGCAATCTGGCTAATGGAGGCAACGAACACCGGATCGCCGTGGCAAAGCCTGCATCCGATCCGGGATCGTTTCCGGGTATTGTGGTTTTTCCGCAGTCAAGTTATAATGGAACCTGGGGTGACCCGGCAAGCAGTACCCTTAGCGAAGGCGAGGAATTGCTCATTGGTTTTATCGAGAAGCAGCTCGTAGGCCGGTATCATGCTGATATCAACCGGATCGCAATCCATGGTCTATCCAACGGCGCGGATGCCTTGTGGGCACTGGCCCAAAAAAGACCTGATCTGTTTGCCGCTATCTTACCTATGGCAGGCATACCAAAGGATTTTGATAAAGCGAGCACCATCCTATTGACAACACCGATTCGACTTTATCAAGGGGGTATTGACACCAATCCCGCGCCGACCGCAGCGCAAGATGTGATTACGGCTTTCGTTTCAAAAGGCGGCAATCCTCAGTTCATTCTGTATCCATTGCTTGGCCATGGCGTTTGGAATAGCGCGTACAAGGAACTTGACTTTTTTTCCTGGATGTTGGCAAAGGACAAGCGAAAAATTTATGTTTTTGGATCACCTGAACTTTGTCCCGGGCAGTCGCTTAGATTTGGGTTTTCAGCAAATATGCTGAGCTATCAATGGACTAAGGATGGGAAGGATATCGCCGTGCCCAAGGAGCGGTATCTTGAAAATATAAACTTTTTGGGCTCGTATACCGTGAAATTTCAACGCCCGAATGGTGAGTGGGATGAATCTTTTCCTGTGAAGGTGGTGCAGAAGGCAGGATGCGCGATCACTACCGGCATGGATTCCGATACGGTAGCGGTTACGGTAGAGAATGACAATGACGCGGTTTATCCAAATCCTGCCAAAGACAAAGTGGTGATCACCTTACGCGAGCCGTTTGAGTTATCTTCCCTTCGGGTCGTCTCGGTTCAGGGCTTACCCATTCAGGCGCCTGCCGAAAAAACGAGCGATCGAAGCGCAGAAGTGGACCTGACGGAATTGTCAAAGGGACTTTATGTGTTGCATGTACGGGGTAACAGCAGGTTTTTCAAGCTGGTAAAGGAATAAGCGTATCCAACTAGTTTACTTCGAAAATAGAGCAGACAATTTTTGAATCACCAAATCAAGCGATATTTGTTTAACCAGAAAATCATTTGCTCCGAGTTCTTTACTTAATTCAACTATTTTGGGCTGGTCCGCCGTGGAGTACATAATTATCTGAGCGTTTTTTAAATGGTCCAGTTTTTTTATTTCCACAAGGCATTGAAAACCATTCATGCGCGGCATGTTGATATCGATAAAAATGAAATCCGGAGTGAAGGTGGGTGGTTTTAGTAGCGTAAGCGCATCGATGCCGTTGTTGGCAAGAACACATTTTATGCTTCTATCGATCTCTTGCAAAGCCATACGAAAAATCTCCTGATCATCGGGATCATCATCAATCAGAAGGCATTCTTTGGTATTTTCCATTTTGACCTGAAATTAGGTGGATTGCAACGTCAAGCCAGTACGTTGCGATTCCCCTTGGTGGTACAAAACATGCCAGGCCCTTAACCGGGGCAAAATGAGGGTTTCTTCCCCGGATACGACTCCTCAACAATTGCAATTCCGTAGAAAGAAATCCACAATTGATGCGTGGCGGGTTCGGAAGGGGACGATACGCCTAGAAGAGGGACTTCCCTGAATCCTTTCGGACTTTCGTTACTTGTAAAGCATTGACCGAAGCAGCCCTATTGCCGAACCTTGTCCTGATATACGTCAAAATTGACGCAATGGCATGATCATCCAAATGGCTGTTTTGGGGCATCAAACCATTGTACGATTTTCCATTTACTTTTATTTCCCCCTGCAAACCATTCAGTAGAATTCCAATCAATCGTTTTTCTTCTCCGGTTACCCAATCGGATCCGGCCAGAGGTGGAAAGCGATTCCCATCTCCTTTGCCATCTCTTTGATGACAACTTGCGCAATAGGTATGATATAAGATACTTCCCTCTAACCGATCCCCCATATGCAAATTATCCTGTACTTCATCCGGTGTTTTTATATAGGATCGGGATTTGCGCTTTTCCATTTGGGCCAATTCCGCCGGTCCGAATTTATCTTTGTCTCCTTTGTACATCACCCGCCAGATCTTTCCCTTATTGGATTCGCTAATGTATAATGAACCATCCGGCCCTGACGCAAGACCCATCGGCCGGTAAACAGCATCACTCGTATTCACGACAGTATCTACCCCCGTAAATCCATCGGCAAAAACCTCCCATGTTCCATTCGGCGCTCCGTTTTCGAACGGAACAAAACATACGATGTATCCGGCCTGAGGGTACGGTGAACGATCGGTTGATCCATGAAAAGCGATAAAAGCTCCCTTGTTATAGCGGTCGGGAAATTGATTTCCCCGGTAGAATACTACATCCATCGGCGCCCAGTGACCGGGGAACCCCATGTCGGGCTTGTTAAATTCACCGGCTCTTCCAATTTTCTTGCCATCACCTCCATACCCCGGTTGTAAAACATTTTTACCCTGCAGTTGATCAAAATAGGCATAAGGCCAGCCAAAGTTTGATCCTTCCGGTATTTTTGTAAATAACTCTGCCGGAAGCATCGCAGCCTGCCAGGAAGAAAAGAAACCGGGATAGATCGTATGCAAATTGTCTATTCCATTTACCACGGCATAGAGACTTTCATTCATTGGATTCCATTGCATGCCGACTACGCTTCTCAATCCAGTGGCGTAACGCTGTCCGTCTTTTTGTGTTAGCCCGGTTTTGTTCGCATCGAACTTCCAGATCCCTGCATGCTTTTCAAGTTGAGGGCAAGGGTCCAATCCCTGGCCTCCCGGAATTCCAACCGGACCGAATTTTATCATATCCTGACAAGCATCGGAGGGAGAGCCAAAGGGAACATACATATTTCCCGCGTCGTCAAATGCCAGCGGCTTTGTGGTATGCCAGTTCTTCACCACATTTTCATCATCATCGGTGAGCACCACTTCTGTTTTGCTCTCGGGCACTAATTTTCCGGACGTTAATTTATTTCTTAAAACGTTTCTTACGGTGCTGGTGTACAGAAAGCCATCATGGATCGTTACCCCCACGGCTAAGCTCCCCTCATCTTTATATTCGCCGAAATAGGCGATGGTATCTGCTTTGCCATCCTGATTGGTGTCACGGAGGCCAACGGTTCCTCCTGCACCGTGAAGCGCATCGTTAAAAGTTAATTTCACATAAATATCGCCGTTATCATTTACTGCAATATGCCTTGCTCGTCCCGTACTGTCCGCAACAACCAGGGCTTCGAAGTTTTCCGGAAGAAAAAGTCCTCCGTTACCGGGGTCACCGGGAGGTAATTTGATAGGCCTGCTGCATTGTATAAGGCCTGCAAGTGCTAAACTGATCAGGATTGCTTTTTGGAAAAGTGGTTTTGGCATAAGGATTGAGCATTTCATTTTAATTCTATTGCTGGTTCAAATAAGGTCACAAAGTGCACGAAGAAGACACCAAAGTGCACGAAGAATTCCGTATGAAGGTCTCGACGCTATTTCAACTTCATCACCAGCGAGGGATCGATGGGATATCGGCCGAAGGATTTTCCATATACGGCGATACCGCCATCGCCCAGGGTCTTAGTCAGGTATCCATATGATCCTGCTTCGCGCAATTTGCGATCGTGCAATTGGTGGTGCCACGACAACACGCCCCGATGGTCAGCAGGATCATCGGGGAGGGTCGTAGTCAACGCTGTTTCGCCACTCACCGTCACGATTATTTTTGAAGGGAAGAGTTTCTCATCCGTCATGGGATAGGAATTCGGATTTCCGCCCGGCGAAGCTTTTCCGCCCAACATAAAGTCGACATCCGTTTTTTCTTTCGCGTCGCGGTCTTTCACGAATAGTTCTTTCGCAGCGATTTCGACAAGGAAATACGCTTCTTTGACCGCGTTCAGATCGATGGGGCTGGTGAATTTAAACGTGTATTCAAAATAGCCATTTCCCGCTCCATTTACCTTGAGGCCATCCAAAATAGTCCATTGCCTGGCGCTCCATTGTGAGTGAGTAAAGGCGGCAGGTGCGACGGTAAGAATTTCTGTTTTTGGGAGCTTGCTTTCCGCGACTACCTCCAGGTGCATGAAGTTATGATGCAAAACAGTTCCTTTCAAATCTTCGAGTTGAAGGGTGAGTGTGGCCAATCCGCCGACGTTGGGCATGTCCAACGTCATGGGTTCCAACTCCTTCTGAAGATAAGGATGGTAGTCAATCTCTTTCCTTCCTTGTGCGACCAAGGAAGTTTCTCCGATGGCGTTGGTCAGGTTCAATTGATAAGAGAACCTGAGTTGCTTTCCGTAATCGGCACCGGTCATCGAAGAAAGATAGAGCGGCAGCTTTACTTTTTCACCGCCTTTTACCGTCCTGCAGATCTCATTGCCTGTAGAAAGATAAACCAGGGCATGGAGGTCGTTGAGTTTCATTCCCGGCATGAGCGCTTCGATCCCGGTAAACTTATTCGACCGATCAAAACGCCAATATCCGTTCCATTCGTTGATTACGTCGTGGTGTTCGGTGTAGAGCCAACCGGCAACCGACGGGTATTTCCGGAACGTATTCATCATGCGGTGATAATCCCAGCTCCAATCCACATCTCCCGTGCTTCCATCGTATCCCCACACATTGCCGCACTCGGAATTTATTTTAGGTTGCCTTCCTTGTTTGAAGCCCGCTTCAAACTGAAACGTACTTCCTTCGAACGAACGCTCCGTCAGTTCCTTCAGATTTTCTTCCCATTGCCACCCTGGCAGGTATTCATGGAAGGAGTTAATGTCGGTTTGCGTGTGGCCTGCCCCGCAACAGATGGAGTTGTCTTCCACGAGCCGGGTGGGGTCTAACGATTTGGCGAGGTAATACATCGATGAAACCCAAAGTTGAGTTTCAGGAAGGTATTTCGCTGTGCGCTTTCCGGCTTCTTCCACAGTGGTGCGCAGGCCCCAGGTCTCATTAAAGAGGATCCATGAAAAAATGGAAGGATGATTAAAGTCACGCGTCACCATATCCCGAAAGGTACCTTCGGCCTCCTGCTGCATTTTTGCGTCGGGTTCACCCCAGCTATTGGGTAAGTCGGCCATCACCAGCACCCCGAGCTTGTCGGCCCAATACAGTTTGCGGGGCACCTCTACTTTCACATGCGTGCGAATCCCCGTCAGCCCGATCGACTTCGCGCGCTCGATTTCTTTTCGCATGAACTCATCACTGGGAAACGTATAGAAACCTTCCGGGTGATAGGACTGGTCCAGGGTAAGTTGAAGATAAACGGGTTTATTATTCAATGCCACATAGGGAAACTCCGTGCCAGGTAAGTTCACTACCGAAATGGAGCGCATACCGAAGTACGTTTTTACGACATCGTCACCCAGTTTAACTTCAGCTTCGTAAAGGTACGGATCGTCCAGCGACCAAAGGTGAGGTTGAGGAAGGGACAGGGGCACCCGTACTTTATCTTTGCCTTTGAGTAGAATTACTTCTTTGGAAACCGGGGAGCCGGAAGTCTTGATGGAGATCGATACGGGTACGTCGGCCGTTGTTTCTTCCGGTAAGGTAATAGTAGCGGTTACCTGTTCGTGATCAATATCAGGTATGAATTGAACAGCCTCTATAAATTCTTTTCCCCGGGCTTCGAGGTACACTGTTTGCCAGATGCCGCGCGCATTGCCATAGCCTTGCTTTCCATAGAGCGTAAAGTCTCTGCGCTTGTCATCTGCGCGTACTACTAACTTCTGTGCTTGCCCATATTTTACTTCCGGTAGTTCGAATGAGAAGGGGGTATAGCCGCCCTGGTGCGTTCCGAGCAGCCGGCCATCCAGCCATACCGTCGTTTGCCAGTCCGATGCGCCAATCGTAAGGAACGCTCTTTTGTTTTTCCACTCCGGAGGGATGGTGATCTCTCTTTTATACCAGGCAATGTCGGCCTTATCTTTTACCCCCGACAAGAGCGAGCCCCAGGGAAATGGAACGTTGATTTGCTTTGCAAAGGGCTGGTTACCTTCATTCCATTTTCCCGACAGACCCTGATCCAGAGAATCAAATTCAAATTGCCACACACCATTGAGGTTTTGCCACAACGACCGTTCAAAATCCGGACGAGGATGCTCCGGAAGGGGAATGGGTTGGGCAGTGGTTTGGTGAAAGAGGATGGTTGTTAAGAGGAGAAGCAGGAGAGAGGTTAAATTTTTCATACCACAAGGTATTATTTGGTGTGTAGTCTTCCAATTTCGTTGATGGTTGCAGGGCTCTGGTTTTGACCGTTTACGGAAATAATATGGGGTTTTACCTGCATCGGCTCACTTTTTGTAGTAACTCTAAGAGCTATAGTAGGCCGCGCAGTCAGCATCCGGTCAAATCATCTAATATTAATCAATATGAAATCTTTTGTGAACAGGTTGATTATCAATAAATTATTATTCGTTGTTCCAGGTTTATCCCTTTGTTTATCGCTCCAGGGTCAGGGTCTTCAGGACAGTCTCAAGCGGGATGAGGACGACATTGTTTCCTCGATTGCACCCTATCCCGCGGATGTAAGAGAAGCCATACTGGACATTTCACAATACCCGCAGGTGCTAGTGAAGATAGAACGCCTGCAAGCGCGTACCAGTCAGTCTTTTCAGGATTTGATAGCAGCCTACCCGCGGGAAGTACAGGAGAATTTTTATGATTTGTCGCGGTATCCTGCCTTGGTGAATCAACTGGCAAGCAGCAGAAAAAGTGCGGACGAAGTGAAATCGATACTTTCGGCCTACCCGCAGGAAGTTGGCGTCAGTGTCAGGGACCTTTATCCATCCCATCTGGCTGAGTTAGAATCCATGAACCGCAGTTACCAGCAATCGCAGGAAGCACTGCAGGCAACCATTAGGCCATTGCCTGAACAAGCACAGGCCGATTTCAATAAAGTAATCGGGATGCCGGATGTTATGAATTTGCTTACCGATCGCATCGACCTTACGGTAAGTTTAGGCGAAGCCTATAAAAGTAATCCCCAGGAGGTGAGGCAAAATCTGGCGTCGCTCAACGGTCAGATCAGCGAACAAAATGCAAAGGACCTGGATGACTATAAGAAGCAAGTGGCGAGTGATCCTCAGCTCCAGGAAGAGATGAAGAAGTCTTCACAGGATTTTGCAAATAATTACGCGGAAACAGACGACGGCTCATCCTCCGTTGTCAATAATTATTACAATTCCAATCCTTATCCGTATTGGTTTGGTTATCCGTTTTGGTATCCCTCACCGATTTGGTTTCCGCAGCCTCTATACTACCATACCGGCTTTTACCTTGGTGCAGGTGGAAACATGGTGATTGTCGGACTTCCTTCTTATGCTTACTCGAATTGGTTTTTCAATTCCGGTTATAGAAATTATCCGAGGATATATGGACGGTATAATGCATACTATGACGTACACCGCAATTACAGAACCAACAACAACGTTTACCGCGGATACAATGCTGCCGTCCATACTAACTATGGAAATAGTACTGCACCGAACCGGAGCAGGTCGACGACATCGCAACCGACCGGGCAGGGAGCCGGCAACCCGAACCGGGGCAGGTCGACCACATCGCAACCGTCTGAGCAAGGAGCCAACAACACGAACAGGAGCGGGTCGACGACACCGCAACTGTCTGGGCAAGGAACAATCAATACGAACCGTCCCGCGCAAAATACACCCACAAGCACCCGTTCGGAGAATTTTCGCAACTCAATCAATTACAAGGGCTCCAATTTGAATACGCAACCTTTGAACAATTTCAATTCGCAGCAATATCATCAACAAAGCTGGCAAGGTGTCGGTGGAGCGAGAACACAAAGAAGCCCCGTGATGGGAGCTCCAATGCAAAGGAGTGTGGGAGGTGGAGCAGTACCGCAAAGAAGCTTCGGTGGTGGAGGCGGCGGAAGTACCGGTGGTGCAAGAAGGGGTCGATAGTCTGGAGTCTTTAGCCCTTAGTATTGAGTTGGATTAGCCAAAGGATCAAGGCTACTATCTCAACTCGAGGGAACGAATACGAAGGACTAAAGACTCAGACCAGGGACTCAAGCGTCACTTTATCGCTACCGGAACTTCCACATTCTCCCACCGCAGAACAAAGCCATTGCCCGTCACGGCGTAGACCAGCTTTTCATTCAAGGCAGATTTGACCGGCTTGACTTTGACGGTCAGTACATTCTTGGCGGGATCCAGGTTCGCTGTGCCATCTTTCTTATCACCCCATTGCCCTGTTTCGGAATTGAATATGATGGTCCATTCCGTTTCGCCCGGGGTAGCAAACAAACTATACTTCCCGGCTGCTAATGACTTACCCTCTACCTTTATGTCCTTATCCGTTTGAATAAGCGTGGCCTCATTGGCACCGGCTCTCCAGACCGTCCCATAAGGCAACAATCCTCCGAAGATCTTTCTTCCCTTCACCGATGGGCTGCTATAATCGATCATTATGGTAGCGTTCCCCACTTTTCCTTTGGCTATCACGGGGGGACTTGGTCTTGAGGCCTTGTCCGATTGGGCCAAAAGCAGTGTTGACATCATTAAGCCGGCTAGTCCAACGACAAGAACTTTTGCAAACTGATTTTTTTTCATAGTATAATTATTTTAAGGTTTTACTATTCGGATGAGGGACAACCTGTCCTTCCCGGGACTAAATCTACCGGTCAGCCCCGCAAAAGACAAGATGGCCGGTGATGGCCGGTAGTTAGCCGGTCGTAGGTGGTGAACGGACAAATCCTGCCTTTGTTGTCACATTCATAGTAAAATCCACCCTTTCAGGGGATTGTTGCGTCCGGAAAAAGAATGCACCGTACAAGGCGACTTCCTTTTTTCAAAGAACGATCAGTCGGATTTGCACTTCCGGGAAAATTTACTCACCTTAGTGTACTATTTAAATAGTACACTAATACACAGCCCATGATATCGATCGAAAACCTTCATTTTGCCTATTCGAAAAACCGCGTGTTTAATGGAATCAGCACGCAACTGCAGCCTGGTCATATCTATGGCATCCTCGGCAAGAATGGGACGGGGAAATCAACGCTACTTCATATTATTTCCGGATTGCTCTTTCCGACAGAAGGGACCATTACCGTAATGGGTTTTACGCCCGGAAAAAGACATCCTTCCTTTCTCAGGGACATTTTCATGGTGCCGGAAGAATTTCACCTGCCTAACATCTCCATCGCAGACTACATCGACCTGAACGGACCCTTCTATCCTAAATTCAACCGTCAACAATTCTTTGACTACGTCCGGGGATTTGGGATTCCGGAACACAGCACCTTGCAAGCCATGAGTTACGGACAGAAGAAAAAGGTGTTGATCAGTTTCGGGTTGGCTACGAACGTATCCCTGCTGTTAATGGATGAACCGGGCAACGGACTGGACATCGTCAGCAAAGGACAGTTAAGAAAGATGGTCGCCGGTGCCGCGGACGAACATAAATGCATTTTGATCAGCTCCCACCAGGTAAAAGATTTGGAGAACCTGATTGACGAAGTGCTTATCATCGACGACACCCGGATCCTCTTAAAGCAAAGCCTGGAGACGATCGCTGCGAAACTGTCCTTTAAGATTTCATTCGACCCGACGGACCTGGTAGGGGCACTGTACAGCGAACCGTTGTTGAGAGGAAATACGGTCGTGACGCCCAACACGGAAGGTGAAGAAAGCAACATCGACCTGGAAATCCTCTATAAGGCGGCGATGGCCGATCCTGAAAAAATGCAGGCCATTATGATGGACTAATTAAATAACACAAACGATATGAATCAACTTTTTAATGCCGGCAGAGCCTGGTTGCTGTTCAGAAAGTATTTTGGTGAAAATAAAAAAGCCTATGCTTTATTGTTTTTGGCATGTGGCGCTTCGTTGACGTTGTTGATGGGGGTCAACTTGAGTTTTACCAATGCCTATCTTTTCGAAGAAACCGCCCAGGTCATGTATTATTTTACAGGCATGATAGTATGGGGCTGTTTGTCAGGGAGCCTTTTATTTTCCGATCTGGGGTCGAAATCCAAAGCCATCAATTATCTTTTACTGCCCGCCTCCAGCCTGGAAAAATTAGTATGCACCGTTCTCTTCGGGATCGTGATTTACTTTATTGGGTATACTCTGATCTTCTATGCAGTAGATTTCACGATGGTAAGCCTGGCGAATGAAAAGTTTAAAACCGTATGGCCGGTCATCAATGTGTTTACCATCAACCTCTACAAAAGCAAATTCTTTGAGGACGGACAAACAAGTTATTTCTTCTATATCCATTTTGGCTTGCAGGCCTTCTTCCTGGTGGGCTCAATCTATTTTCCGAAATACGCATTTTTCAAAACGGCTATTGCCCTGGTATTGATCTGGGTCTTTGCGATCCTGTATTTGGTGATTTATATGAAAAATGTTGTCACACCTGGACTGTATTATGACGGCATCCTCGAAGTCTTTGATCCCAGTGGAAGAAACAAGATTGTACGTCTTCCGGGTGGGCTTGAGGGGACGGTGGAGTTTTTCTTTAAGTATGCTGTTGCTGTTTGGTTTTGGGTTGTGGCTTATTACCGGCTTAAAGAGAAGGAAGTCTAACCTCACCCCCTCATGCAATTCAGAGAAACCCGGCCTATTTATTTACAAATCGTAGATTACGTCTGTGAGAAGATCTTGCTGCGGCAGTGGAATGCCGGCGACCGAATTCCCTCCGTCAGGGAACTGGCCGTGACGCTGGAAGTAAATCCCAATACGGTCATGCGTACCGTCGAATTTTTGCAACAAAAGGAGATTATCCAAAACCGGCGCGGTGTCGGTCTGTTTGTTTCCGATACGGCTTATCAATATGCCATGAACTACCGGAAGAATGAATTTATGGAAAAGGAATTGCCGTTCTTTTTCAGAAATCTGGTATTACTCCAAACTGACATTGAGGAACTGGAGCCTTCGTTTAAAAAATATGTAAAGAAAAACTTTCCGAACATCAAATAAAATAAATTATGAAGACAAGCAATATATTACTGATTGTGCTTTTTGTGATCAGCATTTCCCTAACCAGCGCGGTACCGATCATGTTCAATCTGAAACTGAAGAACGGGGATTTTATGGAGAACCCGGAAACGGGCCAATACAAACAGAAATTCGGTGCGGCAAAATTTATTTTCCTAAACGGGCTTGGATCCGGCATCCTGGTTCCTTCGGATTCCCTGATGTTGGAATCGGAAGCAAGCCAAAGCAGGAATATTACTACGGATCTACGGGGAGATACATTATTCATAAGAAGCAGCGTGTCCGAAAATAGTGGACTTACCAAACCCAATTTTAAATTGTATTTAACAGGGACTGAGCTCATCCAGTGCACCGACACAAACATCGAGTTGAAGGGAGCCGTGATCCCCGAGCAAGCCAGGTCGTATCATATTGACCTGTTCAACAGCAACCTGGTGATCAAGGGCAGGGATCCTAGCCTCACGCCCTACCGACAGTTTTTTGATCAGCTTTTGATTAAGGGAAAGGAGCGCTCTCAAATAGATTTCTCCAGCCAACTCTCCATCCGGAATTTGGATTTGGTTAATATTCAACACACGTTGATTGATGGTTCTTCGGTGGCGATCGATGAAATTAATACCACCTATGACCCCAAGGCAATTGTTAAAATGAAAAACCTTCGCGGAGCAATAGAGATTAGTGCTGCCCCGTAGGGTCACGACGCACCTCTCCTCACCCCCGCCCCCTCTCCAAAGTGGAGAGGGGAGGTGGTTATTTCAAGATTCGGTCCAATTGTTAACAATACCCCCTCCATTACCCCCTCTCCATTTATGGAGAGGGGGCAGGGGGTGAGGAAATTCATTTAAAAAACGGCACCCCCTCCACCGCATACTTCCGCATCCCCTCTTCATTTATCTCCACCCCAATACCCGGTTTCTCCGATAGCTTGATGAAACCA
>Ga0193722_1000105_pt1 | contig 17543 bp, 8 predicted proteins | sample H2m1metaG_FD_143044 | JGI IMG/M metagenome (GOLD analysis project Ga0193722, IMG submission 143044) | Soil microbial communities from a riparian zone of the East river system, Colorado, United States - H2m1 | ecosystem: Environmental > Terrestrial > Soil > Riparian zone | place: USA: East River...
TTTACTGAAATCAAACAATTGGATGTGTTGATAAACAATGCAGGTTTTTATTTATCCGGACTTGCAGAAGAAACTTCTATTGAGCAAGGCAAGAAACAATTGGAAACTAATTTTTGGGGAACAGTAAAACTCACCAATGAGTTACTGCCCTATTTTAGAATGCAACGCTTTGGTAAAATAATTACAGTCGGTTCTATTATGGGGTTAATCAGTCTTCCAGGCGGTGCTTATTACGCTGCTTCCAAGCACGCACTTGAAGGTTATTTCAGAGCGCTGCGTTTTGAACTAAATGAATTTAATATAAAAGTTTCTATGGTTGAGCCAGTGGGTTTCAAAACCAATATAGTCACTAACTCTATAGTTGCGGAAAATAAAATAAGTGATTATAACGCATATCGCACAAAACTGGAAGATTATACAAACGATTTATTTGCAAAATCAGAAGAGCCCACTGCTGTTATTGAAACTCTTTTAAAATTGGTTAAAAATGAAAACCCAAATTTTAATCACCCCGTGGGCAAAGGGTCATCTTTATTCCCTGCCATACAGTACTTTTCATTTAAGACTTTTGAAAAGTCTGTGATTAAAAACATTAACAAATTCAAAAAATAAAAAATGGTATCACGAAGACTTCGTAAAAAGCGCGTTGGAATTTCTAGAGCCGCAAGAAATTAATCAACTATATATCATGAAGGCATTTATTATTAAACGCTACGGTAAGAAAGAAAAATTACACCTTACTGAAATAGCAGAACCGGTTGTAAAAGAAAATGATGTACTTGTTCAGATTCACGCTGCCGGTGTAAACCAACTGGATTCTAAAATCAGAGACGGAGAGTTTAAGTTGATTCTGCCTTACAAACCACCATTTACTTTGGGCCATGATGTTGCGGGAATTGTAACAAAAGTAGGCTCAGGAGTTAGCAAATTCAAAGTTGGCGATGAGGTCTATGCAAGACCGAAAGACCATCGCATTGATGCTTTTGCGCAACTCATTGCGATCAACGAAAACGATGTTGCGATCAAACCAAAAAACCTCACGATGGAAGAAGCAGCTTCCATACCCTTGGTTGGCTTGACTGCCTGGCAAGCACTGATTGAAAAGGCGAATCTGAAGATAGGGCAAAAAGTATTTATTCAGGCAGGCTCAGGAGGTGTAGGAACTTTTGCAATTCAACTGGCAAAACATTTGGGAGCTACCGTAGCGACCACAACAAGTGCGGCCAATGTTGATTTAGTAAAAAGTCTCGGTGCCGATGTTGTGATCGACTATAAAAAAGACGACTTCGAAACCATGCTGCACGGTTATGATGTGGTTTTGAATAGTCAAGACCAAAAGACGCTCGAAAAATCTTTACGAATACTAAAACCTGGTGGAAAACTCATCTCCATCTCCGGGCCACCTGATCCTGAATTTGCAAAAGAAATGGGATCGCCCTGGTATTTGCAATTAATCATGAAACTTTTAAGCTCTGGGGTAAGGAAAAAAGCAAAACGCCTTTGGCGTAATCTTTTCATTTCTTTTTATGAGAGCACAAGGAAATCAATTAAGCCAGATCACTGCGCTTATCAATTCGGGTATTATTCACCCGGTGATGGAAAAAGTATTTCCCTTCGAAGCAACCAACGAAGCTATGGCGTATGTAGAAAGCGGACGCGCAAAAGGGAAGGTTGTTGTTAAAGTAAGAAAGTAAGTAGAGATTGTTAGATATTTAATGAGTCCAAAATAAACATTTTGCATCACAGCTTTCATCGCAGTTTGTTTCATTTAAGGTTCATTAAATTAAACCTTCATCCGCGAAGGAGTAGTATCCTTCGGTGGTAACTATCACATGATCCAAGACCTGAATTTCCAAGAGCTGAGACCTTGGGCCGTAAGATGGTTTGACATCTGATCTGTACGTGAGCTGAATCTCTGCAACTTCATACAATTTTTTTCCATTTGCGTTTTCCATAATCATTTGAATTAATTATGGTGCACCACCTGGCTCGGGCTGGAATTTGCGAAAGGAGGAACGGAATAAATGGGGGTTCCTGCCTGCGCCCAAAAATGGGCTTCGGCAGGCAGGCCTGAAAGGAGGATATGACTGGAAGGGGGAAACCGTTTATGCCGGAAATTCCTTGCCAGCATATTCCGGCCTGAGCTTAAATTTGTACCGTGATTAATTAAAAGTGAATTTCTTTGATTGTCTGAATGGCTAGGGAGTTGCAGCACCAGAATAATCTAAGACGAAAATGTGATTCATCATTTCGCAACAGTGGTCAGTTTTGTAATGGCTAGTTGGGATTGTCAGATTCTTCTTCCTTTGCGCTTCTTCTTTTTCCGAGGCCTGCCTAGACTGTCGGTTGCCATATCGGATTTTGGAGCACCTAGGAGAAGGAACTTTTTTTGTGAGAGGAATTTAACGCGACCGGGTGAAGCACTACTTCTTCACTTTGAATGCAGCATGCCTCGTCATAGCCTCCTTTAATTTGTCATTTGGTGCTGGGGGATTAAAAAGGGCATCAAAAAAGACTTTGCGATCATACTCAGACCCCAGCCAATTATTATGCTTGTCCATGATGGTCTGCTTTTTCCGATGCCGCACTTAATCAGTGACTGGATGAAATCCCGCGATTTTGGACCTTCACTATCAAAAGGCAGTGCTGCGTCCGCCATAGCTTTAGCAGAGGAGGAGGGTATCAATTTACTCAGCTAAACCGCTGACCCTCAAATATTTTCAGTGCTCTTCAATATATCGGCGCTACGTTTGGCGCTCGGAGCAAAATCAAGAATGAATTCTTAATCCCTTAAGTCAAATTTACAAAAAAATGAACGGGTTCAAAAAGTGAATCAGCCAGAAATAAAATTAACTGGATTCCTCAATTGAGAATTAAATACTTCTTGGTGCTTCTCCAAGTACCCAAGATTGTCAGAATTGAGTCTGACTATTTTTTCAGCTCCGGAAACTCCGATCTTCTTGTACTCGCTCTCTTTCACACCATCGGCTAAAATGATCTTACCCGAATTCGAAAAGGTTATGAGATGCCTGTCGAACAAGGCATCGTAAGTGGGTGATAATAATATTCCATTGTTCACATCAAGGCGTTCATCATCATTTGATTCCTTCCACGGATGAATATGTGAAGCAACGAGTATTCGGGAATCGCTAAATCCCGTCACAGCGCATTTGTTTTCCCAACGATTAACAATGCTTTTTCGATAAGCGCCCTGACCCACTCTGGAAATGACTAAACCAGACCTTTCTGTTATTGTTGGCTTTAGGTACTCAAGAGAAGGCTCTGCAGCAAAATTGATTTTATCCAACTCATAAGGAACTATTGCGTCGACTCGCTTTAAGAAGAATTTTATACCCGTCCTTGACTGCCCGTTGGTGTCATGCGTTTCATAGTAATCACAATCAAAAAAGGTCATCTCTGAAATGAACTTGACAAATCCTTTTCGGGATTGCTCAAACAGGAAGACCCTTTTGCCGTTTTTTAAATGATCTCTTAAAGCCAAATTTCCCCTGGTGAATTCCATGTCGCCACTTTGTCCCTCCCCGGTGTAAGAAAACACGTTTTCATTTTCCCAAATGTCTTTATAGCCATGTTGATCTCCAGATTTGCCTGTGAAAACAAAAATGAAAGGATGAGTGCTTGAAGGGCATATGCCCCCCTGCCAATTGCCGCCATATTGGATATGAATATCTCGCCTCTTATATTCTTTATTCCGTATGAAGGGTAAGGCTTCTATAATCTAATAGGTTAGTGGTCAATATTGAGAAAACGCTCTTGTATCAATTCTTTCCGTTGTTGTTTAATCTAGTCGCGAAATAATCTTGAGTTTCCGGATCTACAAAATAGACATAGCAACCTCTCATTCCCCGCGTCATCAAAGTCCTGTAAGTATTTTTTATGATCATGTCAAGTCGCACTCCAGCTGCTTCGGGAGAAGCCTTCAACAGTTTCTTGTAGCCTTTAATTGAATTATCTGAAATAGCCCGTGCTGAAGGTTGAGTTATAACTTTGCCATTCCTTACGATAAAATCCAGGCCCACAATTACTCCGATATAATCTACTTCAAGTCCTTGACAAGTATGGATACAACCAATTTCATTGATCGAGTCAGGATTAATGATCCACAAGCTACCATCAGTCTCCAGATTCCATCTCATTTTGAAATCCCCAAACGCCGAAACAAAAACATCGTACGCCTCGGGATTCTTTTTACTTTTCCAGGGCCAACAATATCCAGCAACCATCCTGGCCTTATTACTTGAATTCCGTTCGACTATGGCTTTCCGTAACTCTACTGGTGAAGAAAATACCTTAAAATCATAATCCAAACCCTCAAGTGAGGTGTTGGCAGTTTCACGAATTTGAAGTACCTGATCAAGCCACGCCAAATAGCCGTTGGAGCCATTACATCGGAATTGAGAGTATAACTCCAATTCCACTATTTCAGCGTCAGCCTTTTTAGCCCATTTTCTTATTTCATCGGAAGTTCCAACATCATCGAGCGTCACTCTTTGGTCCTCGTCGATAAAGAATATTGAAGCTTTCGATGAGCTAATAATTTCCTTGACCTGGCTTTCGCCAAGGTTCTTGTAGAGGCCGGAGAAGTTATTCAGGCGATGAGCTTCGTCAACAATGAGCGAATCAAAAAGGTCAGGCTCTTTTGTAATGAAAGCGCCCGAGCCGGTAAATAAATTGGTAATAACTGTTTTCTTGAAGGACCCGGTGAGTTTTTTTTCATACACTGCACGAGGAGCTGCATTCTTTGAGACGTACCTCGTATTCATACCAAGCTTTGTCAAGGCGACTATCAGGTTTATGGCAACAACCGATTTTCCGGTTCCTGGTCCGCCGCGGACGATCATCACTTTTTTCTTACCAGCAGATGCCCGGTTGGCCATAGCCTTGGCATTCTCAAAAACTATCTTTTGTTCATCGATCATGACAAACTCCTCATTTCCTTTCAGCATTGAAGTTAGACTGTCCGCTAACATCTTGGAGGGACGAATCTTTCCCTGATCAATGCGATAGAGCAGTTTGTTACGATCGCCTAACCTTACGTAGTGCTTGATAAAATTCCTGAGTTTGACGGCCTCACCCTGCAAAAAGATAGGAGCCTTATCAATATAATCCCTGTAGTGTTCGTGTTTGATTACATCATCGTCTGCATAATTGTGCAGATAGGCACAAGGAAGTAAACTGATTTTATCAGTTTCAATGGTTTCGTTGAAGTTGGCAAGGAGGCTCGCGTACGACCACGCCTGATACGATGGATGGGTGTGTTCCCCTTCCCTGTTGCCAACGAAAGTATAAACGATACCATCCTTGGGGGACAGCTTTGCCTGCGACCATTGCTTCAGTTCAACCAAAACGGCATACTCAGTATTGTCTTCACCCATACCGGTAATGATGAAATCGATCCGTTTGGCAGATTGGGGAAGTCGGTATTCAATAGCTACCCCGCAATCTTCGGGAATAGTAGGGTCATTCAAAACCCTATCCATGTACTGCATTGAGTTTTTCCACGAATTCACTTCCTTCTGAGAAACGCCGTGATTGAGATTCTTCTTAAAGAATTTGAGAATTTCGCTCTCAATTTTATCGTCCAGAACATCCTGGGAAAATCCCTGCTTGGTTGCTTGGTAGACAATCATTGCGTTGTGTCAAAGCTGGTCATACTTCTTTGAAGTTCCTTTGGCTTTATCAATAGGGTACTTCATTGCATTCTGCTCAAATTTCTCTTTTGTGATCTGAACAAGGTCAAGTCCATGTTTTTCAGCCAGTAAAATGGTAAAAGCGAAAATATCTGCGAGTTCGTCCTTGATTTTGGTTTTATCTACCAACTCAGATTCTTCACCGTTTTTCCAGAGAAACAGCTCATTCAACTCCGCCGCTTCAATAGAAATCGCAGATGCAAGGTTCTTCGAGTCATGGAATTGTTTCCAGTCGCGCTCATCGCGAAAATGTAGGATTGTGTTAATTAATTCTTTTAGTTTATCCATTGGTGTCTTCCAATACTATTCATTGGATTCTATAAAGTTAATTGATTCAATAAATTTCATTGTACCCTCGATATCAAATCTTTTTGCCTTAATCAGAGCGACTTGATACTTTATCGGAAGATATACTCCCCACTTTGAAAAATCCATCATTGTTGGTCTCTCAATTAGTTGCGTTTGCAAGTGTTGGTCAATGTTACCAAGTTCAAATAGCATTGAATCCCACTGGTTTAATAATTCATTTTTTGAACACTCAATTTCAAAGACACTCTTCTTATCATCTAAAATACACTCAAACTTGTTCACATAGAACAGCAAATTCAGGGTCCGATTAATTCTTGAGCTAGCAAAGGTGAAGAATTGCAATTGTTTATTCTCAATAAGGATAGGCCTATCAGTTTCAATTCTTTTTATATTAAAAACCGAAAAAACACTCCTCATTTTTCTAATCTCATTTTCGCTAGTTTGATCTAGGAAATCATAATGGTCTGTAGAAACAAGAATAGAAAGCATCTTATGTCTAATATTTATATGGATGTCCCCTCCTTGTCCCGAAAATATTGGTGACTTTCCATCATTAGCTTTGACTACCTCGATCTTTTTTGCATCTAAATCAATGTGCTTGATCTTCCATATGCGAGCCGCCAAAAGGATATTTTCGTCTTCGCGAACTTGTGGTGAAAGTGGAATTTCACCGATAGGGACTCCAGCATTCACCACTTTGAAATTCTCCTCCGTCTTAAAAACACTGTAGAACTCCCTGCTGTTCACAACTTTCTCGCCGTCGATTCCTATGATAACCTCATCTTGCAATCTCTCAATGAAATCAGTATTAATAAGGTGCTCGATAATTTCCTGGATTTCATTGGTGTCTATCTTGCTGAATGCATAGTTCAATTTAAGTCTTTTGAGAAGCTCGTTGATGTTTAGACCAGAATGACCTTTTGTAATTGATAAGGCTTGATGCAAGAGTATGTCATACGAGTTATGTGAATTTGCCGGAGGCTCAATGAATCCTTGGTTATACAGTAACCAGCTTGCTACTGATTGTAGAAGGCTCCACGGTTCCGTGGAATACAGAAACAAATTACTTTTTTCGTCATTTCTCCTTCCACTTCGGCCAGTTCGTTGAATTAAGGAAGCAATACTATGAGCTGCATCAATCTGGACGATTTTATCAACTGTTCCTATGTCAATTCCAAGCTCTAGAGTAGATGTGCACGAAATGCTGAAATTTTGGCGTTTATTATTTTTAGCAAAGTACTCCACATATTCTCTAACCTCTCTATCTACTGAAGAATGATGCGAGAAATAGTTATTATGGCCTTTTAGTCTTGATGATAATTTCTGGAGTTTTACAGCTACCTCCTCGGCCTTACCACGGCTATTTGGGAAAATTAAGACCTTACTTTCTTTGGTTTCACTGTACAGATCCTCTAAAAGTTCAGGAGGCAATTCTTCATTGCTGTTTTCAAAATACCGAAACGCAATCTGTATTTCCTTAGATGTCCTGTCAATAAGCACTTTTGTTTTCTCTTCATTTCCAGTAAACCGCTTTACTTCAACAAATTTATTCTCTTCACTAATTGTAGCTGATAATCCAACAATATTGACTTGGTTGTTATTTTTTTCCTGTAGTCTGTAAAGAATAGACATTAGCTGAGTACCCCTATCACTTCCTATGAATGAATGAATCTCATCTATTACTATGTACTTTACATTTCCAAAAAGAAGTCTGATATTATGAGGCTTGTTGACAAACATGGACTCCAACGACTCTGGAGTTATTAAGACGATACCAGTTGGCTCTCTTAGCAATTGCTCCTTTAAGGATTTTTGAGATTCGCCATGCCATTTAGTAACTCTAACGTCTAAATACTTGCACAATTCTTCAACTCGATTGAATTGGTCGTTAATCAAGGCTATGAGAGGGGAAATGTAAAGGACCTGAACCCCTTGTTCTTTGAAATTAACTTTAGAAAGAATTGGGAGAAATGCAGCTTCAGTTTTACCTGATGCTGTTTTTGAAACTAGGATATAGTTGTTTTCGGTTGTTAAAATCTTAGAGATGGAAGCATTTTGAATAGGGCGCAATTCTTCCCATCGCTTATCTCTGATGTACTTACGAATTGGCTCTGAAAGGAGATCGTATGACATTATATTTCCTCAATATTCTCAAATGGTTTTTCACTCGGTCTTTCGTCCTCAACCTCAATTTCTCCAAATAACTTAGACTTTTCCAGATTGGAATTTTGGCGAAGAATATTTAGAATATTTAGAAAATCGCGGATGACCTCTCTTGGCGTTAAGAATTCAGACGCCCCAGGCTTATTGAACATCTCTTCCATGAATTGTTGAATGTCGATATCGGAAACGTCAATCTGAGTTTTATAATTAAAATCGAAGATTAATTTCAGCTTCTTGAGAAGAACAAATATTTCATTGCTGTCAAGAGGAAGTAGCCGGATAACCGGTTGTGCAAAATCTCTTGCCTCTGCCGTCTCAAATTTATTTGTCTCTAATCTCGTTTTTAAAGCATCATAACTAAAAAGACCCCTTCGTTCATTCTCCAAGGTTTCCTTGGTGCCAGCAATATTAAAAAACAAGTTCGATACTTTACCCTGGAAACAGTCATTGTATATGGTAAGAATCTTCTCATAATTCTTTTCTCTCATGACAGAGGTAGAAATTTTGTATAGATTAACTGCCTCATCAAGATTTATCATAAAACCACTATACCCCATACTAACAAATAATTTGCAGAAGTTCTTTAGCATATCGTAGTAGTTGAGGTCATTTATTACTTCACGGACCCCCAAATCTTGCCTTGCTTCTGTCTTAGTTTTGTACTCCCCTTTTAACCAACGAAGGGAATTTCTTCTTAATTGTTCATCATCCTTGATGTAGCCTTCGTAATATTTGACGACAACGGTTCCAAAATCAAAACCCCCAACATCCGTTAGCTGATTTATGATCTTCATAATGTTGTTTTGAATCAGGCTTAAGTATTGATCACTTCGAATTTCATTTAATGGAATATTGTTTTGTTCCGCCGTTTGAGTAATGACCTGCTCAATCCATTTCTCCATCAGCGTTGGCAATGCACCGCCTTCAGGTTTCGTTTGGATTGAAACATTGTCCATTATTGCAGCATAGAGTGCCGCGCCCTTCCCATCATTGGAGTATAATCTATTATCAGGTGTAAAATCGGCATTGGCCACAACAAATTTTTGCTTTAATGCGACGGTGTTGAGTAGATGAAGCATGAACGATTTACCAGAACCAAAATCACCAATCCAAAATTTCATCATGCTGTGTCCGTTCTTCACGTCGTCCAAAGCCTTCACAAAAGCATTAATTTCTTCAGAGCGACCTACAGTAATGTGTTGCACGCCAAGTCGTGGAACAACGCCTCCCAATAGAGAATTAATTATAGCGGTTGCTTCTTTGGGCTTAATATTATCTATCATATTGCCAATATTCTTTGAAAGTAATCAGGGTTAATCGTATAATTATCCTCGTCTTCCTCAATTAATAAATCGTCCAAGACCTCATAACAAATGTCATTAATACTTTCAATTAGTTGATCTTTAAATAGAACCCGGGACTTAGTGAACCTCTCGATTTCCTCAGCTGAAAGAATTAAGCCATTCCTTTGGAAAGTTCCAAGTAGCTCCCTCTGCGCGTCATTTAGCTTAGACTCCGACTTTATAGGTTTTCCGGGAATCAAAGATTCCATTCTAGGTATTTCAATTTGCACTTCCGTATCATTTTCGTTGGCCTTATCCTTACTCGAAGAATCGTCGTCATTCTGAAGGTACTCATTTAGGAGTTCCACGGTGCCAGAATGGTCTTGATCTGCTTCAGCTATCGCGTCCTTACTTAATTTTATTTCTTTCCGTTTAGGCGTATAAAATTTGGCAGCAGCCTCAGAAGCTTTCTTGAGATCTTTGGTAGTGATTAGCTCACCAATTATTTTTTCAAATTCATGTAGTTGCTCCTCTGACCGAAATAGACTTTTCTGCACAGTCTTGGTCAATTTTTTGTTATCAAATTTTTCAGATTGTAAATCACAATAAATATAGTGTACGTACATTAAGAGACCTGCTTGCTGGTCAGTCTTTGCGATGAATTTGGAAGCCTCAAAATAAATGTTCTCAATTAACGGGTTCTTAATATTTTGAGACGCAAGTTGTCTTATGTTGTCTAGAAACGACCTACTATCCCCTTTAAAGTCGCGACTTATGTTTTCAAACGTAATTTTCCATCGACTCGTATTTTGTGAATTTAGCTCGATCTCCGTTGATTCATCAGGGGGGCTTATTTTAGTAATAAGTTTTGAATGAATGATGTCGATTTTTGAGCCAATTCTGTTGTTAAACTCCTGGAGTAAAATACCGGAGGTGCTATAAAAATCAATTGAAAGTTTACGCCTATGATGGTAGGCGTCTCTTACAGTATTTTCGCAATACTTAAAGATTGTAGAGTATAGCTGATCTATTGTTTGGTCGAGTGAGTACTTATAGTTTGTGCTATTCTCTCGATATTTGAAATGCTCCCTGGCAACCTTATCAGCGATCACTCGAAATTGATCTTCTAAAGTTGAGCTTTCTTGTAAAGACTCATCGCTCAATTCATCAATGGTTTTTAGGAAAAGCTTCACTATCTCTAAACAGCAATATTCAATGCTTCCAAAATTGTTCGTTGGCTCCCAAACTTTATTCAAAACCTTAATCTGACTGTCGCTTAACTTTAATTTTGACTTATACTTTGAGCCTAATTTCCAGCTATCATAATCTGAGTAGTGGGGCTGATATTGGCTTTGATGTTTATCTCTCAATCTCTGAATTGCTCCCGTATCACCAATTATCCCAAGCCGCTTAATAAGTTCATGAGTGGAATATGATGAAGTCTTGGGGTAGCATTGCCCCAATATCTCCAATTGATTTTCTATTTTATTAAGCTCTTTATGCTTAAGAAATTCATCAAGCAGATCAAAAAAAAGTATAAAGGCATAGTTTGTATTCCCTTCTAGATCTATATACTCTCCTTTGAGAAAGAAGTCTTTTAAGAGTTTATAGAATAGCTTTTGGTCGTACGTGGCTGCATTAATTTCAGAGTAGGAATAGACATAGTGATGCTGCCAATTAGGAACACCCTTTACATATCTTTTTAGTATCGGTTTAACAGTAGGGGCATCAATTTTATATGGCCTTCCAGTTACGTCAACTATTGAATCAGTTGTGCTCGATGAACTCGTCCTGATTTTAATGGTAATACTGGGTTGATTTCGTGAACTTTTTGGAGTTGGAGGCGCATACTTGTTAGGATTTTTCGTTTTGGAGTTATTACCTACTGAGTAAGCTATTAGCAATGTGATTATAATGATAATAACAAAGAAGGTCATATTGGCTTTACATTTTATAGGTCTATAGTTGTAGCCAACTCCCTAAATCTACAGAACCCATTGACCCATTTCATCTGTTCAGTGTTCCTGCAGTCAGCTTCAAATATCTGTTTATTCCCAACAAGGATACAGATACATTGCGCTCGACTTGTTGCCACATTCAATCGGTTCGGGCTGTAAAGAAAACCCATGCCTCTGGGCGCATCTTCCGCTGTAGAGCATGTAACCGAATAGATAACAATCGCGGCTTCTTGGCCCTGAAATTTGTCAACAGTTCCTATTCTAAAATCCGGTAAGGCCCTTATCAGGGCTTTCACTTGCGAATTGTATGGAGCTACTATTAATATATCCTTTTTTGTGAGAAGTGTTTTCTCGCCCTTTCGGTTCATCCATTGGACCTTATTCCTTATAAAACCTTCCGCGATGCCTTTAATTGCCTCCACCTCTTCGGGGCTATTTGTTTGCCTTCCCGTGTGATTAACAGGTACGTAAAATAGACCTGTTCCAGCAAATTTTGTATCCCCCTCAATGGACAAGTTCTTCAATTCAGGTTTTGAAGTCAGTCTGTTTTCGTAAAATACCTCAGATGTAAAGTTTGTGATGTCAGGGTGAAGTCGATGTGTTATACCTAGAAATATTCCCATGTCCAAGGGAATAGTTTGTTTGCCATCCATTAGATAGGTCAGTGCCGCGACATCCGCGCCTTCGGGGTGTGCTCCTTTTTGAGGTTGTTCCAATTGTTGAGGGTCTCCAATTAAAATTAAATTCTTAGCTGACCTTGTTGCTGCAATTACATTGGCTAAGGACATTTGGCCGGCTTCGTCAACAATGAGATAATCAAGTTTTTCTGTAGCCAGATTATTTGCCCACAAGTAGGTAGTGGCGCCTAGAATACTGCCACTTTGAATGCAATTTATTGCTTTGGTGTTATCCTCAATTTCCGCAATCCATGGCGGGGAATTTTCGGATGGAGTCGTTTTGTGAACAAATGAAATTTTGTTCTCTATATTTTCTTCCTTTGCAAACTCATAAACTTTCTCAAGGAAATTCCTGATCACTTTGTGACTAACCGCCGTAACACCAACCCTCTTCCCAGACTTAATCAATTCCAACACAATCTTAGCCCCTATGAATGTTTTGCCTGTTCCTGGTGGACCTTGAATAGCAAGCACTGTCTCTTGCATTGAGAAGGCGATTTCAATTGATTCTTCAATAAGCTTGGTCGCCTGCTTAATTAATTGTTCACCACCCTCGAATCCATCTAGATTTGGATGCTGTCTGAGCAAAAGATCGCTTGCAGCTTTTTGTCTAGCATTATTAGCTATCCCATTGACTTTGAAATCTTCAATTGTAGCGACCAATGCATCTTCCAGAACTCTCGATCTAAATTTGTTGATAGCATGCACAAAACTAGGCGTAATACCGGGATCTTGAGAAATTACCACTGTCTGCTCATCAACTAGAATCTCTTCGAGATCTCCTAATTTGTCACCATTCACCTCATGTATTTCTGCTCCAACATCAATACCTATTTCTTGGGTTGGAAATCTATACTTGTAACGGGATTTTCTTTGTTTGCCAACTTTTGGTATCTCTCCAACGAATGTAAGGCCGGCGATAGCAGATTTTTCATCGTAAAGCTCGTCGACTTCCATTTTGTGAACCCTGAAAAATTCCCACCACTCATTCTTTTTCTCGCGATCAAAATAATGAACAAGGTGAGCTAAGAGCCAACGAGCTTTTTCTTCGACACTCCTTTGTTCTGGATCATCGTTGATACCACGGATTAATTCCTCGTACAAGGTTTGTAATTTTGTTTCATGATCTGTCTGTTCCTTTTTTGGGTTTCCATCGACCAAATCAGGCCGCTTTAAGTTTTCCCCTTTTACTAACTGTTCATCTCTTATTTTTTCTAACCAATGATGTAAGGCAAGTGTTGCACGGCAATCATCCTCATTATATTCTTGAACGACAATCTTCGTCCGGGGATCTAAGCCTTCGACCGATTTAAATTCCAAGATATATTCCAGGGCTCTTCGAGCCCGTCCCCCCACTCTTAAATCACATTTTCTTACATAGTCGGCCAGTTTTTCAAGGGACTTAATTGAATAAGACTCCACACTGGCTCTTAGGATTTCCTTAGATGTCGAATATAGATCAACAAACCGTTGACCACGAAGGACTTTATCAACGTCGATTTCATGAATGGCATATCGTGACATTAATCTTTTAATTGCGGAGGGTTCGTAGGGAGAATAGTGATATATGTGCATCCCGGGAAAAGTTTTCCATCTCTCCATGATAAAATGCATGAACTCATCGAAGGCTTTCCTTTCTTCGACTCGATCGAGGGCCCAAAACCCTTTGTATTTGAATTCTTTCCCTTCTTTGTAGACAATTCCAAATAGATATTCAATCCCTCCATCTAGATAGAACCGATCCCCCTCAAAATCAAAGTACACATCACCATCATTTGGCGCTGGCAGTCTATTGAAGCCTTTTTTCTCCTTATGAGGAAGCAAAAGATCATAAATCGGTTTTGCGAGGCCTTTTCCTCGAAATTGGATTTTAGCTTGCTCGTGAATTTTAGTATAGCTATCAAGATGGCCGCGCTCTGGTTTTCCAGGAAGGGGTTTGTCGAGCTTGGCAAATTCCTCAAGTTTATTGACGTTATTTTTATTGAGTTCACTGATGTGCGTTTTTCTAATATTTGCTATCAGAGAAAGATGATCATCTGATCTTCTTGTTCTGTCACATTCTTGCCACCACCGGCATATATGGCATTGAGCGACCGGGTCAGGGTAAGTTTTCTTGGGATCGGAATTTACAATGTCTACTAATGATTTTTTTAGACGTCTGTAGTAAGCCTTATAGTCATCATACCGAAATCTTTCCTCTATAAAGGGTTGCCCTGGTTTAATAACATACATAAATTCAGGTGGTACACCTTGAATTTGAGAAATGATATCGCAGTAAACTGATAGCTGTAGAAGAGTCCCCGCCTTAGTCTCGACACTTAGTTTTGTGTCGCCAACCTCGTAGGACCAAGCGCCCAAATTTGGGCTCGGACGATCAACCTTCATAAGTAGGTCTGCACGGCCATTCCAGTTCTCATCTGATAGAGTTGGTTGAACGATTATATCAACCCCCTTTTTCATTAATTCAATTGTATTTTCGGTAGTTGAGTTTTCCGGTAGTACGACAACGTTTTTGTTTTCTGATATTAGATGACTCACATAGGCCTTCTCGTGAGCCAGTCCACGTTCAGCAAGCGCAGCAAGACTTGGATTAGTAAAAGGCGGTTTCTCTTTCTTACCCAGGGCTACCTCACGATTTAACTGGGTAAGATGTTTACAACCGAGATGATTAGATAAATCAGTTGGGGAGAGCTTTATCCTACCTTGAACGTCTTTCATATTGCTGCTTATCTAATGGGTTTAGCTGAAGTGGAATCGGCTTACCCAATGAATACTCCCCCTCATTCCTCACCGTTAAGCCGCCCCCAGCAAGTTGCGGAGAACTTGTCAAGGGTGTCGATCCCCCTGACACGTGAAAACCAGATCGACATTTACCCGCCCTTGACAAGGTTGGAGCAACGGCTAGCTTTGGCTGGCGGTGATGAATGGGTCCCATCAACCTCTTCTGCGATCGTTAGTCCTGGAAATGGAACTTCTTCCTTGCCTTCGTAAAGATACCCTAGGCAGGCTACTTCGTCCCATCGCTCTCTTGATCTTTTTTCGCCACGGCAGCTGCTTCGGTTGCCCCTTTATTCTTTTCCATCATTTTCTGAAACCTCCTGGAGGCTAAAGCACCAAATGATTCAAGTCCCAAGTATTTCTGACAAGTTAGATCAGCCAAATGACCCAATTGGTCAGTTAAACTCAAATGCTGACCTGAATTCAATTTTTCAATTGCGATCATCCCGAATCTCTCAGTTAGTTCACTTTTAGTCAAAATCAGGGTAGGATTCAAGGGGCGTTCCGAAATGCCTTTCCTGAAATACTCGCAAAGTGCTCTAATAAGTTCCTTTTCAGGATCACTCAATTGCTCTTTAAGGGTTGCAAAAGTGAGAACGGCACCTGGGAATTCCTTACCCAATTGCTTCATTCTGTCAATATCTTTTTTCTCGAAATGATTCGTTGTTTTACATTCACAGAAAATTAAGTCTGGCTTGCCAAGGCTGCCCTTCATCTCCTTATAAAAAAGAGCCAGATCAACTTCGCGATCTGGTGAGCCGACCTTTTGCATCTCAAAATTTAGCAATGGTGAAATCGCACCATTTATTGACGCAAGAGTGATTTTGAAAAAACGCAATACCAAAAAGACACAAATAAGGCCATCTGCTTTATTATTTCTCGAGAACGGACCTACTCCGCGATATGACCATTTAATAGAATCCGGGTCGTGCTCAGGCAATTTGTATGAATTCCTGCAAACATGGCAAAGTAAAATATCTTTCAACTCTTTGCTTGTATAAAAACTACTTTGGTTACAAACACTGCATTGTATTTCACAGCCAAATTCAATTATCTTTTTTGAGAGAAGCGATTTGATGAAGAACTTCGGAGATTCAACTCTGAGCGCCACTCGATATCGATTTATTATTCCAAAGAGTTCACGCTTTACGACGGCTTTACCATTGTCGAATAACTGAATAATTTCAAGCGCCTCCTTTGACATCAGTAAATTTATTCCAAGTATCCCACCCATATTGCGCAAAAGTTCAGTTCCAAGCTTGCCACTAGATGAAAGTTTGATTTGAAACCCTTTGTTTTTAAAATACTCCTCGAATACTTTAAATGCTTCGGGAAAATAAGTGGTTATCAAAGAGTCTTCATTTCTGCACAAATAAAATGCTCCTCTCTCGGAATACCGCCATTGGTAAAAACCAGATGCCTTGGTAATGATTTCTAAATTAGTAGAGTCCATTTCGGGAAGTACTTCAGCGAAACGCCCCTCGTAATCCTCATACCCGTGTGACACTTGAATTTTATAAATCGGATCAATATGTCTCAAATGCTTCCTTGCAAATGGTGATTTGACTGCAGCAATACTGATTTTAGATGAGTCCAATTGAATTAGGCTTGTCTGTTGTTCCGAATAGACACTGCTGGAGGCAGCCCTGTCATAGCGTAGAGATTCGCCACTTGCCCAATACCTTGGAAACCACCATTGAAATGAATATTTAGTTTCGCCCGGAGCCCCGTTTACCAAAGCAGGCTTTGGTAATTTCTCCTTTATTTCATCGTATTTAGCGTCATCAATTCCAAACCCCTTTAAGACTGTTATCCGATCAAAGATGTTGTTCCCGGATGTGTATTCTGAAAGTTGGTCACTCATGATTTTTTGAAAGAAGGGACTATCAAAATGCTCCACCGGAATAGGGAGAACTTCCCAGCCCAATGCACGCAGGTTCCAATAATTAATTAGATCGTTCAGACGATTATGCTCAATTATGTAAAGAGCAGTTGCTCCTGTCCAGAGTGGATTGCCGAACGACTGGAGTTTATATGTTCCGACCTTGAGGGGAAACCATAGTTTCTCATTATAATATTCAGCGAGATTATCAATTCCAATTTTATGAGTAATCATGTAGTCCACTTTTGCCGAATATTGAGAGACCGGTTCCTTAACGCTATTCATCTTTCCAAACAGAACTGAACAGAAAAGATCTCTTTGTTTGATCACTGGTAGAAGCAATTGAATTCCATCTGTTCGAACATACTTAAATTCATTCTCCCTGAGGGTCACTAAAACTTGATCAAGGCCGATACCGTATTTTGCTTCTCCGTTCTCAATACTTGTCTTTAAATCCCTTGAAAAGATTACCTTTCTATCGCCTTTTATTTTATTAACAAAGTCGGTTTCGAAACCCATTTCAGCGACGATGTAATCCGGATCATAATTTCTAATTGCTTCGGTGTAAAATTCCAAAGGTTTTTCAATACAGTAATATTCATCTCTAAACTTTGCGTTAAACCGTGTTTTTATTGGAAGAATCGGAAAGTATTTTCCAGCCCACATGGAGCTGCATATTTGTACCGCGTCTAAGAATGCTGCTCGGCTATCCGGCCTGATTAAAAAAGCAAGTTTGATTGGCCTCAGAGTCTGAGTGACTAATATCTCCATTTCTAATATTT
>Ga0193722_1000106_pt1 | contig 17491 bp, 12 predicted proteins | sample H2m1metaG_FD_143044 | JGI IMG/M metagenome (GOLD analysis project Ga0193722, IMG submission 143044) | Soil microbial communities from a riparian zone of the East river system, Colorado, United States - H2m1 | ecosystem: Environmental > Terrestrial > Soil > Riparian zone | place: USA: East River...
CCCATTTTGTATCGGCGGCTCTACAGTTACGTCAAGCCGTACAAGGTACGTTTCATCCTGGGGCTGGCTTTAGGTCTCGCTTATGGCGGGGTCAATTCCCTTTTCCCGCTGGCGATTGCCCGGGTAACGAGCACCATTTTCCATGGCGCCGCTCCCAATCCGATGGCTGTGCGCCATAATCTTGGAGCTCTCGATGCGGGGCCAAAAATCAATTCGATCCTCCTGATTTGCCTCGCCATCCCTGCGATCATGACTGTTCGCAGCCTCTGTTCCTATGGAAGCACTTATTGCATGCAATGGGTGGCCAATAAGGTGGTGAGTGATATCCGGAGCCAGCTTTTCAACAAGATGATTCGCAACTCGATGGATTTCTTTAACAAGGCGCGTTCTGGGTTTTTGATGTCGCTTATCACGAACAACACCCGCGTCATGCAGATGGCTTTGCAGACCGTCGGCAGCGATGTCTTTAAGCAGCCGATCACCATCGTCGGCGCAATCAGTGTGCTTCTTTGGATGGATTGGAAGTTTACACTGGTCACATTGGTTCTTTTTCCAGCGTGTTTGCTGCCGCTTCGCGTTTACGGTCAACGCGCGCGAAAGGCAGTGCAAAACGAACAGGTCGGCATGGCGGAAATGGTGGTCACAATGCAGGAGACGTTTGCCGGCATTCGCGTGATCAAGTCGTTTGCGCGCGAGGCTCACCAGGAAAAGGAATTCAAGCGAAGCAATCAAATGCAGTTTTCCCAGATGATGCGCATCATCCGGTCATTGGAAGCTGTGGGACCGTTGGTCGAAACAATGGCCGCGATCGGTGTGGGGTTTGCGTTGCTTTACGTCTACGCGGCGAACCTGAGCGTCGGGCGATTTTTTGGATTGATTTCAGGGATTTTCATTCTCTACGACCCGATCAAAACGCTTAGCAGGATCCATTTGGTGATGCAACGGTCCGTCGCGGCTACGACTTCTATTTTCGAAATTCTCGATGCAAAGCCGACTGTCCAGGACGCGCCAAACGCGCTTGCGCTGAGTTCGTCACAGGGGCGGATTGACTTTGAAGATGTAACATTCCGCTATGCCAACACGGTTACCAATGCGATTAGCGATCTGGCTTTGCATATCGAGCCCGGCAAAACCTATGCCCTGGTCGGTGCCAGCGGCGCGGGTAAGAGCACGATTCTCTCGCTCATCCTGCGCTTATACGATCCGACTTCCGGAGCGGTAAAAATTGATGGTCGCGATCTGCGCTCGGTGACACAGAAATCGCTGCGCGAACAGATCGGGCTCGTTACTCAGGAAACGTTCCTGTTTCACGATACGATCTTCAACAATATCCAGTTCGGCCGGCTCGATGCGACGCCGGAAGAAGTTCGCGAAGCGGCGCGAGCGGCCTACGCGCACGACTTTATTATGGCCCAGCCGAAGAGCTACCAAACGGTGATTGGCGATAAAGGATGCCTTCTGTCCGGCGGCCAGCAGCAGCGTCTTGCCATCGCGCGCGCGGTACTGAAAAATGCGCCAATCCTGTTGCTGGATGAAGCCACTTCATCGCTCGATTCCGAATCGGAACAGCAAATTCAAAAGGCCCTCGCTGAACTGGCGACTGGCCGCACGGTAATCGCCATCGCGCATCGGCTTTCCACTGTCTTATCCGCCGATCAAATCATCGTAATGGACGGTGGCCGCATTAAGGAGGTCGGCACACACGCCGAGCTTCTCGAAAAATCCGGCTATTATCGCCGTTTGTACGATCATCAATTCAATCGTATTCCGGAGGAACCGGCTGCTGAGCCAGCCTTTGCTGTTGAGGAGCTTGTTTAGCAGTTAAAAGTTGAAGAGTTAAATGGTTACAAGGTCGCTTTATTCAGTCCCCTTTACCCTTTATAACCTTGTTGCTTTTTAACTTTTTAACCCTGCGCTTTTAGCCATGCCTTTTAACATCGACCTGCATACACATTCTTTTTTTTCCGGGGACGGTGTCTCCAGTCCGGAAGACATGATTGCAGCCGCTCGCGCCAAAGGCTTGCATGGCTTCGCGATTACCGATCACAACACGTGCGATGCGGTCAATTACCTGCTGCAAAAAGGCTTGATGCGACTGGACGGACTGCCGGTGGATGATTTTCTGATTCTTCCCGGAGTAGAAGTAACAACCGCCGATGGCCATCTTCTCTGCATCGGAGCAGAGCTTCCTTACCTGAAGGGAAAGCCAGCGCGCGAAGTGTGCGAAATGATCCATCAACGCGGCGGGCTGGCCATTCCTCCGCATCCATATGACTTGTTTCGCGCGGGGATCCGTTTCTCCACTCTTGAAACGCTACCTGTTGATGCCATCGAGGTTTTCAACGCCGCGACTACGCTTCGCCGCTATAATAGGTACGCTTTCAAGTACGCGCAGATTCGTGGTTTGCCTATGACTGCGGCGAGCGACGCGCACCATGCAGCAGCCGTTGGAACAGCTTACACAATCGTCAATACCGACGATTTTTCCGTGAAAGGAATTCTCGCGCAGATCCTAAAGAGCAACGAATTGAATCAAAAATACCAGACTCCGCGCGACAGCATTCGCAAAACGTGGAACAACTGGCTGCGGCTGCGTCGGCGGAAAAAGATCCCTGAGTTAGCCGAGAAAGATAGAGCCCGCAACGGCCGTTGAGGATTTAACCTTTTAACCTTCATCTCAATGCCCGCTTACATCATCGTTGAAATCGACGTCGTCGATCCTGTCGGTTACGAAGAATACAAGAAGCTCGCCGGTGCCACCGTGGAGAAGTACGGCGGCAAATACATCGTCCGCGGCGGCGAAACGGAAGTGCTGGAAGGCGACTGGAAGCCGAAGCGCATCGTAGTGCTTGAATTCGAATCGGCGGAGCGCGCCAAGGAATGGCTCAACTGCGAAGAGTACCGAGAACCGCGCAAGATGCGCCACCGCACAGCCAGGACAAACATGGTCCTGGTTGAAGGTCATTCTGCTCCATAGCCTTGCACAACGGCAGCTGTTGTAGCCGGCATCGCTGATCTCGGTCAGGATTCGTTCCCGCTGTGGAAATTTTCGATTGATCCTGGCCAAGGTTTTTTGCCAGTCTTTTCTTATGCGATTGCTAGTCGAGATACTTGTTATCAGCGCGTTGATTTATTTCGGATGGAACACGCCTTTCAAACAGTGGGGCGATCGGGCAACCACGGCGTTGCAAACGCACCTGCATTCCAAACGACAGACGCCTTCGCCGTGATCATGGTGCGCTCAGGCGGAAACTACTCAATCACTTCCTCAAGCTGACTACCAACCACAGTTCCGTCATCGCGGTCCAGCGCGATATGGAGCCAATATCGTTTCTCGCCTTCGACTACAAAGTTACTACCCGTAAGATCTTGGGCGTTTGGTTTATATCTTCCAGTTTGTGCAATAACGTCTACCATCAGATTCCAGGTCCGCGCTTGACCCGTATCTGTCAAAGCGCGCGCGATCGTCTGCTTTGTCTCGTCCGCCGAGGCTCCGGGAACCCCATGCAGCGCGGAAGCCGCCGCAGCGGCCAGGCGGGCAACATCTGCTCGGGTCAACGCGGGACCACGCCCCGCGGTGGTGCTCGTCGTCTCTTGAACAATGGCTTGCGCTGCGGCGAGCGCGTCGTTCTGGGAAACTAGATAGGTCGGGTCTGGTGGCGGAATTTCGGCGCCGGGATCATGTACCCACGCCCCTTTGATAATCGAGGCGAGAACAGGGCCGTTTCTCGTGTTAAGGTTGACAATGCCTGCGCGTGCGCTTGCCTCGTTATAAGTAAAGAAATCGAGGATTGCCTTGTCATGACTTGTCGCAGACGCGAAATCCAGGGTCTTACTCGCTGTGGTAGAAGCGGGGTTATAGGCGTAGCCAAACTCGCCGACATTCTCAAAGCGCCGGTTGAGAAGTACATAGTTTAAGGGCACACCCAATGACAGCGGATTCGGCGCGAGCGGTGGTCGCTGCAAATTGAAATTAGGATCGTCGTATGACATGGCTTCTATTCCGTAGGCGTAGCTTGCACCGCTATAGTCGATGATCGTAATCGTGTTGCCAGTGGTGCCGTCGCCTGGGTTATTGGGATCAGGATCATTCAAATCATCGCCGTCGTACAGATCGATCAGTGCCGCTCCGATATTGAACGTGTTCTGGATGCGATTGGGATCGTTAACGCCAACCGCCTCGTTTGTGGCGTAGTTGATGATCTGGAAAAAGTCCGGGTCGGCTGGCAACGCGTTGATGTCGTGGCTGTGGCCAGGGCCGCCATATTGCCAATGACCGTAATAATTGGGATTAGTGAGGCGATTAAGCCCTCTGTTTCCATCCACCCACACCAAGCCAAATAGCCTGAAAAAATCGGTTTGCTTCTGTAAGCCCCAGGCGTGGCCCTTACCGTTATTCCCGGGGCGAATCCGGAAACCCGGTATCACTATTTGCAAGTTAGTCATATCGAACCTTGTGGACAATCTATTCCCGCTCCTCAGGGGCCAATCCTGCGCCGGCCGGTTCTTTTCGCGGGAAAACGTCCCGAGGTACTGAAGCAGGCTCTGGCTGAAGTCGATAGTCCTTTGAAGCTTTATTAATTCCTGCCGGCTCATCGCCGCTTGGTCCGTTCGGTTGTTTTGGACTGCTGTTGAGACGGTGGTGAAAGATGTGGCTAAAGGATACGCAGCCCCCAGGAAATTGCTGGCGTAAAAATCTGCATTGCCCAAAGGAAATGAGGGGGTATCGAAAGATGCACCAATTTGTTGAGTCGTGGCATAATTTCGCCAGCCCATTAACTTGTTGATCTGAGTAGCGTTAAGAAAATTGCCCATGTCGCCGACTGGCGTTGTCGGAATTATCGCGGTCGGGGTCGATGGAAGAGTCGTGAGATCAGCAAAAGCAAGGGTTCCCTTCCTTGCACGGTTAACCGGCCAGGGAGTCGAGTCAGGCGTTACAAATCCGGTGACTGTCAGGGTCCATGTTGAGGTGTCAATGGGACAGCCGGGTGCTGTTACGCTGAGCAGGATGTTGAAGATTCCAGGGCTGGTGGGTATGCCAGAGATATTTCCGGTGCTTGCATCTATGGATAAACCGTGAGGTAGAAAGTTTGCAGAAACGGTACCCGGATGGTTTGTACTAGGCGTCCAGGAGAACGGGGCTCCGGTGGGTATAGAACGAGGCAACTGACCACTCTGGTTAAACCTTGGACAAGGAGCGTTCGGCGTGAACGCTGCCAGCATAAGTTCGCTCTCTTCCACAGGATACCTCGGAGCCAGTCTTCGAGTAGGCCGGGTAGGCCGAGTCAGGTTCGCATAGTTGGGAAATCCTCCAATGTTGACATCGATCAACCCGCCTTCGTCATACACCGCAAAGGCATACCTGCCGATTACTGCGCTGGGCGCAGGCGTCGGCTTGGGTCCCTGAGCAGTTACCAGCACCCAATCCGGCGCGGTGAAACTGGCTACAGGTCTGGAATCAATCGCATTGGTGGTACTCGCTCGAGGAATCAAGTAATGACTGTTCCAACGAGCCAAACTGATCGAACGGCCATTGGCCGAGGCATCAGTCGAACGAACAGTCGAAGCCCTGCTCTCCGCAGCATTTCGAGAGCTGTAGCGAATGAGATTGGGATTGTCGTCAGGAATCCCAGCCGGGTAGCGCGCTGGCTGAATATAATAGGGCGGGGCAGCTGTAGGCGTCGGATGAGCGAGAATTTCCTGCTTAAGATCGCTGACCGTGATGTCGAGAGCGCTGCGCGCGAGCAGATCGGCTGAGGTATCGTTATGGCTCGACTGGGCAAGCTGCCTGTCTGTAGTCGTACGTGAGAAGTAGGCTAGGGCTATGCCCGTCAAAAGCACCACCAATGCAAGCACAATCATCAGCGCGGCACCTTTGGACGAATGATGGCGAGAGTGGAATAAGGTTTTCATGGAGTAATCAAAGAACAGGCGGAGAGAGGTAAAAAAAGCGTTCGTACAGCCGAATGCCGGAAAGCGCCGGGGGGGGCAACGGCGCATTTGTATTTGGATCACGCGCGTTATTAATCGTGTTCTGCCACTGTGCACGCAACTGGCCTGGAATCATCCCCGAGGCATACTCGGACAAAAAGTTCACTTGGCTCGGCGTATTAAACGTCGCAATCTTGGTATTGTTGAGAAGCACCTTGCTTTTGGAATCAATCACCGCGATGTCCGCAACAATGGCTGCGATGCCCGAGACATAGGTTGGCGGCGTGATTGAAAGACTTCCGTCCGCCTTTAACAGGTAGCAATATTCAAACCTGAAGACCTGCGGTCCGATCACTTCGGAAGATGGGTCCGAACCGCTGTTTATACTCGGAAAAGCTGCTGAGATTTTGATTGGCATAAAAACAACCGGTGTATCAGTTGAGGACACGCCGTTCCAGACCAGGCCTTTTGCCATCCGCTCCATCTGGTTTTGAGAGTTAATCCGGTAAGCCACTAGTGAGACAGGGCTTTGTGAACCACTCGAGGGGTAGTAACCTGGCACTGTACTGTAAAATGTTATTTGATCGTTTCCAGCCATTGCGCCGCCTGCGGAGTTCGGTGCGACCGTTCCCTTGGCCCAGAAGTCAACGTCGCTTCGCTTCACCAACTGTGCGAAATCGATAGCCATTCGATCCAGGAGCTGTCGTGCTTGTGAGTCAGCGTCCATTTGTTTGTGACCGAGGTTCGTTATCGTTGCGGCGCTGTTAAGAAGCTGCGTGGCTAGAAGAACTAGTAACACCAGCACCCCTATGCTAACTAGAAGCTCTGCAAGGGTAAACGCAGCACGGTGATGCCTTACGTCTTTCATCTGGAGTTCTGGAGTCCTGCGATCAACCATAGATTCAGTTCCTATCGAATGCAGCGAACATCTCTACGGACCCACTAGGCGCGCCAACCGCCGGATCAACTGGCGCCGGCCACGTGACCTTAACATCGGCATAACTCAATCCGGCCTGACTCGGAGAAAACGTTATCCTTGCACGGTATCGCGAATTCGTGCCTAACGATGTCGCAAACTGTCCCGCACCGTCGAAGTACAATGTTTTCGAAGAGCCAAATGTGATGCCATATTGCGGGGATATCGAGGATGTTGTCGCCCGCATATCCGCGATCACGGAGGCGATGATGTTGGTGGCAGCAGTCTGGGACGTTGCGTTGCGATTTGTTTGCACACCGACAGGGATCAGGCCAAATACTGCGATCAGGCAAAAGGCGGCAATGCCAATAGCTAGGGTCACTTCTACGAGAGAAAAGCCCGAATGGTTAGCCCTTTTCATCGACGATAAATTTTTACGCTGCTACCAAAGCCAGTGATCTGAACCGCTGCGACGTTGCCTATGTAGTTACCTGCGCTAGGTGTAGGCGTAGGAACGATGCTCCCATGAGTCTGAAGCAAACCAATCTCAATTACCCGTCGGACGTCATATGTACTGTTGATTCTGCATTCGCCGCGCGGAGTGAATTGCAACGTTTTTCGAAATACATATTGGGCGGTGGGCGCAGGAGCTCCAACCGGATATTGAAATGGAAACTGCGAGTCGGTCAGCGGTGCACTTAAACCCGCCAGATTTAAGTCGCCAAAACGCGAATAGTTATAGTCGCTGCCTGGCGACGGCGATGGCCGTGCGTCAAAGGAGTCCCCAGTTCCCGTGCCAGCCGCAAAAAGTGGCAAGTGAACATTGTCGACCTTCACCAATTTTGTTACGACTGTTAGTTTAGTTGGATCGATAGGATCGGGATTATTAAGGCTGTTCGGGTTGTAAATCGTTGTGCCATCCCTTGAAGCAACGATTGCCATCACAACTCTTCCGCTTGGATATGGCGATGCGGCTGGGGTAGCCGTCGGCGTCGCCGGGGTATTAGAGCCCGCATTCTCCTCTGCAAATCCGACCCATACATAAGTGTTATTTGCTTTGGCGTAGGTGCGTGCCGTCTCGAGCGCGCCCTTGATCGTGTATGCGGCGCTGGTGACGTCGCCGGCGCCTTTAATGGTTGTAAACGCTGGAGCGAGTAACACCAGCAAGACGGCGATGATGCCGACGACGATGAGCAGTTCGAGAAGCGTAAAACCGAGGCAGCGGCCACGCGCCACAAAGGGCCGAAGTCGGCGGCTAGAAATCATACGCCGGAGAATGCGGCGGCTGAGACAGCCGCCGGCACAATGCCGCTCGCTGGCATACTGGGGAAACATGGGAGTGGAGGAGGAGCGCGCATTATAGCAGGGGTCTGCCTTCGCACAAGAACACGTTCGCGGTGCCAGACTGGCGTCTCGCTTTATCGCGCCTTACTTCTCTTTCGCCGGCAACTTTGAGGCATGGCTGGCGGGCAAACGCCACCGGTTACCGGCTTCGTTTTCATCACCAAACTCGCATTTTCTGTCTGCTCCTAATGACCAATAAGAACAGGCCCACGGAGTACTGACTTCTGTTGCGGCTGGGGACAGCCGCCTCTACAGTTTGCCCCTTATGCCATACAAAGATGTCGCTCTGCCTGCAGGCGAAAAGATTACCAGAACCGACAAACTCAATGTGCCGGATCAACCGGTCATTCCATTTATCCGTGGAGACGGCACCGGGCCGGACATCTGGGCCGCGAGCGTGCGTGTGTTCGATGCCGCGGTCGAAAAAGCGTACGGCGGCAGAAAAAAGATCTCGTGGTTTGAGGTATACGCCGGCCAGGCAGCAAAGGACAAATTCGATGAATGGCTGCCGGAAGATACCGTTGAAGCCTTCCGCGAGTATCACGTAGGGATCAAAGGTCCACTAACTACGCCGGTCGGCGGCGGCATTCGTTCGCTGAACGTTGCGTTGCGGCAGCTTCTCGATCTTTTTGTTTGCCTGCGGCCGGTGCAGTACTTCGATGGCGTCCCCTCGCCTCTCAAGCATCCGGAAAAAGTTAACATGGTGATCTTCCGCGAAAACACGGAAGACATCTACGCAGGGATCGAATTCGCCGCCGGCACGCCGGATGCGCAAAAGGTTCTTGATTTTCTAAAGAAAGATTTTCCGCAGCAGTACGATAAGATTCGGTTCGGGACAAAACAGAAAGCAGCGGACTTTTGGAAAAAAGTCGGGGCGCCGGAAAAAGACGACGTTTGCGTAGGGATCGGAATCAAACCGGTCAGTCGATCCGGCACCGTTCGCCTGGTGCACAGCGCGATCTCTTACGCGATTGCGAATCGCCGCAAGAGCGTGACGCTCGTCCACAAGGGTAACATCATGAAATTCACGGAGGGCGCTTTCCGCGACTGGGGGTATGAAGTCGCAAAACAATACTTCGGCGCAAAGGAGATCGATGGCGGTCCGTGGTGCGAGATTCCCATGGGCAAACCGGGTGCTGGCATTGTGATCAAGGACGCCATTGCCGATAACGCGCTTCAGCAATTTCTCTTACGGCCAGCGGATTATGACGTGATCGCCACCCTTAATCTGAATGGCGATTACATGAGTGACGCGCTGGCGGCGGAGGTGGGCGGAATCGGAATCGCACCTGGAGGAAACATCAATTACATCACGGGCCACGCGGTGTTCGAAGCAACCCACGGCACCGCACCGAAATATGCCAACCAGGACAAGGTCAATCCGGGCTCAGTGATTCTTTCAGGCGAAATGATGTTCCGTTACATGGGCTGGACAGAAGCAGCAGATTTGATTCTAAAGGGCCTGAAAGGCGCGATTGCGAGCAAACATGTCACTTACGATTTCGCGCGCTTGATGGAAGGAGCGACCCAGATCAAGTGTTCGCAATTTGGAGATAATGTCATCGCTCATATGTGAGTTCACAGTGGAGCGAAATGACGAAGCACCAAATGTCGAAGGAAATGAAGAAGCACCGGCGCGATTCGTTAGATCGTTACACCCTTACGTCGGGTTTGCGACCGAACTATTCAGCGATTCCACGATTTAACATGTCGAAGTTCTTCGTCATTTGTTTGCTCCTAGGTTTGTCAGCAGGAGCCGGCAGCGCGCTCGCCGAAAAGCGCAACATCACTGAAAAAGATCTGTTCGATTTCGTCTGGATTGGAGACCCACAAGTTTCGCCGGACGGGTCGCGAGTGGCGTTTGTGCGTGTGACGGTCAACGAGAAGAAGGACGGTTACAATACCTCTATCTGGACCGTTCCGCTCGCAGGCGGCGAAGAACCTCATCAACTAACAAAAGGGAACCATGATTCCACACCTCGCTGGTCGCCTGACGGGAAGTTTCTGCTTTTCCTGCGCGCGAGTGAGAAAGATGGCAAGCCGGAGCCGCCGCAACTGGCGCTCCTGCCGACGGCAGGCGGCGATTCATTTGTCTTCACCGATGTGCCGAAAGGAGCAGGAAATCCAAGCTGGGCCCCAGATGGAAAAACGATTGCGTTCACCAGCGACACAAACGCGGAAGACCTGGCCAAGCAGGAAAAGAAGAAAGCAAAAGAAGAAGAAGCAAAAAAAGCGGGCAGTGGAAATGCTCCCGCAAGTGCAGATGAACGCGAGAGCGATGTTCGCGTGGTCACGCGCGCCGTTTATCGGCAGGACAATGAAGGCTACGGCGATCCTAAGCATCCCTCACACATCTGGCTCGTGAGCGCACCGCGCAGTGCTGACGAAAAAGTAAAGCCACGCCAGCTCACTAAGGGCCGATTCGATGAAGATAGCGCCACCTGGTCTAAGGACGGTTCGCAGATCTATTTCACATCGGACCGGAATGACGAACCGTATTACGAGCTGCCAAAGACTGATCTTTATTCGGTGGCGGCAGCCGGCGGCGAACCAGTAAAAATCACAACGATTGATTTACAGATCGGAGGTTTTGGCCCCGGCGGAGGCGCGCTGTCGCTTAGCCCCGATGGGAAACAGGTCGCTTTTACAGCATCAACCACACGCCCGATCGCCTCATACACACAGCCCGATCTCTGGGTCCTCGATCTTTCGCCAAATGCAAAGCCGCGCAATTTGACCGCGAACTTTGATTTCGATGTGCCCGGGTTCGTGATTGGGGACGGCGCACCCCCGCGGGCAGGTGGACAAAACAAGCCGATCTGGACGCCAGATGGCAAAGGCCTCATCGCCGTTTACACGAAGGAAGGGAAAGCAAATCTCGCGCTGTTCGATCTGCCTGTCGCCCAGGACGCCGATCTCGGCAGGATTGGAGTACACGATTTAACATCTGGAAACCAGGGCGTGATGAATTTTCGCGCATTGCCTGATGGGTCGAAGTTAATCTATGTGGTTTCAACACCGACGCGCATCAACGATCTTTTTGTCCTGGATCGCACGACCAGTGATGCGACGCCTAAACAGTTGACGCATGTCAATGACGAACTGTTCGCCAAGCTAAACCTGACCGAGCCTGAAGAGATTTGGTACGACAGCTTTGATGGCAAGCACATCGAAGGCTGGGTGCAAAAGCCGCCAAACTTCGATTCGCACAAAAAATATCCTCTAATCCTCAACATTCATGGTGGGCCGCACGTCGCGTATGGTTATGTTTTCGACCACGAATTTCAGTGGATGGCGGCCAAGGGTTATGTGGTTCTCTATCCGAACCCACGCGGAAGCACAACTTACGGCCAGGAATTTGGGAACATCATTCAGTATCATTATCCGGGGGACGATTACAAAGATCTGATGGCTGGCGTGGATGAGTTGATCAAGCTCGGTTACATCGACGATAAGAAGCTCGGCGTGACGGGCGGTAGCGGAGGCGGATTGCTGACCAACTGGGCGGTGGGCCAAACAAACCGTTTTGCCGCAGCCGTCGCGCAGCGGGATATCGCCAGCTGGGAAGATTGGTGGTATACGGGAGACTTCACGCTCTTTCAGCCGAACTGGTTCAAGGTGCCGCCATTCGAAGACCCACAGGAGTATCGAGCGCGTTCACCGATCAATTTTATCAAGAATGTAACAACGCCGATGATGTTTATCCTTGGCGAAGCCGATTACCGGACGCCACCGGGCTCGGGCGGAGAACAAATGTTTCGGGCGCTGAAATTCCGTAAGATACCCGCCGTGATGGTTCGATTCCCCAACGAATCGCACGAACTTTCTCGCTCCGGTCAGCCGTGGCATCGCGTCGAGCGCCTACAGCATATTGTCGGTTGGTTCGATCACTGGTTAATGGGTGCGCCCAAGCCAGAATACGAGATCGTACCGCCAGAAGAAGGGCCGGCCAAGAAAGGCAGCACGCTGGCCAAATAGATCATGCCGTCCGGCAGGATGGCAAAAAGTTAAACCGGTTAGAACGGTGACACCGTCACCCGCCCCGCTCCCCTTCCGACGCCAAATCTGGTTTTAACCTTTTAACTTTGTAACGCTTTAGCTCCTCTCACGGACATCGAATTACTCTGGGTGAATCAGTTAGCTCTTGCGTTGTGCCGGCAACGCGAAGATGGATCACGTGTGGACGCTGATCTCTGAACTGCGGCGGAGTCGGAATCTTAAAAGCGTGTCGACCGTTTCCGTAACCGGCATCCATGAGATCCTCTCGGAACTGATTCGCCGGGAATGCCATGACATACTGGTCACGATCCCAAAGTTCAATATGGACCTCAGCGTCCGCATCGTTTTTGTCCCAAACCCAGCCAGAGAGCGCTGTGCAGTCTGCGTGATCGATTTTGCTGGCAAAATGCGACAGCGGTGCAGCCCCAATGCGTCCCGAAAAAATCAGCAAGCCGAAGCAAACACACTGGAACGTGATGAAGGTGGCCGCGAGCCGCGAGACAACACCGTCCCGCCAATAGCGGTGCATCTTGCTCCAGCGGGAAAAAATGTGGAACGCGGAAAGCAACACCGCCTGATAAAATCCGTACGCAATGTAATGGAGTTCGGGCCCGTGCCAGAGTCCCATAAGGCCGAAAGCTAGAAAATAGCCGACGATCGGGGCGACTTCCTTATGCGCAAACCATTTGCCGCGCATGGCCGCGTAGAGAAAGCGCATGTAAACATGGTCTCGAAACCAAAATGAAAGAGTGATGTGCCAGCGATTCCAGAAATCACGGATATTTCGGGCGAGGAACGGTCGATCGAAGTTTTCTGGAGTATGGACACCAAAAAGATAACTCACAGCAATGGCGAAAGCGCTGTAGCCGGCAAAATCGAAAAATAAATAGAAGCTGTACGCATACATGTAGCTGACCAATGCCGCAAAGCTCCCGCTACTGGCAGCTCGCTCCATCCAGTATTGTTTAATCAGCGCGGCGAGGATGAATTTGTAAAAGAACCCTCGAAAAATGCGATGCACCGCGCCGTCGAGATCGATAAGAAATTCAGCGCGTGTTCGCCTCTTTCTCCATTCGCCTGCGAACCGTTGGAACCGGTCAATTGGGCCGGCTGAAATCGTTGGGAAGAAAAAAAGGTACATCGAGAAATCGAGCGTCCCAGGCAGAGCGATGACTTTGTCCCGCAGGCAAAATACGACATCCAACGCCCGAAACGTGATGTACGAAATTCCGAGAAAACCAAACTCGCTTTTCGGCGACACGATTGGAAAAAATTTGGACGCTGCAAGCGGAAGCAGGCTTGCCGCGACCGCAACATAAAACGGCCAGCCGGCTCGAGCCCCATTCTTAGTGAACACGCATACCGTTGCCCATTGCCAGACGGCGAAACCGATCACGATCCAGATTTCGCGAACCGCAAAATGTGGTCGGATGTCTAATAGCCCGTGATACTGCACGATGAGCATCGCGGCAGTCACGAGCGTCGCCCAGCGCCAGCCTGCTTTGCCAAACAGACCCAGAATGAGCGTCGGAACTACTGCGTAAAGCAGCAGCCCAAAATATGTGAAATCGGCGTAGGGAATCACAGAGACTGAGCCAGCTGGGCTCTGTCGGCCTTGCCGTTCGCTGTCATCGGAAAAACATCGAGAAAAACGAATTTGCGCGGCATCATATACACTGGTAGCCGCTCTGCCAGCTGCCGTCGCAGCGACTGTGTCCGCTCGAAATGCGATGCCTCAATTCGGCTGCTGAGCACTACGAAAGCGGCAAGCGACTGGGCCGCGCCGTTCTTAATCACCGGTGTGACTACTGCGTCCCTCACAGAGGGCAACGCCAGCAGGTTCGCTTCGACATCGCCAACTTCGATGCGGTAGCCGCTGATCTTGAGCTGCGAATCCATGCGGCCCTCAAAAAAAAGCAAGCCATCGCGAAATCGACCCTGGTCGCCGGTCCGATAAGCGCGCCGATCGCCTTGCTCAAAGAATGCGGCTGCCGTGAGCCCGGGACGCCCTAGGTAGCCTGGACTGACATTTGGTCCCGCGATGACAATTTCGCCTCGCTCTTGTGCTGGCAAAGTTTCTCCAGCGTCACTCACAATGAGCACATCGGTCCCGGGCGTCGCGCGCCCCACTGGCAGCGCCGAATATTTCTCCAAAATTGAAAGGTCTATCCGTACGGAGGTGGTGGCCACCGTCGCCTCAGTCGGGCCATACATGTTCCACACCTGGGCCCGCGGAAAGCGCTCAAGCAGACGAGCCGCAGTTTGCGCGGCGAGTGTTTCACCGCAAAAAAGAAATCGCCGAATGCGTGGAAGCATTCCTTCTGAAAATTTCTCTTCAACCAGGCACATTTGTGCAAACGATGGCGTGGAAACCCACGTGGTCGTGCCGGAATTTCCAAGCGCGCGATAAAGCATTTTCGGATTGGCCACCAGATCGCGATCTACGCTGAAGAGAGTGCTTCCCGTGGCAAGGCTGCAATACAGATCCATCACTGAGAGATCGAATGAGAATGGCGCCGTATTCAGGAAGGTCTCCCCTAGAGGGACGAACTTCTGTTCCTCAAGCATCCATCTAACGAAATGTTCCAGGCATCCAAGCGTAATGATGACGCCTTTCGGCTCTCCGGTGCTCCCGCTGGTGAACAAAATGTAAAACGGGTCATCGCACTGTGCGCGGGTCTCAGGAGCAGGCGTGGCAGCACAGGAAAGTCTTGCGATGTCTTCCGGCGTGAGAAGTAACGCGGGGCGCGAGATTGCCAGAATTTTGTCGATCCGTTGTTGAGGCAATACTGTGTCCAGCGGTACATACGGCCTGCGGGATTTTACCGCCCCTAGAAATGCGATGAGCATCTCAGGCTCCCGATGGCCGAGCACCGCGATTGGAGCGCGATCGTCGCCAAAGCGTTTTGCCAGGTGCGCAGCGAGGGTGTCTGAACGCCGGCGGAGCTCACCATATGTCAGCCTCTGATCTCCGCTGATGTGTGCGATCGCACTTGGAGCCGCAAGAGCCCAATGATCGATTTGTTCGATGAGATTCACTCAAAAACCCTGATAAACAAATGGTGGCGTGGAGAAATCGCCTCGACCGTACATCGCGATCAAGCCCGCAATAATAGCGAAGTAATACAGAATCAGCAGCGCCCGCCAGAGCGCTGGATGGGCCTTGATCCAGCTCACACGTTCACCCGCATCCGGCTCTCAAGATCAGCGATAATCTTGCCCGGCGTCTCCCAATTTTCGCGCTCGAATTCTGCCGGAGAGATTTTGAGACCGAATTCCTCTTCGATTCCTATCATCAACTCCACCGTCTTGATAGAGTCCAAAAGCTGGCACTCATAAAGAGGTAGCTCGAGGTTGGCGCGGACCTCGTCGGTTTCGGCAACCGAGGCTAAAAGTTGCAATACTTTTTCGTGAAAACTGTTATTCATGACAGATAAATGGCGAGCCTGCGACTCGGGTTATAGACCATCGATGACCACTCAACTCCTTGGGACGCGTCCATGAAAAAAATCGTCAAGAGCGCGATCGTAAAAGAGCCAACCTTCTTGTGTTAGATGCGTATGTTGAGCGTCAAGAAACGTGGGATCCTCGTCGTGGTCTTCGAACTCGATCAGCTCAAAATCGTATCGCTGTGCGAGCGCGCGCATTTTTTCGTAATAGTTCTCACGAGCCAAACGAGAATACCCCTGCCGGTCATAAAACCGTCCGTCCATCGGCATGCTGAGAAGAAGTGGGCGGGCGTGAACTTCAGCCAGCGCGCGCAATAACAGCTCCAAGTCGGCCCATTCAGGTGCCGCATTCATGCGCTTAAGAAACACCGAGTCAAAACGACCACGCGTCGTTGATTCAACTTTCGCAGGCGCATTTTCGAGTTTGACTCGTGTCCAGATGCTGGCTTCGCTCGATTTTGCGATGGATATCGGCCGATCCCGCCTTTGTCGCCGTCGTGCCTGGGCAGCATTCGGAACATAAAGAATATGCGCGACTGAGGCAAAGTGGTCCTGCAACTCCCAGCCGGCCGTATATATCTTTCCAAACGGCAAGATCGCGCAGAAAATCAGCCGATCGCACCAGCTCCCAGACGAGAGTCGCCTCAGCGCAAACTCCAGGAAAGGATGTTTTTCGACGGTGCCCGGAAACTGCAACATGCGCGAAGCGATATCTCGCTTGAGCTCAAAATCGACAGCGCTGCCGAACGTCAGTTCGCTGGCTGCCAACGGCGAGAAATTCCCTTCGTACCAATCCCCCTTCGTGGCGGGCATCAGAAACCAGACAGGCGAAAGCGATATCGCAAGCCTTCTGCCGCGCAGGTCCGACCCCAGCGCTGCGATCTTTTGCAAAATAACTAACGACGTAGTGCCAATTGTGCCGACTGGCGAAACTTGAAAGCCTGTGGGCGCATTTTGAAAAAATTTGTTTGCCCGATCCGGCACTCCGATAATCAGCTCGGAGCTGCCGTACAGTGGTAAAACCCTCCTCGCACGAGCGGCTGTCCGTTGAAAGACCATACCCTGGTCTTTGAGCTGAAATCGCCTGGATGCAGTCCACGCAAGAGCGCGTTGTTCAAGATGAATTGCAACCATCCGCGCCACCAACAAGATCGTCACAGCAACGCCGACGGCGATAACGGCTGAAAACAAATGCGGTATGCGGATTCGGGCTGGACCCATGGGGACTGCAGCCTATGCCCGCGAGTAGCACCCCGCATGTGAGCCAAAATATGAAGATCCTGTAGGATATTATCCTACAGCGTCGCTCTAATCAGCTCCGGGGTGCGCGCCCATGAACGAAATCGTCAAGGGCTCGGTCGTAATAAATCCATCCTTTCGCCGTCAGGTGACTTTGGTGACGGTAAAGAAAAGCCGGGTCTTCATCATGCCCCTTAAATTCAACTAATCGAAAATGGTACCTCTGTACGAGGTCGCGAAGCTTCACGTAATAATCTTCGCGAGCCGAACGCGACACCCCTTTCCTATCGTACAGATCGCCGGCAATTGGCATAGTACATAGCAGTGGCGAGGCGTGAACCCTTGCGAGGGTGCGCAAGAGCAATTCCAAATCGATCCAGGCGGTGGATGCATTCATGCGGTCCCGAAATTCGTCGTCACGACGGTCAATCGTTTTGTCTCCGCTCAGGCTCGAAGCGTTTGTAACCATGTCCGTATCCGTGACCTTACTTTCGTCTACGCTCGCGATAAGCTTCGACCAATCGGATGTTCCTGAATGAAACGGCGCTGCGGACCTGATCTTATGCCGGATGTAATTGAACGCCGCAAAATGATCTTGCAACTCAAGTACGGT
>Ga0193722_1000108_pt1 | contig 17363 bp, 21 predicted proteins | sample H2m1metaG_FD_143044 | JGI IMG/M metagenome (GOLD analysis project Ga0193722, IMG submission 143044) | Soil microbial communities from a riparian zone of the East river system, Colorado, United States - H2m1 | ecosystem: Environmental > Terrestrial > Soil > Riparian zone | place: USA: East River...
ATTTATCTAAGAGCGCATGTGTTATCTACTCCAGTTACAAACACAAGATAATCGGATACTCTCTTTAATATATAGCAAGGTATCTTTAATAGTTTCTTTATATACTTGTCTATACTACTATACAAGCAGTATAATAACTTTCATTATATATCATTCACATTACTATTGTATATAAACACTAAAACATAATAGCTTTTCTTATATTCGGATTATTACTACTACTATTCGGGTTAATTAGATTTGCACTAATAATTTCCTTGACCCTAACAAGGCGTCTCACTACTCGACCTTAACCCGTTATATAAGAAATAAGTGATTCGAACACTTAACTTATCACGTGTAAAATGATCACTCTAACCTATTGAGTTAATTTCTCTTTTGTAATTATAAGCTATTTATTAATTTTACAAAAATAAAACTTATTTTTATATAATTTACCCGTTTCTATATATCTATATAAAGTAGTTCTTGGTATATTATATAACTTAGATATTTTCATAGCATTATCTAATATTTCAATTAATTTATGGTTATGATCATAAACTTTTATTTTATTATTTTTTATTTCAGATATAAAAGTAAGACCTTTATATTTATTATCATTATTTATATACTTACGCATAAAAGATATGCTGACATTAAAGTGTTTTGCCGCCTTTCTAATACTGGGAAATTCTCTTAGAAGGTTATTTGAATTATCATAAACTTTTATAATTAAACCTATACTTGTTAAAGATAATCTTAGTTTAGTTTCAAATGTCATATTATTATATTTTTTATATAACTTATTAGATTCGGATATCTTTTTTATTGTTTCCTGTCTATGATGCTTACCTAACATAGGGGGCTTAATAAAACCTTTAGTTTTTATAGCCTTTATAAGACTTATTTTAATTTTCAGTTTTGTTTCTTTGGTATGATACTTACCATACATAGGATTATTAGAACCTTTATTATTAATACTCATATTAAATCTTGTCTCACTTGCATGAGTTTTACCATACATAGGATTACCTTTACCTTTATTTTTAATACTTAAATTATTTCTAGCTTCTTTGGATAGCTTGCGACCAAATGTTGAGCCGGCTAGTTTCAATATATTATATTCAGGATTTAACAAATCTAAATAATATTGTTCTCTAGCTATTAAAACATCTTTATTGCAATATTCTAGTATATCTAACTTAAAATTAAATATTTTATATTTAAGTATTGCTTTACTTATTAAACTATGACCTCTAGTTCTTATTCTTCTATATCTATCTATACAGTAATAATCAGATAATCTTTTATTTAAATTTGTAGAAGAACCTATATAACTTTTACCATTTATCTTATTAACTCACCTATAAATACCACTTTTATGTGCATTTTCCTTATAAATATAATATTTATATACATCCGGATTACTATACGTAATTATAGGAACTATTTCTATATTTTTATTAGGGCTCATAATATTATTGTTCTTATTTTATAAAAGAGACTAAGTTCTCTAAAAGATAGATATTTTGTATCAATATCGTTATCGTTACTATTGTGTATTAAGTGTATAAAAAACCTTCGAACATAACAATTCCTTTACCCAAAAAAGGCGCCATCCCAGCTTGGCTTTAATCCGTCTTAATATAAATATATCATTATATGTTTAATATACAGAGAATATCCGATTCGAACGGATGTGATTTATTAAATCAAATAAGTTTCAAGCTTATCGCTATAGTCCACTCAGCCAATTCTCTTATATAAGCTTATAATATTTATATATACCCAATTTTTGATATAAATACTAAAATTATAAAATAAAAACATATATCTTTAAAAATATTATATTATTATTATTACTAAAAACAATAGTATAAAATATATACTATATATATAAAGAATAAGTGATTTGAACACCACAATTAAAAAATAATTTAACCATTTTAAGTAATTCAGCTTCATTATTTAACATGGTTATTTTATACTTTAAACTAACACTAATTTTAAATTTTGCTTTATCATTTTTTGGCGTTAAGATAGAGAAACATCCCTCAGCATCAGTTAACCCTGTTATAAAATAAGGGTTTAAAATAACATTGTTTTTACTATTAATAATATTGTTGTTATGTTCATTATTTCTCATATTATGGTTTATATTATAAAAAAGAGGCTCGATTTCCCTGAAAATTACATATCTTTTTGGTATAGTGTTTTAATAGTAAATATTTAAGTCTAATTATTCATATCATTTTACTGAATTAGGACTTACGAAACTAGGGTTTAATTTTTTTATTCCTGCTTCTGTAATACGAATTTTACTCATATAATATTTAATATGGGAAAGACAATTCAATACATGTTTATCTAATAATTTTTCAAAACTTGGGTTTCTTATCGGTTGATTTATAGCTTCTCCATATAAATGATGTCAATATTCATACTTTGCACTTCAATCATTAACCTTAACCAGATCATTAACATAAAGAGTATTTAAAGCATTTAATCTTTCATTAATCTGATGAGGATTACTTAGCGAAATAGCTTTTAATTCTTTTAATCTTTCACCAATCTCGGGGTCCACAACAGTCTGTTGTGTTTCCTGTGTTGACTGTGTTGCATAAGATAACATAGTATCGTTCGTACCTGCGACCCCGCTAGAATTAATATCTTGACATAATATAGGATCCGTGAAAAAATAGATAAATATTAGGGTGTATGATATCATTATAATTAAGTATAATAATAAGGGATGACTTATGAGAAATAGCCTATAAATGAAGATTTTAATATGAAATTTATTCATGTATATTTTATATTAAGATATATTAAAAAGAGGCAATTCCTCTATAATATCGTATAAAACTTACCCATAATTAGATTCAAACCAATTTTAGACTTAATTTATAGTAGTCTAACATCAAGATGGGATATATATATATATATATACATATATTGTACAACACATTCCTATAAGCATATAAAGTTATAAATAAAACCTGTTTTATTTATTTAAATTTATAGGTAACAATAAATCAGTGTGCATTTTTAGAATATTGTTTAATATATATTCTTTTTGAAAAGAAAGATATTTTGGATCTATTTTCTCCTCATTAACAACACTTATATATAACCCTATTAAAGATTCAGTGTATGAACAATATTCTCTATTTTTTAAGTGTATAGATACATAAGCAACTAATTTATTGTAATAATCCTCCATACAATCTTCATTATCATTTAAACTAAATAACTTAAAAGGGAACTTACCTATAATTCTGGCATTAAAATCAAACAAATGAATATAATAAAGATTATTTATACTAAATTCATACAAGGGATCTTTGAATAATGAAATAACTTCTTTTTTAAACCCAAAAAGAGTTAAATCTTCTGGGTGAAAATATACAAAATAAAATTTTAATTTAGTTTCATACATTGTTGTGCATATTATTTTTAAACTTAGAAAGAGTCATATTTACTCTAAACACTATATAGATATATATACATATAAAGTCTAATTATATGGATATTATTGGATAATTATACGACTAATATCTATATATTCTACAATAATATCATGTAAGTCATATAATAAATTTATATAATTACTATTGTAATAGTCAAACATATAATTTGGATATACATTTATATTAGATTTTTCTAAAGATAATCTTTCAGGAAAATAAGAACCAGATGATATTTTCACCGAACTATCTGTAAAATAACTAGGAAAATAAATATATCTTGAATTATTCTTATTGAACAATTCAATTAAAGGATTAAAAAAATCATTTTTAATGTCTTTAATGGTACTCTTATTTACAATTTCCTCTGGAACATTTATAAAATTTTCTGTATTACCTATAATTTCATCTAAAATATATATAAATAATATATACATATATATGTTGATAATTAAACTTATTAATAAAAAAGTAATTAAAAAATAAAGATTATATGGTTGTAAACATGCTTTTTTGAAATTTACTTCAACTTTTTTATAGATTTTCATCTTTAGATATTCCTACACTATAAAAAGAGACATTTATTCTCTCTTATTACCTATTTATTTAAAATTTTGACTGATATCAATTTATTTTAAAAATCAGTTTTAACATACTTTAATTTAAAATTATTGAAGTCAAGAGTATCTTTATTTAAACATTTTTGAACAAGATCAGAATGGTTAAGTATAGTTAATATTTGTGCACTTAGTTTTACTCTTTCAAAATATACACTGAAAAGAATTCTGAATTCTTCTAAATAAGTTTCTTTTTCAGATAAAGACAAAGAAGCAATTTTACCAACCTGTTCTTCACTTAACCTTCAAGTATCCTTATACTTATAATCTACTTTTATACCCTGAATATCTTCCACACTGATATTAGATAAATGAGTTTTAAGTACAATTTCATTTTCATTTTCTACCTCTATCAATTCTACTTTATTTACACTGAAAACATCTTTATTATGAAACAGTAAGGAAGAAAAAGGAATATCATCCTTACTAAGGATTTCACCATCGTAAATAACAACTATTCTATAACTAAAACCTGGTTCTAAATTACAATTTATTAGATCAAATAATTTAGAATCATTAAAAATAAAATAATTATCAAAAGGCACTATGGACAACTCCAAATTATTGTTTAAATTTTCATTATCAAATAAATTCATATTTATATTAATATGGTTATAAAAAGAGACAGATTCTCTAGGTAATCAATTATTTATTAATTACTTATGAGTAATAGTTAAATAACAAGAATAATAAAATTATCCCCTACATATATTCATTAAAAATATTTATATCATTTATCTTTAATTTTACTAATAAAACTAGAATCAAACTGTTTAATAACATTTTCAGTTGAACGAATTTTATTTAAATGACCCCTAGCTTCTTTGCTATAAGACACGGATTTATTCAGAAGATACTGTTCTAAACCATTCTTTTTTTCTGGACGAAGTTGTGCTTGCTTGAATAAGTCATTATACTTATTAAAATTTTTCATAGCATCTTCATGTTTATCGATATCTTTCTTTAAAGAAGATTTTAAATCATCCAAAAAAGAATCATCACATAGAGTAACCTCGGAAAACCCCAAAAATAAAAAGTAGCTTGTGCTTATAATTATAATAATTAAGTGAGGATTAAGTAATAAATAAATATATATTCTATTTATAAAAAATTTAATACCAAAAAAGAGCGTATTCATTTTTAAGTTTATTAATCTAAAATAGACCTATTGTCTAATTCCAATAAGAATATGATTATATTTTGCATAATCTACTATTATACATTAAATCATAATGACTGTAATTATATAATTTTATATTATAACTCTTTTTTATTACTATGTGTATGTCCTTGACGATGTTTATGGACATGGTCATGTCCATGTCTATGTCTATGACTATGACTATGACTATGACTATGCCTTCTATGCTTACTTTCATTTTTATTTTGTGTATCAACAGATTCATCCTCTTGGACTTTAGCAACTTTACTCACATCAGCAACATCAATATTTGCTTTAAGTTTAGCATTTCTATCTTTAAGCCTCTCATAAGCACGTTTCTGTTCTATTAAATTATCTATAGGTCTATTACCAATAACACCCCCTTTACTTCTCATACCTAATAATTCCTCAACGTCCCTCTTAATATCTGTTTTAATACTATCTTTTATATGTTTTCATAGACCTTTATTACTATCTCAAGACTTCTTAAACTCTGTATAACTTTCATAATTACCTGTACCTACTTCAAATATGTTTCAATATATTTTACGTTTACCTATACCTTCATATTTAATATAAAGACTTTTTATTTTACGTACACCATTATTAAACGTGTCACCAAAATCTTCAAAACACAACTTAACTTTACCTAATTTCTTATCATTAAGAATAACTACTTCATTGTTATTTATTGCCAAATCAGCTTGTACATACCTTTCTTTCATTTTAGTTAATACAGCTTCTCTAGCGTCTACATAATTAACACTTCTATGGTGCTTACTTCTATAATTTGGAGAACAAGGGTTATCAGAACTATGAGAACTCTTCATTCAACAACCAACGCGATGATAATAATCAGATTCAGGATCTCTAGGTGTAATAACATTAACACCAGCATTAGTATCAATATAAGGGCTAGAATATACTGATTCTGTGTATCTTTGTGATGAATTAGGAACACGAGCTAAAGAACGCCTGGATAAATTAGGCTCTGAATCAGTGGGTAATATATTATGAAATCCAGGCTTAATCTTTGGATTTCAAAGGGCTGAAGGACTAGCCACTCTATTTCTAATAGTTAAAGGAGCTGGATAATCATTAGCTCTTACGTGATAAGAGCTAGTTGTACTAACCGGACGCATACCTGTACTAGTTTGCACTAAACCCGTATATCCTGCATTTGGATTTACAGAATAAGTATTAAATAAAGGAGACATAGTCGCAGGAGTTTGGAAACCCGAACCTTCCGAATCATATAAATTAAAATCTCCTCCTCTTACAATTTCATCTCTTTCCATAGAATAAGGATAATGATCAATTGAAGATTCTACATTTCTATTAGGGCTAACTAACAAAATATCATCCCCTCTTCTTATAGTACCAGAATGAAAACCAATTTCTGAAGCAGTAATAGTTACACCAGATCTATTAGGATTATTACTAGAAATAACTTCATTAACATCCGTGTTACCTGTATCATTACTACCATTCAATTCTCCCGTATTTATATTAGGATTATAAACTTTAGATGATAACTTTTCTCCATTATCTGAATCTTTATTAAAGACATTACTAATCTTAACTTCTTTTGAAGTATTAAGAAACTTACTAATAACACTATTATTTAAATCATTATTAGTAACTTGAGCACCTAGAGTCATCTTACCTATATTATTATTAAATATACCTTTAATAGATAAAATCCAAGAAGATATTTTAATATCTCTTAAAATATAACCAACACCTTTAGTAAATATTAAAGAATACATATTCTTATTTACTGAAGAAACAGTTTTACCTATATCCACCAACAATTCTAAAGCATAAGTAAAACCTCTTATAACAAAAGTATAACTATTTATAAGAGATGAAGGAATAATATTAATTTCAAAATAAGTTACTACTTCACCTAATATAACTACGAACGTAGCCATTAACATATAATAGATACAAGATACATTATTAAAATATTCTGTATAAACATTAATACCATAAAAATGGCAAACTAAAACTCTGGAAACAAAACCCACGACAAAAATAATTATTATCTTACTAATATTAGATTTACTAAAAATTTTATTTAAAAGCTGTGTGGTTCACAACTTACTTTTAATATTTAAAATATTAATACCTATAAGGTTTTTTATTTTGTGAAACATATTTTAATTTATTATTATTATTATTAAAAAGAGGCAGTTCCTATAACTAGGGAAAACAAAAGTTCTTTTGTTTTTATAATCCTCTACCACCACTAGGGTTACTAGGTTTTAAAAACCAATTAACAATACGTTTAACTAAAAATATTTTATGAAATTCATCTTTAATTTCAGTTCTCAATTCGTTTTTTATTTCATCAAACACTTTTGTATTTGGGTCTCAAGATTCTTTAAAATTCTTATATGAATTAAAATTTCCTTTATTATTATTATAACAAGTATATCATAAAATTTTACGTCTAGCTATTTCTTTATAGTGGGTAAAAGCGGTAAAACAATTAATATTTGTATTGGAACAAATATCTTCTTTAGACTTATGAACATGATTAAATGCTTCAGATAAATCACTCGTATTACTATCACAATAAAGCACATGACCAAATAGATACTCATTAAGTATTAATAAGAAAATAAAAACTAAAGCTAATAAGATGTAAATACTATATATATCTTTTTTGTTCATTATTTTATTTATTATTTTTATAAAAAGAGGCAAATCCTCTAAGTTTATGACTATATTATTTAAACTGTCATTCAGAGAATATAGGATTCGAACCCATGATGGAGTTAAGCCATAATTAGTTTCAAGCTAATCACTTTAAACCGCTCAGTCAATTCTATTTTTATATTGTTTAATTATATTATTAAACAATATAAAACAGTTATTATAAAATTTATTCTACTTTAGTATCAGACTTCTTTCTATAGAAGCATTTGAACGTAAATAACTCAACACTAAATTTATCTAAGTCATGGTAATAAGGATCATTAAAAAACTCTAACGTTATGTTATACATTTCTTCAAACATATTATCAACATGTTTAACATATTCCTCTTGATTTAAAAGAGATATTTGTAAAAAAGTGAAATAAGGTAAAATATCGAAACGGCCTGTATCATTATTAAGTATTCGTACACCAAAAGCATACTTAGTATTATAATAAAATTCTGATCCTGTTACAGAATTGACAAAAGATTCTTGGTCAAATTCATCTATATGAGAATAAGTAATTAAACTATTTGTTTTTATATATTTCATAATTTTTAATTTTTAATTTTTAATTAAAAAGGGACAAAATTCCCTAATTACGACTAATCGAATTCGAATCGACAAATATTACTTGATAGATAACAAGTTTATTATTAACCTATAGTCGTTAGTTATAAATACGATATTAAAGTACACTCTATTGTCTCTTTAATACTTAATATTAACTATTAATAAAAAGTTTTATTGTAATAATGGTTAAAAAATAAACCCTATTATGCTAAAGTCCCCTTAAATAAATTATCATAATCTATATCTATTAATATATACTAGGTGATAATTTATTTATTAATAAATATAATATGTTGGATTGATAATTTAATAATTCCTTATTTTTAATATCATCTCTTAAGCTAAAAGTATCTAATTTAAGAGAATCCCTATTGTTATTTATACCCAAAGAATTATTTGATTCAACAATATGAGTTGTATCTTCAATTATTTTATTAAATACTTTATTAATATCAATTCTTTCTATAACAGGAGAAGAACTAATTTCCGAAAAACTGGTTCTAAAATCTAAATTAATTTCGTTAATTATAGGTTGATATATGTTATATTTTAAATTTGAGCTTTTATAACTATGTATACAGTCAAATTCCAATCCATTATAAAAATTAACTGATTTATAAGCAAATATTCTTGTACTTATACTTTCAATACAACCTTTATTATGCGATAAAGATCGATGTTCTAACATCCTATTTAAATAATTAATTTTTATTTCACATATAGTATATAAATACTCATAATAGATATCCTTAAGTGTTATTATTAAGTATAATATATATTTATATAAAATTATACCTAATATAACTCAAAATAAAATATACATTATTATTGCTATATTAATCCTTATTGTTTTATATATCCTAGTAAGACACTTAACACACAATATATATAATAAATTAAATATTCCTATATCATTTAAGTTAATATAATCCTTTGTAATTATACTATAATGCTCTAAATATGGTTTATCCTTACGAATTATCCTTCGTACTTTGTTAGGATACACACCAAGCGATCTGGCTGCTTCAACTATAGATAAATATTCAAATGATTCCTTAGTCTTTAAATTTAAAACTGTAACTGGAATTCCTCTTGTTGCCTTGTACTTCATAAAATCAAAACTATAATTAATTTTAATGAACTTAGATCTTCAAGTATAAATAGAGTTTATTCATCGAACAACACATTTTATTAAAAAACAATTTATTATATTATACTTTACAATAACTATATACTTACATAATTTCATATTTACTTTTTTTTTTATTAGTTGTATACAACCATACTTAATCATTTTTTTATTACCTAAATTATCTAATCTATCTTTTATTAGTAGACGCTAACATTTTTGAGTACAATAATCTATTACTTAAAACCAACTCAGAGAGTACATGATTCGAACATGCGAAAGATTTTACCTTCAACTAGTTTCAAGCTAGTCGCTTTAAACCACTCAGCCAACTCCCTTGTTTAATATATTTACTAAATGTAATATATAATCGAAGATTAGTTTAATAAATTTAAGCTATATTGTATATTATTACAAATCAAACAAGACAATACTAAATTCTTATAAAACTATAAAATACTAAACAAACTTACAACCAATATACAATCCTATATTGGCTTAAAAGAAATAACGAATAATTCAACAAAATCTGGCTTAGAAGAAGAAGAGGTACATAGCTCCAAATTTTTATCCAAATCAGATTTTAAATAGAATAATAAACTTTTAAAATCTTTAGGTTCTTCATGATTAACACTAATAATTCTAGGCTTATTATCAAAATTAGAAATATATAAAAATCCAAATTTAAATCTAAAAAACAAACAATACATAACACCACTCTCTAAACTTTCATAAAAGAAAGCCCTAAAACTATGATCAAAATCATTTAAAGGTAGAGTAACAAACCTAGTATTAAAACTCATAATATAAATTATTATTATAATAAAAAGAGGCTGATCCTCTAAGTATTTAACTATATTACTTAAAGTATGAAAAATTTATATTTAATAAACCTAAAAAGAATTCTTTATTTTCTACTTTATTAATATCCAAAAACTGGTCAGATATTGAAACATATTTTAAAACTAATAATGCTAATTCAAATATTTCTGATACATCATTTAAATTATTCATATTATTTAAGAAATGAATCTCATAAAAATACGGATCACCCTTCATAGTAATAAGTTTTTCATTAAGACTAATAGATACAAGATAACAATCTTCCACATTTATATTATTTATAATACGTTTATAAAGTTCTAAAGTATCTATTTCTATAGTATTATTAACTAATTTAAAAGGTAAATTAAAACTAATTGTTATTTTAACCACATTATTATAATTATTACTATTATATTTATTACTATTGTTATTATTATAATTACTTATAGTATTTATTATACTTACATTAGATATATTGACTAGACTTATATTATCCAGATCAGTATTAACATTTGTAATATTTGTAAAAAATTCTCTCATTTTTTTTCTATAACAATTAAAAAGAGACTTATTCTCTTATGTATATTTGCCACTTAAATTATGACTATTGAATAAGTCTTATTATTCATAATAAGTCGTATGAATAAATATTCATACTACTAATGTATATAAAAAAAATTTTTTTCTTTTAGCCAATTTAAACGAATATTTAATATAAGGAAGAAATGGTTAGGACACTTAACCATTACATAAGAAATAAGTGATTTGAACACTTAACTTGCTGAGTGTTGAACAGCTACTCTACCAATTGAGTTAATTTCTCTATATACTATATAATAAGCTCGTTGCTTATTAATCAATTTCCACTTTTTATATAAAAATATAATTTATTCTTATATAATTTACTTGATTTAATATACCCATATATAGTACTGTTAGGTATTTTATACCATTTAGACACATCCTTAATATTATTAAATACCTTAATTAGCTTATGATTAGCGTTATATACTCATATTGTGTTATCCTTAATATTTGATTTTAAAATATATTCATTATAAAATTTACTTTTATCCAAATAATTACTTATAGTTCTTCTATGTACACCAAAATATTTTGCAACACTAGTTATAGTTGAAAATTCATTAATAAAATTATTTGACTTATCAAAAACTTTAACACTTACACCATGACTTCTAAAAGATAATTTTAATTTAGTCTCTGGTTTAATAATTTTAGGTTTATTATTAACTCTAATTATACCTCTAAGACTATCTCCTATCATTTTTCTTGTTTCATAACTATGTGTTTTTCCATAAAAATGATTATTTATACCACTCATCTTTTTTATAGTTACTTCTGAATGTTTAAATCCTAACCTATTTCCAGCTATCTTTAATATATTATATTCTGAATTTAAAACATCAATATAGTATTGTTCCCTACTAATTAGTATATTAGGTTCACAATATTCTAGAATATCTAAGCTAAAGTTATCATAACCATATTTTAATAATGCACTATGTATTCTACTATTACCTTTCAATAACTCTTTATTAATAGAACCTAAGGAAAAATAACTACGTAATCTTCGTGCTAAATTAATCGCACTTCCTATATATGACATATTTGTAACTAAATTATTCCAACGATAAATACCAGATCTTCTTCTATTTTCCTCATATATTTTATGCTTGTCCACATTAATATATGTAATTATAGGAATAAGTTTAATATGGTTATTATTTTTCACGATTTTAAATTTTTCTTGAAAAAGAGACATAATTCTCTAAATTTAAAAAATATTTTATAACTAATTGAATTTGAATCAACATTTATTATTATAAAAATAATTAGTTTACCTATTAACTTATAGTTATTTATAATATAAATTTATTTTATATTATTAAGATTATTAACTAATAATCTATTTATTATTATCATTATTTTCCAAAATTTCCTTGTATTTATTACATCAGGATAAGTACCTATCTTTATCTAAATAATTAAATGTATTTAAATAAGAAATTAATTTATAATTAAAATTAAATAGAGCCATTAAATAACAAGATAATCTAAAGTCTAATGGGCTAAGTACATGAGCTTTCTGAGAACCTCCCCTTCCAATATTTACATGATAATCATTAATCATTGCAAATAAATTCTTTATATCTATGAAACTGCCACCTCTTATAATATACATACTATTTTTATTGTAATCTAAAAAGTTAGAGTCTTCATTATTTAAGAACCTAACGAAATATTCCGGTTTCATCTCTATATAAGTAACTTTGGAACCATTATTAATAACAATACTATTAATAGTATTTAATTTACTACCATCATCAATAGAAAAAATATTCATGTTTTCTATTCCCATGTGACTTAATATCTTACTTACCTCATTCATGTTAATATGTTTAGATTCTTTAATAATAACCATTTTACTTATTATATTACTAATGTTTTCTTTATAAAAACTATTATTACGCGTTAAAACCATGATAGTATCAGACAAATTAAGAGTAAATTCAAAATTATTTGATACATGTTTATTTAAAACAATTTCGGGTTTATTTGGCTTATTCTTTACTCGGTGGTTTTATTATATTACTATTGTAATCTGCATTAAGATTGTTGTTGTTATTCATATTTATATTTATATATTCACATTAAAAGAGACCCAATTCTCTAAAAGATAGATATTTTGTATCAATATCACTATCATTACTATTGTGTATTAACTTTATAAAATACAATTGTACATAAAATAGGGGATTCGAACCCATGTAAAGCATAATTAGAAAAAGGTTAAAATATAACATTTTCTCATAGTTGAGCACTGCCTAAATTGATTCGTAAAGACTTAGAAACCAACAAATAAACTTTAGACGCTCATTTAAAAGTAAACCACCATCTCTTGCAATAAAACCATTTACACAATTACCATTTATAAGAATATAATCAACATTACTCTCTTTAGTGTGATTTGGAACATGAGAATTAAGTTGAAAAAATTCCCTTTGACTATTCATGTCATTTTTTTGATATAACTGATACAAAATTAGGATCTAATTTATTAATATTTGTTTCGATAATACGGATTTGTTTTAAAAGACAATCAGCTTGAATAGAACTATTCGTTTTTTGTGTACTAAGATATCTTTTTATACCTGGAACATCTTCAGGCCGTTTTCAGGCTTCTCCCAATAAATTACTATAATATTCTTCAGCACTATCATGTTTATTATACTCAACTATGAAATGAGTTATATTACTTTTCAATTCCTCTAAAGTTCCACAATCACAAAAAGAGATATCGGCAAAATATATTAGTGATAATACATAAAAAGTAGTTATAATTGAATATATTAATAAGGAATAAAGAGTAATAAACAATTTATTTTTACAAGTTAAATTCATTTTTTGATATATTTAATCTATAAATAAAAGAGGCAAATACCCTCTAAATCCAAAGGTTAAAAGAATTTTACCTTAGTTCTTTCAAGATTCGAACTTGAATAACATTCTTATCAAGAATACGCTCTACCTGTTGAGCTAAAGAACTTTATATTAATACAAAAAATTATTCAAGAGCATTCAGAATTGAACTGAAAAAATAAAGTTTGAAGCTTCACATTTTACCAATTAAATTATACTCTTTTATGATTAATCATATGGATATTTTCCGCCAGTCGGGTTTAACCGACACTTCTATAATTAATATACCCATTTCACTACTAATTATTACTAATACTAATTTACTTTATTAAAAGTACCTTTTAAATTGCTCGGAAGAGAGGTGATTTGAACACCTAGTGTGTTTCGCACACAATATTTAGTAGATACCTTGCCCTGCCAATAGCAACTCTTCCTAAAATAAAAAATTTTTAGGTTATACACTATACAATAAATAGAGATTTAAACCGGAAAAAAAGAGATTCGAACTCATAAATACTTTCGTATACCGTTTAGCAAACGACCTACCTTACCTATGGCAACTTTTCCTTATTTGTTCTTATTATAATTATTATTATTTACATATAACGACATTATCTCCTAGTTTAGACATAACACTAAAATTACTTTTATAGAACAAAAAACATATAATACATGCATTCGGGTCAGACCGGCTTCGATCCGGTATCTACTTTCGTGACAAGAAAATTCTTTACCTATTAAGTTACTAACCCTTTGTATTTAAAGAAATCTTTTATTTTTACTTACAAAAAAAGGATCTCATTGTTTAATTATACTTTCAGTTTGATTCATTTTAGTTAAACGACTACTAATTTCCTTTAAATCATTTAATAATCTTGTATAAATATCTTGTTCCAAAGCATAATTTCTTTCTGAATCGGCTTTCATTTGTTTTAATATATTAATTTGGCCGTTAAATCGATTAATAACATTATTGTACTCCAATATATCTTTTTCTATGATAGCTTTTAAATTATCTAAGGCTAACTCATCGCACAAAGTAACTTCAAATGAACAGAACAGTAAAAAGAAGCAAATTGTCGTTAGTACAATTAATAAAGGAGGATTAAATAAATATTTAATATTTATAATATAAAAATTTAATTTAGTATTTTGCATAAAAGGGGTTAATTTTTTATAGAAGTAAAAAAGAGACAGATTCTCTTGGTTTTAACTTACTTTCCTAATATTTTTGTCTTTTTACGGAAATAAATAAAACACCATGTTTAGTATTTAAGGATTAATCCTTAAATTTGTCAAAATCTCAAAAGGTTGTTGGAATATCACTTTTAAACTTAGAATCTAACTTGCTTATTAATTCTTCTGTTTGACGAACTTTTCTTAAATCCTTTATTATTTTAATAGCACTATAAGAAACTCTCTTTCTTAAAAAACTACTCATATCCTCATGTCTTTCTGGGCGAACCAATCCTTCTTCGAACAAATTAACATCCTGGTCATATTTATTCAGAGAATCACGGTATACATTAATTTCTTTTTCTAAAACACTTTTTAAATCTTCTAATGCTAATTCATCACATAAGGTTATATCAGAAAAAGATAAGAATAAAATAAAATATATTATACTTATAAATATATAAAACAAATAAGGATTAAGAAATAAATTAATGACAATTATATTAAGGGTATCTCTAATTATTAATAACAAATTAAGTAGTAAAACATTTATTTTATCTTTTAGAATACGAAATTTATAATACATATAAAATTTAATGAAAAATTAAAAAGAGACTCACTCTCTTATGCATATTTACCAATTAAGTCTTTGTTATAAAATAATAATTTTCCTATAGGTATAAACCGGAAAAATATGCAAAACTAAGTATATTTATTATATTAATAATAGTTTTGCATTTACAATCAGTCGGACTCGAACCGACAAAATTCGTGTGGAAGACGATGAGTTTACCATTAACCTATGATTGCTTGTTAAAAAATTTTTTAATAAATCTCACACAATACTTCCTATTTTTAGGCTAGTTAAGGGTAAATTAGGTGATAAAACCGCTAGGTACAAATGTATTAAAATACTCTTAATATAATACATAATTAATAATTTAATCAAAAAAATAATAAAGAGACAAAGTTCTCTATATTAAGACCTATGGGATTCGAACCCACATAACAAAGATTAAAAGTCTCGTACTTTACCTATTAAGCAAAGGTCTCTATGTACATATCTATACATACATGAATAACAATAAAAATAATGGAATTATAATTCCACTACTATTGTATATACACAAGTTTAATAATAAATGATAATTATATTTCACACATACATTGTTAACTATTTCAAATATCTACTATACGCATTTTACAATTAGGGTCCCATTCTCTATATCTACCTACTTGTACCAAATATTTAGTATCTAACATAAGTTTTCTTATAATAAATAATTTATCTAACTTTAGTTTCTTACTTCCATATAAAGGATACTCAGAAAAATGTTTAAATATAACATTATCTCATAATTTAACTCCACTTAAGGTAACTTGTAAAGATTTAAAACTGTGTGGGTAAACTTTAGAGGGACTTTTAAAATAATTTGCTATATTTGTTAATAAAAGTTTATTATTTATATGTTGACTAATTTGCAAAGACATTCTACAAAAGTTTTTATCACTTAAATTTAAAGCTAAACAACCATCTCCTGCAATAAAGCCATTTATATAATGGCCATTTATAGGTATAAAATCAATATTTTCTTCTAATGTATGCTTAGGGCAATAATCAGTAGAAGAAGAAAATTCTCTATAGCTATTCATAGTTTTGCTTATCTTATATAGCTTAAGTAAACCTTCTTCAGTTAAATGCTCCTTATTATCAATAATATTAATTGCCTCACTAAAAGATAAGAAATCCAAATACTTAGTTCCTCTTAAAGGATACTTCAAGAAATGAGGCAAGAGAATATATTTTATAGAAAAATAATCTCGTATTACAAAATCTATTGTACCATCTTTATGTTCATATAAATAACCACAACGAAAAAACGATTCAACTTCTTTTAACAATTCTATCTCATTTTCTAACATAGTTATCTTATATCTTAAATTTACATTCCTTTTAAATTTTGCCCTAACATCTTTATGAAGACCAACAGAAAAAGATCCTTCGCTTTCAGTTAAACCAGTTATAAAATAAGGATCTAACTTTGAAGTATAATCATGTTTTTTATCATTAAATTTTAACATCTATTAATTATTTATTTATGAACCTCAGTAATATATACTGACATATAAAAAGAGCCAGATTATATCTACAAAATGTCAATACAATATTGCAGCCTCTAACCCACAGTGATGATTATCAGTTAAATGATAAGCAAGAGTTCGTCATAAACCTACAGCTAAGAAGGCAGTACCTATCATAACATGTAATCCATGAAATCCCGTACCA
>Ga0193722_1000109_pt1 | contig 17333 bp, 9 predicted proteins | sample H2m1metaG_FD_143044 | JGI IMG/M metagenome (GOLD analysis project Ga0193722, IMG submission 143044) | Soil microbial communities from a riparian zone of the East river system, Colorado, United States - H2m1 | ecosystem: Environmental > Terrestrial > Soil > Riparian zone | place: USA: East River...
CAAGGGCGGTGGACTCGGTGTCACTGTTGGACTCGGAGGAGGGGTGACTGTCGCCGTGGCTGTTGCAGTGGCCGTAGCCGTTGCGGTTGCAGTAGCGGTCGCTGTGGGTGTGGCAGTAGCAGTAGGTGTAGCTGTTGGGGTAGCCGTAGCTGTTGGAGTAGGCGACGGTGTTGGGACGGCTCCCGGTGCCTCGATGCTAACACCTGTCGGGGAACCGGTCTTGAAGTAGCCTACCGTTGCATTCGTCGGATTCGGCTCTTGATCGGCGTCGAACCGGAAGTTGTAAAGCGTGCCGTAGCGAATCGCATTCGCGTTTTGATTAGTCGCAAAAGTTTCCGTACTCCAGGTGATAGACGTTGGGTCCGTGGTATCAACATCCCACGGGGTGCTGCTGAAGCCGGCGTCTCCCTGGGTGCCATCATGCGCAAAGCCGGGATGCTGCGGCGGTGCGTGAAACTCGATGTTAGTGACGTTAACACCGGGGCCCATAGGTACGGTGAAAGATTGAATCGCCCGATCGAGGTTCTGGTTGTACACTGCGTACTCATAGTGCCACATGCCGGCGTTTGGTCCCGTCACCTTGTAACCGACGAAGAAAATGCCGTCGGCTCCCGGAGGCGCACCCGGAGCTGGTTGGAAGTGATTTACCGTCGCGCCAGTCCAAGCCATAATAGCCGGTTGCTCTCGATGGGTAGATCCAAATGGCGAAAAGCTGAAAGTGGAAGGGCCGCCGCTGACAGTGTACTGCTTGTACGAAGCGTTGTTGTACATGTTGCACTGGTCCGGATGAGCCTGGCACCAGGTGCCTTCGTGCGGCACAATGTATTCCGCTTCGGCGAAATAGGTAGCGTTCAAATTCTGCGCCGGGATCAGGTCACTGGTCTCTACCAGAATGCGGTGAGACGTTACGTTATGACTGTGGCCGGTGTGGTCGTTGGCTGTTGAACCTACGAAACTTCCGGTGAATGGATTGACCCAGGCGCGCGAACCGATGCCGGTTTGGCTGCCATTTAAACCGGCGCCGTATGCGTCAGAGCAGCCGGACCCAAGGTGAGGGCCGCCTATTCCGTTACATCCAAAGTTGCACGTGTCCGCCGATGCCGCCGTAAACGCGTGCTTGCCCCAGGACTGACCGATTTGTTCGAACTTGTCGTTGTTATCGGCGCCCCCACTCATTCGATAAACGTTCTGCGGAATAAACGGATGATCGTTGTTTGGCAAGGCAAGCCAATCCACGTCGATCGTTCCTTTGTTGCACGCATCAGTCCCCAAAGAGATTCCGACCTGGTTATTGACGGCACCAGAGTCTAATTGCGTTAAGCTAAGCAGCTCCCCAATGATGACATCGGGGCCGGGAACGGTCCCGACGGCCGGCATCGACCCCGATTGCCGCTGGCCGTTAACGACGTGATCGATCTCGATCGGTTGCATCGCGGCGCCAACTGAGATTTTTCCAACGATTGCGCCGGCGTCTGATGGGCGACCAAGCGCGTTGGCAAACTCTTTTGAAACGAGAAGCCGGCCATTCGTGATTCTAAGCGATTGCGCATTGGCATCGTAATCGTACTCGCCTCCTTCGACGTTAAAAAAGGTGAATCCCGTGTTGTCATCGCGCACGGCGAGATCGTAGCGCTGGTCCGAAGAAAGTTTTTCAACGACGAGCTGTTTGAGAGACGCGCCTAACGCCACAGGCAGGTTGCTGTAGCCGGTAACGTTGGCCCCGGCCTGCGGGACCAAGGCCATCGATCCCGGCTGGGGCCCGCGCAACAGATCGTTAAACACTAAAATGGGAAAGAAGGAATTGGCGCCTATCAGGAATTGCAATGTGACCGGTCTTGCCACCAACGAGATGCTTCCATTGAATCCGTTGAGATCGAGATCCATCGTGACGCTTCCGTTTTCCACGATCATCTTTTGAAACGTGCCGGTCGGCGCGTCCGAGGTTACCTGAGTCGGTCGGGCTTTGAAGTTTCCCGCACTAATTGAGAGAACAGAAAATAAGGGGAGTGTGAGAGTGATGAGTGCTTTGTTTAACATTGTTTGCGGTTCCTAATGTTTATGGCGGTCTGGCAAGGCAGGCACCGAAACGAATTTTCGTTTTTCTCATAGGCAAGTGAAACGTGTCAAGACTTTTCGGTGACGGACGCAGCGTGTGCCGCTGACCGCGGCCACCGTAAGTGGGAAGCATCTCGGGGGGTTCTCCGGCGAGCGCACGCTGCCAGCCTGTAGCCGACGCCACTATCATTTCGTCCGGCAAACGGCCGGACTTTCGGAGTGCGCACTGCCTGCCCGCCTGTGTGCGGGCGTCCTCGCGTGGCTTTGGGAGAGTGGCGCTGCGATTAATTGAAAGCGATGCGGGGACGCATCGCACTCCTAAAGCACTTCCCGCCACGGCGGGCAGGCAACCCGAAACTTATCGCGGACGTCCCCCAGCTACCTCACGGACGCGGATGGGGCGTTGGACGTTCCCTCCGGGGCGGGATGGGCCTGGGTGTGGGAGTAGGCCGTATCGTTGCAGTTGGCGTAGGCGTTGGTGGAGGTGTGATTGTAGGTGTCGGACTTGGCGTCGGCGTTGGGCTCGTAGGAGGTGTGACTGTGGCCGTTGCCGTAGCAGTTGCAGTCGCGGTCGGAGTTGGCGTGGCGTCCGACTGGGCAGGAGCCTGGACTGTAACCGAAATGGGAGAGCCCGTCTTGAAGAACCCGATGTTTGCAGTGGTAGGGTTGGGCGGTGCGGTGGAATCAAATCGGAAGTTGTACAATGTACCGAAGCGAATCGCATTAGCGTTTTGGTTTTGTGCAAACGTCTGGCAGTTCCATGTAGCTGAGGTTAAACCGTCAGTGAAGAGCCAGGGCTCACTACTATATCCAGCGTTATTCTGGGTGCCATCCTGCGCAAAACCAGGATGCTGCGGCGGGGCGTGAAACCCGACGTTACTCATGACCGGATGAAATTGAGGATAGACAACTTCGAAGGATTGAATAGCGCGGTCCAGGTTCTGGTTATAGATGGCATATTCATAGTGCCACACTCCGGCATTTGGTCCTGTCACCTTGTAGCCAACCCAGAAAATGCCGTCATTTCCCGGATCCGGTTCGCCCTCGTTTACAGTTGCTCCGGTCCAAGCCATGATGGCCGGTTGCTCTCGCACGGTGGCGCCTGCGGGGCTAAAACCGAAATTCGTAGGGCCGCCGCTCACGCTCTGCTGCTGGTAGGAAACGTTGTTATACATGTTGCACTCGCCCGGGTGAGCCTGGCACCAAGTGTACTCATGCCCCACCACGTATTGTGCTTCGGCAAAATAGGTAGCGCCCGGATTCTGCGCTGGGATCAGGTCGCTCGTTTCAACCAAAATTCGGTGAGACGTTACGTCATGATTGTGGCCGCTGTGGTCATCCGCTGCAAAACCTGACGGGAAATTTCCGGTGAATGGATTGACCCAGGCGCGCGAACCGATGCCGAACTGGTTGCCGTTTAAACCGGCGCCATAGGCGTCAGAACAGCCGGAGCCAAGATGATCCCCTCCTACACCGTTGCATCCAAAGCCGCACGTGTCAGACGATGCCGCCGCGAACGCATGTTTACCCCAAGATTGGCCGATTTGTTCGAACGTCTGAGTGTTGTCAGCGTCGCCGCTCATTCGGTAAAAATTCTGCGGAATAAACGGATGACGATTGTCTGGCTCGGCAAGCCACTCCACGTTCTCGGTCCCTTTGTTACAAGCGTCAGTGCCCAAAGAGATCCCGACTTGCCCGTTTACGGCACCATTGTCTAATTGCACCAAGCCAATCAACTCGCCTACGATAACATCAGGGCCAGGGACAGTCCCAACGCCGGGTTGGTTCAGCGCTGGCAGTGAGGCGGATTTTACATCGCCGTTCTCGTCAAGGTGCGTGATCTCGATCGGTTGCATCGCGGCGCCGACAGAGATTTTTCCAACAATCGCGCCGGCGTCTAATGGGCGGCCGAGCGCGTTGGCAAACTCTTTTGAAACGAGAAGCCGGCCATTGGTGATGCTGAGCGATTTCGCAGCCGCATCGTAATTGTACTGATGTCCTTCAATGTTAAAAAAGGTGAATCCCGTTTTGGCATCGCGCACGGAGAGGTCAAAGCCCTGGTTCGAAGAAAGTTTTTCGACGACGAGCTGCGTGAGAGACGCGCCTAATGCCACAGGCAGATTGCTGTAGCCGGGGGCGTTGACGGCGGGCTGCGGGATCAAGGCCATCGATCCCAGCTCCGGCCCGCGCAACAGATCGTTAAACACCAGAATGGGAAAGAAAGAATTGGCGCCTATAACGAATTGCAGTGTGACGGGCCTTGCGACCAACGAACTGCTTCCATTCAATCCGTTAAGATCGAGGTCCATGGTGACGCTTCCGTTTTCCACGATCATTTTTTGAAACGTGCCGGTCCTGGGAGCTTTAGTCACAGCAGAGCCTGCTCGCTGTGGCGATCGCGGGGTGTGAGGTGCGGGTTGCGCTGAAACGCTCCACTGAGGCGTGACTAAACCAATTGCCAGAAGCGAAAGCAATGGGAGCGCGAGGGCGACGAATGTTTTCTTTAACATTGTTTATGACTCCTACGGTTATTGGTGTCTGTTGAACAGACACCGAAGGAAGCTGCCCCTTTTCTCATGAGTAAGGGAAACGAGTCAAGACATTTCGGTGAGCGGCAGATGGGCCTGCAAGCCAGGCAAAAATTCCGAAAATTTTCCCGTGGCGCTGTAGCCGCGTGTCGCCGACCGCGGCAAATCTGTAGTGGTGATCGCGCTTCGCGGCCGGGTTCAGCGACCCCGGCTACAGCAGCGGCCCCGCCTGCAGCTACGACTTGCCGAACAGTAATCCCCACCCGCTCACGGGCGCGGATGCGGCGTAGGACGAACCCTTGGCGGCGGAATCGGCCTGGGCGTGGGGGTAGGCCGTACGGTTGCAGTGGGCGTAGCGGTAGCTGTTGGTGTTGCCGTTGGACTTGGCGTTACTATCGGCGTCGGTGTAGGTGTTGGACTGGCTGGAGGCGTTGGTGTAGGCGTGCCACCGCCGCCCTGGCCTGGCGCCTGGATTTCAACGGTCATTGGTGAGCCGGTTTTAAAGTACCCCACTGTCGCATTGGCGGTCTGCGGCGGCTCATCTGCATCGAACCGGAAGTTATACAATGTGCCAAAGCGAATTGCGTTGGCGTTCTGGTTTGTAGCAAAGGTTTCAGTGCTCCAGGTAATCGAACCGCCACTCTGATCAACCGCCCAAGGCGTACTACTATACCCCTGGTTGTTGAAAGTGCCGTCGTTTGGCCACCCGGGTTCCTGAGGAGGCGCATGGAACCCGATGTTACTGACGTTCGCTCCTCCCACTGGCACGCTAAAGGATTGAATAGCACGATCGAGGTTTTCGTTATAAAGCGCGTATTCATAGTGCCAGACTCCAGCCGAAGGGTTGGTCACCTCGTAACCCATCAGCCAGATACCGTCGTTGCCCGGGTCGGGCTCCACCTGTGTCACCGTTGCGCCTGTGGCTGCCCAAGCCTGAATGGCAGGCTGCATGCGCACCGTTGCACCCGAAGCGCCAAATGTGAAGTTGGTCGGCCCGCCGCTCACAGTAAAGGGACGATAGGAAACGTTATTATACATGTTGCATTGCCCGGGATGCGACTGACACCAGGTGTATTCCGTAGGTGAGATATAGTCCGCTTCGGCAAAGTAGGTGGCACCCGGATTTTGTCCTGGAATCAGGTCGCTGGTTGCGACTGTCACTCGATGCGAAGTACCGGTGTGATTGTGGCCCGCGTGATTGTTTGGGTCGGGGTTAGATGGAAAAACGCCTGTGAATGGGTTTACCCATGCGCGGGAGCCGATGAGGTCCTGGTCGTAATTTAAGCTTGCGACATAAGTATCTGCGCAGCCCGGGCACAACTGATCACCAGTCACGCAAGGAGGGCTCGTGTTACATGTGCCGCAGATGAACTCTTCCAATGCGAAAAACGCATGTTTCATCCAAGACTGGCCGATTTGTTCGAAGCGCTCGATGTTGTCCGTGCCGCCGCTCATGCGGAACAGATTTTGTGGAATAACAGGGTGCTGGGTATTTGGTAGTGGGTGCCAGTCAATTGGCTGGTCGCCGTTGTTACACGAAACGGTTCCGACTCCTAGACCGACAAAGTTTCCATTGACCGCGCCTTGGGGTTGCTCAACACTTTCCAGATCCCCAACGATGACGTCGGGACCAGGGACCAAGGCTGGCGTGTTTGGGGTGACTGCATGTTGCATTGGCGGCAGGCTTACTGACTGGAGTTGGCCGTTGGCAACGTGAGTAATCTCGACGGGTTGCATTGCTGCTCCGATGGAAATTGTTCCTGCCGTCGAACCAGCCTCCGACGGGCGACCGAGCGCTTGGGCAAACTCTTTTGAAACGAGAAGCCGGCCATTGGTGATGGCAAGCGACTGCGCAGCGGCGTCGTAATTATACAGGTGTCCCTGGATGTTGAAAAACGTGAACCCTGTATTGCTGTCGCGCACGGCAAGATCGGCCCCCTGACCTGACGGAAGTTTTTCGAGTGCGAGCCGATTGAGAGACGCGCTTAGCGCCGCCGGAAGCGCCGGAATCCCGCCACTGCGGGACGGGATCAAAGCCATCGATCCCGGGACGGGACCGCGCAACTGATCGTTAAACACCAGAATGGGAAAGAAAGAATTGGCGCCTGTGGAGAAATGCGCTTGCTGAAGACTTTGCGCGGCGGAGTTGATTCCATTGAGCCGGTTAAGATCGAGGTCCATGGTGACGCTTCCGTTTTCCACGATCATCTTTTGAAGCGTACCTGTCGGCGCGGCTGTATCCGCAGCTGAGCTTGCTCGCTGTTGCGAGCGCGCCGTCTGGGATGCGGGCTGCGCTGAAACGCGCCACGGCGGCGTGACTAGACTAATTACCACAAGTAAAAGCAACGGGAGCGCGAGGGCGATGACTATTTTCTTTAACATGGTTGGGTGTCCTAACGGTTATGGGTGATCTAAGAAGGCAGGCACTGGGAGGAACTTTGTTTTTCTCATAGGCAAGGGAAACGAGTCAAGACAGTGCAACCGATCTATCGATCACTGATCCACCGCTACGGTCACGGGCGCGGATGCGGCGTTGGGCGTTCCCTGGGTATCGGATTCGGCCGGGGTGTAGGAGTAGGCCTCGGCGTCGTTGTCGCACTCGGCGTAGGCGTAACAGTCGGGCTCGGTGGAGGTGTTACAGTCGGGCTTGGCGTAGCTGTTGGGCTGGCGCTTGGCGTCGGGCTGGCCGGCGGTGTTGGTGTCGGAGTGCCACCACCCCCGCTTGGCACCTGGATTTCAACCGTCATCGGCGAGCCGGTCTTAAAGTACCCCACTGTCGCATTGGCGGTCTGCGGCGGCTGGTTGGCATCGAACCGGAAGTTATACAGTGTGCCCCAGCGAATCGCATTGGCATTTTGATTGGTCGCAAAAGCTTCCGTGCTCCAGGTAACAGAGCTTGTTTGTTGGTCAACATCCCACGGTGCGCTGCTGTACCCGGCGTCTCCCACCGTGCCGTCGTGCGGCTGGCCCGGTTGCTGAGGCGGCGCGTGAAAGCCGATGTTACTTACGTTAGCTCCAGCTCCCACAGGCACACTGAAGGATTGAATACTGCGGTCCAGGTTCATGTTAAAGAGGGCATACTCATAGCGCCATACATCCGCCGAAGGCTGAGTCACTTTGTAACCAATAAACCAGATCCCATCGTTACCAGGGTCGGGCTCGACCTGGCTCACCGTGGCGCCCGTACCTGCCCAGGCCTGGATAGCAGGTTGCATTCGCACCGTGCTACTTAAAGGTGTGAAATTGAAAAAAGTAGGGCCGCCGCTAGCCGAAAACTTGCGATAAGAGAAATTGTTAAACATGTTGCATTGGCCGGGATGGGACTGGCACCAGGTATATTCATGTGGAGTGATGTAGGCCGCCTCGCCAAAATAACTTGCTCCCGGATTCTGCGCTGGGATCAGGTCAGTCATGTTAACCAGGATCCGGTGCGACACGCTGTCGTGGTTGTGGCCGCTGTGATCATTCGCTGTCGATGGAAAAGATCCAGTGAAAGGATTGACCCACGCGCGCGAGCCGATCGAATTTTGGTCGCCATTCAAACCTGAGACGTACGGATCGGAGCATCCCGGGCATAGGTGCGTGCCTTGCTCGCAGTTACTGGTGTTACATGTGCCGCAGACGGTGTCTTCCAACGCGAGAAACGTATGCTTCATCCATGATTGCCCGATTTGTTCGAAGCGCTCGTCGTTCGTCGCGCCGCCGCTCATGCGATAGAGATTTTGCGGAACGAGCGGATGATCGGTTTGCGGCAACGCAAACCAATCGGCTGGCTGATCGCCGTTATTACAAGAGTCTGTTCCTATTGCCAGACCGACCTGTGTCGCGTTGTTTCCCTGGTCGTCCACGTCTTCTATGTCCCCGACGATAACATCCGGCCCCGGCACGAGGGTTCCTGCCGGACCGACTGCATGTTGCATGGGTGGCATGACCATCGATTTCGTTTCGCCATTAACCAGTTGATCAATTTGAATCGGCTGCATAATCGCGCCGATGGAGATTGTTCCAGCCACAGAACCAGCGTCAGACAGGCGGCCGAGCGCCTGGGCAAACTCTTTTGAAACGACCAGTTTGCCATTCGTGATGGCAAGCGATTGCGCCGTGGGGTCGTAGTCGTACTGGTGCCCCTGGATGTTGAAAAACGTGAAGCCTGTACTGCTGTCGCGTACGGCAAGGTCGGACCCTTGGCCCGAAGGAAGTTTTTCAACGGTGAGCCGATTAAGTGATGCACCGAGAGGCCCAGGGAGCGCTGGAACCTTTTGTGGGACCAGGGCCATCGAGCCGGGAAGGGGCCCGCGCAATTGATCGTTAAAGACAAGGACAGGGAAGAAGGAATTGGCACCTACAGCAAAATTCAGGTGCTGGATATTTTGTGCCGCGGATCCGATTCCATTGAGCCGGTTGAGGTCGAGATCCATTCTCACGCTTCCATTTTCCACAATCATCTTTTGAAGTGTACCAGTCGGCGCGACTGAAGTTTTCTGGCTGGCTTCACGGTCGCGAATCCTGCCTGCGGCGGACTGGACTGCATAGGTTCCGAGAAGCACGAGTAAGACGAGGGTGAGAGTAACCAGAATTTTCCTTAACATTGTTTTGTCCTCCGATTTGCCTGGTTTAGCGGGCTCCGAGCAAAGCGGTAACTTCTCTCACGCACTGGCCACGCAAGCCAAGGAAAAAATCTGGAAATTTCGGCGGGTGTGCGGCCGCGTCCTACAGATCACCCTTTCCTCACGGACCGCTGTAGCCCGTCGAATGCGGGTCGCTGAACGCGGTTTCCGAGAGCGAGACAACGCGTTTGACTCGTACAGGTCCGCAATTATCAGCCGGCAGAGCCGCACTGCCGTTTACCAACGCGTTGAGGACAAGCCGATCCACCTTCACTTCTTTCCTTCGACCAGCCTTGCTGCTTCGCGATCAAATCCGGTGTAATCGAGTTTGCGTGGTTGCAAATAAAATTCGTCGATCACGATCTGCACCAGCGCTGCAGCCGGGACAGCGAGAAAAACTCCCAGCAACCCAAACATGGTGGCCGTCGCAAGAGTAAAAAACAAAATATTGACCGGATGCAATCGCATCTCTTTGCCCAGCACACCCGGCACAAGGACGTTTAGCTCGACCTGGTAAACCACTACAATCACGCCGAGAGCTAACCAGAATTTTGTCGCGCCCAGGCTCAACGCGACAAGCAGAATGGGGATGGCGACAAGAAATGCGCCAATGTTTGGGAGAAATTCACCGAGAAACGCAAACACGCCGAACATGAGCGCCGGTTGCACGCCGATTAGCCACAGTAACACCCCGACAGACAACCCGGTGATGAAGCCATTGATGGCGACCCCGCGCGCCCAGGCGATCATTTGTCGCATCAATCGGGCGAGGGTGCGATGCGCTTGCGCGCGGTAACGATCGGGCGCCAGCGCGAGATACGCCGCTACGAGAGGCCGGGGATTAATCAGGACAAAAACAAGCAACAGCACAGCGAACACAAAGCTGGCCACTCCACCCACGAGACCCAGGGTGGATCGTAACAAAATGTTCCCGACTGTTCCGGCTGCTGCACCAACCTTTCCAGCTATTTCATCTGCGCGTGGCAACGCCTCGCGGACCGCCGGGTAGTTCTCCGTCAGCGATTCGATGCGGGTAGCGATGCCTTGCCATACCGCAGGCGCATTTCGCGTCAGTTCCTGGGTTTGCCTGGCCAACGGCGGAATCGCAAAGATCACGATCGTGGCAGTGATTGCAACCAGGCCAAGTATCAGCAGAATCACACCGACAAAGCGCGGGACGTGATGTTTCTGCAACCAGACCACGATCGGGTTCAGGACCATGGCCAGAAGAAAAACCAGCGCGAACAGCAGGATCACTGGTTCCAGCGAGCGCACGATCAACCAGAAGACGATCAGTAGAAAAACCAGCCACACGATGCGCGACGCGCCGTGATAACTCAGCGGCGCATGCTGATCCTCGTTATCGGATTCTTTCATGAGATCCTGCCCGATCTTCGCTCTGGCAAATCTCAATGACAAGAACGCACTATCGCAATTTCTGAGCTGGAACGGTCGCCGCGGCGACGCCCTAACGCGTTGAGAAGGGAAATGTGGCTTGCCACCCTAATATTTCACCTGGCCTGAGCCGGCCAAATCACCGCGGGGTAGGTCGAAGTCGTGGAGTCGGCCGCGGCCTGGGTGTGATCCTTGGCGTAGCGGTAGGTGTCGCTGTTGGAGTCACACTAGGTGTGGGCGTGGGTGTAGGTGTGGGTCCGACTGGCACCATGGCATACGCATGAGTCTCGCCATTGTGAACGCCTGTGCCGACAATTACGCCGTCCTCGCTGATTCCAAGCGCCGATGAAGACGTGTTCATCGACAAGTCCCAGCCTGAGTTTGGAGGAATCAAGTCGGCAAGGCGATAGGTGGTCGTCCCGTCGTAAAGGAATGGGATCGAGAAAGCGGACGAATCGTCGCCGACGACCCAGCCGGCCGAGTTCACCGCGCGAGCAGACCCTTCACTCGTGCCTAAAGCGAGCGGAATTGTGACCATTCCTCCATTGTCCGACCAGATGAATGGCAAACCGGAGCCCTGATTCAACATGCTCGAGCCAACCACAAAACCGGTGTTACTCACGGCGAAAGCAAGAGCGCCATTCAATCCTGGCAAGGCACCTACCTCGAAGGCCATGTTCTGAGCAATATCGTAGACGATCCCCACGTTTCGGGCGGCATTACCGGGGTCGATACCCTGACCCACAATCCTACCTGAGTCATTAATGCCGAATGCTGTGAGAAAGAAACTTCCGTTTGCTGTCGTCTGCGTGATGATTGTCGCGCTGCCACCGCTATAGATCACACCGCGCTGATTACTTCCGGCGTCGACCGATCCTGCCGCCACATTTGAAGCGTTGACGGAATTCGCATCACCCAAGGTCTCGCCAGCCGGCAAAGGAAGCTGCGAAACCACGCCGTTTTGCCAGATCAGCGGTAGCCGTCCCGCCCCGAATGAGGTGGTAGCGCCGGTTCCAACGACGATGCCATTGTCGTTAGCACTGTTAGAAACACAGTAACTGCGACCTGGCAGGTTCGGGAGCCCAATGATGCCGCCGTCGAGAGTCCAGCTAAAGGCCTCGCTTCCAGTGTTGTTTAGGGAGCGCCCGACTGCGATCCTGCCGGGGGACACCCCAAAGCCCTGCGAAAATTCGTCACCGGCCAGGACAACGCCAATGTCGTAGATCTGATATTGAGGAGTACCAGTCGGCTTGATTGCAGGCGGCTGCCGACGATTGTAGCCGGGGTCGTTGACCCCGGTTCCTGCGTTATTCGTCTTAGCAGGAGTTATTGTCGTCGCCCAGGCTGCGATTGCCAGGGTGCCGAGCATCGCTGCCATCATCGCGCTCAGTTTGATATTTGATGCAGGTTTGATTTTCATTCTAGTTTTCAGTGAAGTCCTACGTTTGAAGTCGCAAGTTTTCGTCGTTTCAACCTTTAACTATTGTAACCATTTACCATAGCGAAACATCACGGCGGCGTCGGGCGGGTGTGCTGAGTAGGGCGCGGCCTAGGTGTTACTCGGGGAGTAGCAGTTGGTGTTGAGGTTGGCGTAGGCGTGACACTAGGTGTAGGCGTTACCGTGGGTGTAGGCGAAGGTGTGGGAGCACTGTACAGTTCCGTGCTTGCATTGATGGTTGGAAAATCTGATCCGCCGGCAGCGAGCACCATCCCATTGGGCAGCAAGGTCGCAGTCTGCCGAGCCCGCGCATTGTTGAGGCTACCGGTGAAGGTCCAGATTCCGCTCTCCGTATCGTATAGTTCTGCGCTCGCCAACGTGAAACCGGTGGTATCGAATCCACCAGCAATGAGGGTCATCCCATTAGACAACAAGGTGCCGATATGCCCGAAGCGGCCGGTGTTAAGGCTTCCCGTGACGGTCCATGTCCCGGTTGCCGAGTCGTACAGCTCTGCGCTCACAGACGCGGGGCCGCCAACTTCAACGCCACCTGCAGCGAGCACCATCCCATTGGGCAACAGGGTCGTCGTATGCCCATAACGCGCGGTATTGAGATTGCCTGTGATCGTCCAGGTACCGGTTGTCGGGTCATAGAGTTCCGCGCTGTTAGAAGCACTCTGACTGACATTAGCTCCGCCTGCGACCAGCACCATTCCGTTTGGCAGCAAAGTGGCCGTATGCAGATTGCGCGCGGTGTTCAGATCGCCGGTGGCAGTCCAGGTGCCGTTGGCCGGATCGTACAGTTCCGCGCTCGCTGAGGCAGTAAAATTGATATCGGTCCCCGCTGCAATAAGGACCAGTCCGTTCGGTAACAAGGTCGCGGTGTGCTCGGTGCGTTCCATGTTGAGATCCCCCGTGGCCGACCAGGTGCCGGTGACAGGGTCATATAGTTCCGCGCTCGTGGAAGCATTGCCGCTGCTATCACTCCCTCCCGCGACTAGGACCTGCCCATTGGCTAGCAATGTCGCTGTATGTTCATAACGTGCAGTGTTAAGAGTACCGGTCGCTGTCCAAGTGCCAGTAGCCGGATCGTAGAGTTCAGCGCTCCCTATGGCGTGGAAATTGCCATCAAGTCCTCCGGCTACGAGTAGCATTCCGCTGGGCAGTAAGGTCGCGGAATGCAGAAAGCGACCGGTGTTAAGGCTACCCGTGAAGGTCCAGATCCCGCCATTCGGGCGCGATGGCGGTCGGATATGCGGAGCTCTCTTCCCGATAGCTTGCTGATCTTTCTGCCCCAGCGCGCAGGGCAGCACTTGAATTCCGAGAAACAGCATGACAACCAGTAACACGCTCCAACGGAAGGCCGTGATAATGGTTGTGGATCGTTGTTTCTTCATTTTCAAATTATCCTTTCTTTAGATTGCTTTTCACCACGAATGAACACTAATGTTTGATAAAATGACGAAACCCGAATGACGAATTAATGATGAAACCAGTATATTCATTCGGTTCACGGATCACCAATCACATCTCACACTCTTCTATGGCGTTGGGCGACGGTGGGGAGTTGGTCGCGGTCTTGGTGTGGCCCTGGGAGTAGCTGTAGGTGTTGGGGTGGGGCCAGGCAGCGCGCAATATCTCCCGCCATCGCTGAAATAGTTGGGGCCATTACTACCACCCCAGACGATCATTTCGCTGCCAGTCCATAGTGCGGTGTGCTCAGCACGACCAACAGGTGCGTTGGTCGTGCTGGTCGCTGTCCAACTGTTTGTGCTGGGAGCATATCTGTCGCCGGTGTTCATTACCCCTATAGAGTCATCGTAACCACCCCAAATCATCATTTGGCTGCCATTCCACACGGCCGTGTGATCCTCTCGACCAATCGGCGCATTTGTCATACTGGTGCTACTCCAACTATTGGTCGTAGGATCATACCGGCCGCCGCTGGTGGAGAAGCTACCATCGTATCCACCCCAAACGATCATTTCATTGTCGGTCCACACCGCGGTGTGGCCGTATCGACCTGAAGGCGCGTTTACAATGGTGGTAGATATCCAACTATCTGTGTTGGGATCGTATCTGCCGCCCGTGTTCAAATCGTTGAAGAATTGATCTTGTCCACCCCAGACGACCATGTCGTTGCCTGTCCACACTGCGGTATGACTGATGCGTCCGTCAGGCGCGTTGGTGACCGTAGTAGCGCTCCAACTATCCGTGTTAGGATTGTATTTACCGCCGGTGTTTTGAAAGCCTGTGCCACCCCAAATGATCATTTCGCTCCCTGTCCATACTGCGGTCTGAGAAGCCCGACCCAGAGGTGCGTTGATGGTGCTCGTCGGTATCCAACTGTTTGTAGCGGGATTGTACCTGGCGCCGGTATTTGCGAGCGTGCCGTCGTGTCCACCCCAAACTATCATTTCACTGCCAGTCCAAACTGCCGTGTGAGCGATTCGAGGAGTAGGCGCATTAGTGGTACTGGTGGCTGTCCAGCTGTCCGTGGCGGGATTGTAACTCCCGCCGCTATTCAAATAGTTGATCGAGACATCAACTCCGCCCCACACAATCATTTCGCTACCTGTCCATATTGCCGTGTACTCGATTCGCGCCAAGGGTGCATCGACCGTGCTGGTAGCTGTCCAAGTATCATCAGTACATTCGCCGGCTGTATCCGATATTATTGGGAGCCTGTAACTGGCGGTAGCAGCTGCAATCTGACCTTGGCTAAACTGTTTTACTTGGTTGGCGAAGGAGTTTGACAAAAATCGCTCCCCGAGCGCGGGTCTCGCCAAACACTCTGCAATCACAAATGGATCGTTCCCGAGTGCATCAAAGAGTTCCCGCAACACTTCTGGCTGTCTGGTGTGCTGTGCCATGCGATCCATCTCAGCCTGCAACTGCTCAGGCGTGATGGGTCGTTGCCCGTAATCCTCCAGCGCCTGTGAGTTGCGCAGGTAATCCGTCACTTTCTTTTCAAGTTGGGCCTCAGACATCACTGCATCGAGCGACGGCTTGGGATCAGGGCGTTCTTTTGGCCATATGCGGTGGCGCCAGTAAACGTCTTCGACAGCTCGCTGATATGACACCCGTTCTTCAAACGACAGTGTTCCTTGCGAAGCGTTCGCCGACGCTTGAGGATGGGGGAACGCCAGTCCCGATCTTACCGGAATCAGAATGAAACATGCTGTCGCTGCGCAAAGAAGGGGAGTTATCAAAGCACGCGAATTAAGGAAGCCAAATGAGGAGGTTGATTTCTTATGCATTGCAAGTGGGTGATGGGGTGCCCCTCGTAGCGATATGCCGGACAGGTGTCAATATTTTTCATATTGTTCGGATTATTCCGCCTTAGCTGTAGTGGAAGCCACGCTGGCGGCGAATGAAATTGACTATGCAGGCGACACGCCTGCCGCTATAGTTACCGATATCACCGATCCCGGCTACAACGCCCACTTCTTATACGGCTCTCAACATTCAAGCTGTCATGTCTTTTAACAAATTTGGACTTTCGCCTGAAGTAGTGCGCGGAACGCAGGCGATGGGTTTTGCCGAGCCAACGCCAATTCAGCTCCGCGCGTTTCCGATTGTTCTTGCCGGTAAGGATTTGATCGGCACCGCGCAAACAGGCACCGGTAAGACCGCAGCGTTTGCGCTACCGATCCTGACGTTGCTCGCAAAACACGGCGCCTTCCGGTGTCTGGTGCTGGAGCCGACTCGCGAGCTGGCCGCGCAAGTTGAAACGGCGTTTCGCGATTATGGGCGGTTCACCGATTTGCGAGCCGCGCTCGTGCATGGTGGCGTCGGTTACGGGAAACAACGGGAGGAACTCAAGCGCGGTGTGGATGTTCTTGTAGCGACACCCGGGCGGTTGCTCGATCTGCTCGAGCAGCGCGCCATGAGTCTCAAAGATATAAAAATTCTGGTGCTCGACGAAGTGGACCGGATGCTGGACATGGGTTTTCTGCCCGACGTGCGCCGCATCGTTGAGAAGACCTCGACAGATCGACAGACTCTTCTTTTCTCGGCCACGTTGCCGCCGGAGATCGAACGTCTGGCCGCTTGGGTGTTGCGCGATCCCGAGTTGGTGGAAATCGGCGTGCGCCGGTCGCCAGCGGAAACGGTGACGCATGCGGTTTACCCTGTGGCGGCTGAACAAAAATTCGATCTGCTAATGGCTTTGCTCGAGCGAACAAATTTCGACAGCGCGCTGATTTTCTGCCGGACCAAATACGGCGCCGATCGCATCGCGCACCAATTAAAACAGGGAAAGCACGCCGTCGCGGTGTTGCATTCCAATCGGACGCAGCGCGAACGAATCGAAGCGCTCGAAGGCTTCAAGAGCGGCAAATACGAAGTGATGGTGGCGACCGATATCGCGTCGCGCGGCCTCGACATCGCTGGTGTGAGTCACGTCATCAACTACGATGTGCCCGAGCATCCTGAAGATTATGTGCACCGGATCGGGCGCACCGGGCGCGCCCAAAACGTGGGCGATGCCTTCACACTGATGAGCGGCCAGGAGCTGCCCGCGTTGCAAGCAATCGAACGTTTCATCGGCCAGAAAATTCCGCGATTAAAACTGGAAAACTTTCCGTATATTTACACCGCCCTGTTTGAAGAGGAATCAGCCACCGGTGGCCGTCGCGGAATCGGCGGCGGCAGAACGCATCGCGGCTACTCCTTTGGAAGAAGGCGATGACATTTAAAGTGACGAACTACGAATGACGATGATGCTTCGGCATGACTCGTCCTCGCCCCTTCGGCGCGCCCGCGGTCCCTCCTGTCAAATCGGCTCGATTTGTTTATGAGTTGAGCTTTAATAATTTCGGTTATGTCCGAATCAAAGCTTGCCATGGACTCACAGGCGGAATTTGACCAGCTCCAAAAGAAGCTGGTGCCGCTGTGGAAATCGATTGAGCTCTTCAATCAGGACCCGCAAACCATCGTGGTCGTGCCGTCCATGTCCATCGACGCCATCAGTTCCGGCGCGGTAATGCAGGCGTACGAGGAACGCTTTTTGTTTTTGTTGCTGCTGCTGCGTCAGCCTCGTGCCCGGCTCGTCTATGTGACTTCACAAACGATTCTGCCGAGCATCATCGATTATTACCTGAGTCTTCTGCCAGGTGTTATTCCGAGTCATGCGCGTCAGCGCCTTTTCCTCATCTCGCCTCTCGACCTCTCGGTACGTCCATTGAGCAACAAGCTGCTCGAGCGGCCACGACTAATGGCGCGCATCCGTTCGTTGATCATGGATCCCGATCGCGCGCACCTTGTTCCTTTTAATACAACCAATCGCGAGCAGGAGCTGGCGTTGCG
>Ga0193722_1000110_pt1 | contig 17319 bp, 15 predicted proteins | sample H2m1metaG_FD_143044 | JGI IMG/M metagenome (GOLD analysis project Ga0193722, IMG submission 143044) | Soil microbial communities from a riparian zone of the East river system, Colorado, United States - H2m1 | ecosystem: Environmental > Terrestrial > Soil > Riparian zone | place: USA: East River...
GGGCCACACGTATATCTCGAATATTAACAGCACCGTCCAGCCTCCTGGTGGTAACGTTGAGTTCGTCACCATCAACCTGGACACCAAGTTGCTGGGTCACAGCAGTTCCTCGCGGCGTTACAAGGAGGATATCAAACCGATGACTATCGCCAGCGAAGCGCTTTACCGGCTCCAACCGGTCAGCTACCACTACAGGAAGGAGATTGATCCCAACCAGTCGACCGCGTTTGGTTTGATTGCTGAGGAAGTAGCCCAGGTAAATCCCGCGCTCGTAGCGCGCAATCCGAAAGGGCAGCCCGAAAGTGTCCACTACGAAATGGTCAACGCAATGCTGCTCAATGAATTTCTCAAAGAGCATAAGACGGTGCAGCAACAAGCTTCCGAGATACAGGAACAGAAGGCCGCGATCAATGCACTTAAGAAAGGAATGGAAACTGTCGTCGCCCGGTTAAAAGAGCAGGACTCAAGAATCAAAGGACTGAAGACACAGTTTCAAACGCAGAACCCGACACAGAATGTCGCGGCGAACCAACCCTAGACGCCAAAATCGCAAATAAAAACACAGGCCGACAGAAAACGGAGCAATCCGGTAGAGCGTGAGAGTTCCTCATTCCTAGCCTGCGCAATCCCGAGCTTTTTTAAGACCATTTCCCGCGTAACGCAGCGCGAAATTTTACGAAGTACATCAGTGAACGGCCAAAGCTCACCTCGCGAGAACGAGAGTATGCGTCGGCCAAAACACTGAAAGGAAATTAAACTTAATGAACAATCGAAACATCACATGCGCGACAATACTCCTGGCGCTTGCCTCCCTTGTGCTCTCCTCAATCGCGCAAGCGGTGACGCCGGCGCCGGACGGTGGCTATGCGGGGAACAATACCGCTGAGGGCACGCAGGCACTTCAAAGCCTGAGCGGCGGCATTGACAATACCGCTCTTGGGTTTCAAGCGCTCTTTCATAACACTACCGGCAACCTTAACACCGCAGAGGGATTCCGCGCCCTCTTCGCCAACACCAACGGCCACCAGAACACTGCTACCGGCGTCAATGCTCTCATCAGCGATACCACTGGCAGTTTCAATACAGCCACTGGCGTTAATGCACTTAATCACAACATCAATGGTAACAATAATACCGCCACAGGGATCCAAGCGCTCTTTAGCAACACATCGGGCAACTTCAACACGGCCACCGGAGTTGCTGCGCTTTTTCACAACACCGTCGGCATCGAAAATACAGCGACTGGCGGGGCGGCGCTCTCGAACAACACAACCGGCAGCGTCAATTGCGCCTTTGGTACCAATGCACTCTCTCACAATACTACAGGTAACAGCAATTGCGCCTTTGGCACAGATGCGCTGTCCTTGAACACCGTTGGCCTCTACAATACGGCTGTTGGTAGGTCGGCACTCTTCAGCAATAACGCCAGCGACAACACAGCCGTCGGCGAAGCTGCGCTCAGCGAAAATGGCGATGGGATACAGAATACTGCCACCGGCGCGAACGCGCTTGCGAGCAATACAAATGGCAACTTCAACACGGCCATGGGTTTTGACGCACTTATTTCCAACGGCACGGGCGGGACGAACACGGCTGTTGGTGTTAACACGCTGCAGCACAACACCTCCGGCGGCGCTAATACAGCGCTCGGTTACGGCGCCGGCGCAAACGTTACCACAGGTAGTTTCAATGTCTACATTGGCGCAAACGTAGGCGGTGTGGCTGACGAGGTCGGTCACACCTACATCTCCAATATTGCGTCCACGCAGCAAAACCTTTCCGTTGTCACTGTCAATTTAGCGACCGGCTTACTTGGTCACGAGTTTTCCTCGCGGCGTTACAAGGAGGACATCAAGCCGATGGACGACGCCAGCGAGGCGCTCTTTGCGCTCAAGCCGGTCACTTACCGATACAAACAAGAAATCGATAAAAGCCGGGCTCTCGACTATGGCCTCATCGCTGAGGAGGTGGCCAAAGTCGACCCCAAGTTAGCCGTCCGGGATGGGAAAGGGCAGATCGAGAGCATACGATACAACGCGATCACTACGATGTTGCTCAACGAATTTCTCAAAGAACACCAGCGAGTCGAGGCGCAACAGCGCAAAATGGAAGAACAGGAAGCGACGATTGCCGAATTGAAGTCAACAGCCGCTCGGCAGCAAAAAGGCATGGACGTTCTGACGGCCCGGCTCAAAGAGCAAACAACGCAAATTCAGAAAGTGAACACACAAATCGGAATAAGCAGATCTAGAACAAAGGTAACGTTCAATAAGCCATAGAGCATGAGTGAATATGTCTCGTAGCCGTGGTCATGGACACCGCCACAAGCTGCGAAAGGAAATCAACAATGAAAATCAATATCGTTCTATCACTTCTAACCATATTGACGGTTTCGCCGATGACGCATGCCGTTACTCCGGCACCGGACGGCGGCTACGCGGGGCTCAATACGGCAGAAGGACAAAACGCCCTGCTTGGTCTCACCACCGGCACCGCGAACACAGCGGTGGGCTGGTCGTCGCTCAAAAGGTGAGCGCTCAGGTCGAATTGAGTAAACCTTCACCGAAAGTCGTGTCCCTGCCCGCCGTAGCTTCACGCGAAGGCGGGAATAATCCGTAGACTTTGAGTGGATACAGTCTGTGGCCGGGGTCATCGGCCTTCGCCCAGCTGCAGAGAGGGCGACGGCGTGGAAAGCCAACTCCGGCTATAGGCACAGACTAAGCCGCCGGCAGAGAAAGATTCAAAAAAACGAAACCAATCCGCGTAACGCAGGGCGGAATTCTACGAAGTACATCAGTGAGCAGGCAAAACTGGTTCCCCATAAGGGGAAATCAGAGAATGCCGAAAACGGTGAAAGCAAAATCGACCATGAAAAATCGAAATACGATATTCACAGTACTCCTGGCACTTGCCTCCCTTGTGCTCTCAATCGCGCAAGCGGTCGTCCCGCCGCCAGACGGTGGCTACCCCAACCTTAATACCGCGGAGGGACAGAACGCGCTATTAAGCCTTACCACCGGCCAATGGAATACAGCCTTGGGCGGTTTCACACTCTGGAAGAACACAGACGGCAGCTTCAACACCGCTGTCGGCACAGGAGCGCTCCTACTCAACGTCGGAAACCAAAGTACGATCGAGGGAGTTCAAAATACGGCCGTTGGCGCAGCGGCTCTTCTATCCAACAGCACCGGCTCGAGCAACACCGCTGTCGGCGCTCTGGCGCTCGAGAACAACACTGCCAGCTTTAACACAGCGATGGGTGACAGTGCGCTCAAAAGCAACACCACCGGCGAGGGCAACACAGCGCTCGGCGCGAGCGCCTTAAAGAATAACATCGACGGCAATTACAACACGGCCATCGGTCGGACCGCGCTTGCCAACAACACAGCCGACCACAACACAGCCATCGGGGATAACGCGCTCCTGAGCAACACCAGCGGCGTCGCGAACACAGCCATTGGCTCCGAGCCGCTTGTGAACAACCTGGACGGGAGTTACAACGTCGCCATCGGGAATGGGGCGCTCGTGATCAATTCCAATGGCAACAACAACACCGGGATTGGTGCATCATCGCTGGCGGCGAATGTCAGTGGCAGCAACAACACGGCAATCGGTAATGGAGCATTGTTTACAAGTTTTTCCGGCGACAATAACACGGCCATCGGTTTTCAGGCGCTCCAGGCTAACAGTTTCGGCGCTCTCAACACGGCCAATGGTTTCAAAGCGCTTTTTAGCAACAATAGCGGAGGTTCAAACACGGCCCAGGGCGATCTTGCGCTGTACAACAATACCAGCGGAAGTTCCAATGTCGCGGTAGGCACCAGCGCCGGGTTCAACGCAACGACAGGCAATAATAACGTCTATATCGGCGGCGGAATGCTTGGTGTGGCTGGTGAATCCGACTCCTGCTATATCGCGAGCATCTATCAACGGCCGAGCGGTCCCAACTCGCTTCCTGTGGCTATCGGCGACAACGGAAAGTTGGGCGCTGTCGCCTCGTCCCGGCGCTTCAAACGCGAGATCAAACCAATGGATAGATCCAGCGAAGCGATCCTGGCACTCAAGCCGGTGATGTTCAGATATAAGAAAGAGATTGATCCTGTCGGGACATCGCAGTTCGGACTAGTGGCCGAGGACGTGGAAAAGGTGAATCACGAGCTGGTGGTGCGCGACAAGGAAGGCAAGCCCTATAGCGTGCGCTACGATCAGGTGAACGCGATGTTGCTCAATGAATTCCTCAAGGAGCACAAGAAAGTACAGGAACAGGGCGCGATGATTGCAGAACTGAAAAGAGAAATCGCTAGCCTCATTACAATCACGAAGAAGCAGGACGCACAGATCCAGAAAGTAAGCGCGTGGGTGGAAATAAGCAAACCAGTGACGAAAGTGGCGTCCTTGCCCGCCGCAGCTTCCACGCGAAGGCGGGAATAATCAGTAGAGCAGCAGTCAATACAGCTTGTCGCCGGCGTCGCCGATCCCGGCTACAGCTACGAAAGGAAAGCAATAATGAAAATTAACATCGTTCTATCCGTTCTAATTACGTTTACCATTTCCCCAATGGCGAAGGCCGTCATCCCAGCGCCAGACGGAGGCTATCCCGGCGGCAATACGGCAGAAGGACAACAAGCCCTCCTTAGTCTCACAACCGGGACATATAATACGGCCGTTGGTTGGTTTTCACTGAAAACCAACACCACTGGCAATTTCAACACGGCTACCGGCGCCGGAGCGCTCTTTGCAACGACCGCGGACGAAAATACGGCTACCGGCGCCGGGGCGCTTCTTAGCAATACTAGCGGCGAGGGCAACACCGCCAATGGAGCCTTTGCCTTATTTAACAATACAGATCACAGCTTCAACACTGCCACTGGCTTTCAAGCGCTCTTTACAAACAGGACCGGGCAGGACAACACGGCAACCGGCGTTCAGGCGCTTTTTTCCACCGACGGAGCCCCCAGTAACAACGAGGCGTCTTATAACGTTGCTTTCGGGGATTATGCGCTCTTCAGCAACACGACCGGCTATGCCAACAGCGCCTTTGGTTCGGGAGCGATGGCGTCCAACACCAGTGGCAGTTTCAATACAGCCGCCGGTTTTCAGGCACTCGGCCAAGCCGTCAGTGCAGGCGACGGTACGCTTGCTACAGGCAACTACAACACGGCTGTCGGTGAGCGCGCGCTCGGCGGCGTCACCACCGGTAGCTACAACGCAACCCTGGGCGTGGAGGCGGGGTCCGAGGTAAATACCGCCAGTAACGTTATCTGCATCGGCGCATTTGTCCGTGGTATCTCCAGTGTTATGGGCGAGGTGGATCACAGCTGCTACATCGGAAATATCTACCATGGAGCCGTCGATTTTAACACAGCGGTTCCGGTATTCGTCGACCAGGATGGCAAACTCGGCACGCAGGGCTTCGATGGAACCAAAATGGTGTTACCCGGTCCTCACGGTGGCGATCCGCAACCCACGTTGAATGAATTTCGCGGCGAGCATCGCAACGTCGAGGAATTGAAAGCGTGGATCACGAAACTCGACTCCAGGGGCGTCAGACAGGAAGCCATAATCGCCGAGCAGCGGAGGCAACTAGAGATTCTCGCTACCCAACTCAAAGAGCAAGCCGCGCAAATTCAAAAGGTAAGTGCTCAGGTTGAGCTGAAAAAGACTGTTTCGCGAACGGTTGCTAATAAGTAACAGCGGCCGCCGGTTGTAGCGGTGCTCGCCGCGGCGAGCACCGAAGTCATCGATCAGGCGTTTGACACAAACGCCTCTACAAGAAATTGCGAATCCTGCTAGTCCGCGGGCATCTTGCCTGCCGAAAAGGATTAACCAGGCGAGACGCCTGGTTGCCCCACAGGCTGGAAGCCTGTGCTACTCTTCGCGCGCGGCTTTGACGATTTGGGCAAAGCTGCGCGGGTCAAGGCTGGCTCCGCCGACGAGGGCGCCGTCGATATCGGGCTGGCTCATGAGTTCGCGGGCATTCTCTGGTTTCACGCTGCCGCCGTACTGAATCCGGACTCGCTCGGCTGTGGTCTCATCGGACATCTCGCGCAAAGTGTGGCGAATGAACGCGTGCGCTTCCTGTGCTTGCTGGGGTGTTGCGTTGCGCCCGGTACCGATCGCCCACACCGGCTCGTACGCGATCACCGTTTCCTGCAACTCCTTTGGATTCAGACCGGCGAGACTGCCGCGCAATTGGATCGACAAAATCTTTTCCACGTTGCCTTTGTCGCGCTGCTCGAGCGTTTCTCCGACGCAAACAATCGGACGCAGTGCCGCCGCGTGCGCTGCGCGCACTTTACGATTGACGATTTCGTCGGTCTCACCAAACAACGCACGGCGTTCGCTGTGCCCGAGCACGACGTAATGCACAAATAAGTCGCGCAAAAGCGCAGCACTGATCTCGCCGGTAAAGGGGCCGTTCTTCTCCCAATACATGTTTTGCGCGCCGACCTTTATGTTCTGCGCCTTACCTAGTGCTTCGGTCACTTTCGCAATCGCCGTAAACGGCGGAATGATCACCACTTCGACATCGGTGATTTCGCCTACGTCCCGAAGCAACAACGACTCCACAAATCGGGCCGACTCGGCCTGCGTCATGTTCATCTTCCAATTGGCTGCGACGATTTTTTTGCGCATGTGATTTGATTCCTACGTGCAGACTCAGAACTGAAAATAGATGAAGGGCGTGTAGTGGGGCGGAACAAATAAGAGGACGACTGCAAAAGTGCAACCGTAAGCCGCGGCGAAGACTTGCGCGGGCCACCGTCGCCATGATTCTGCAAACCATCGGCGAGAATTGAGCCAATGGACGACGACGAGTGCCACAATTACCAAGAGCAACCATCGGTGGAAATGTTCGTTACCACCGCCGTGAAACAGGGTGAACTGCTTTAGTATTGTTCCCGCACTGTTGAGGTCCTGCGCGCGGAAAAAGATCCAGGCAACACATACCGCGTAGATCGTAATCGGCCACGCAAGCCAGCGCATCCCCCGCGCGGCCCACTTCAGACGCTCGGTAAAGCGCGTCCACTCCCGATGAATGAGAAGCGCGGTTCCATGTAACGCCCCCCAGATCACAAACGTCCATGCAGCCCCGTGCCATAGGCCGCCGAGGAGCATGGTGATCATGACATTCCGGTAAGCAAACCCGCGGGAGCCGCGATTTCCACCGAGTGGAATGTAGAGATAATCGCGCAGCCAGCTCGAGAGACTGATGTGCCAGCGCCGCCAGAAATCAGAGACGTTCCTGGCAAAATATGGAAACTGGAAGTTGTTCGGTAATTGATATCCAAGGAGCCGGGCAGCCGCGATGGCCATGTCTGTGTAGCCGGAGAAATCGCAGTAAATCTGGATTGCGTAGAACAGCACGCCAATCCATGCGCTCGTTGGCGTGAAATCCGCCGGATGAGCGAAGTAGCGATCGACAGTCGGCGCGACTCCATCAGCGATGCATGCCTTTTTAATGAATCCCGCCAAGAATAACATTACCGCGCCCCGAACATCGACATTGGAAAATTTCTTGGCCGAAACGAGCTGCGGCAGAAAGTAAACAGCACGGACAATCGGTCCTGCTACCAATGGCGGGAAGAAACTGACGAACAACGAAAGATCGACAAAATTCGAAATGGGGCGCTGCCTTCGACGGTACACGTCGATCGTGTAACTCATCGAGTGAAACGTGTAGAAGCTGATGCCCACCGGCAGAATAATGTTGAGCGTGTTCACGCTCGCCGGTAAGCCGAGCCACGCGAGAAACCCGGACGCCGAAGAGACAAAAAAGTTAAAGTATTTGAAAAAACCCAGGACGCCGAGATTGACGCAGATGCTGGTGGCAATCCAGAAGCGCCGCCATGCCGGACTTTCAGTACGTCCAAGCATTTGGCCCACGATGTAATCCACGGTCGTTGAACCGAGGAGCAAGAATGTAAATTTCCAACTCCAGGCCGCGTAAAAAGCATAGCTGCAGAGGAGAAGCCACCCCTTTCGCGCGCCGTTGTTGCGGATCGCCCAGTAGACGATGAACACGAGCAGAAAAAACCAGAGGAAGCGAAATTCAACGAAAGACATTCGAACAGAGAATGAGATGCGAAGTTAAACCGCCAGCCATTGGTTTTTGATCACTTGACGCCGCCTGCTCGTGCAAGCTCCACAAAATTCGCCGCCACAATACGCGTGAATTCTTCTGCTCCCGATTTGGTCAGATGTTGTCCATCGCGACGTACGCTGCTGCGATAGAGGCTCGGATAAGTTCGTGGGTTATTAAATGCCATCACAGCACTTGTTAGTCCGGTACCGTCAGTCGCGACGTTAATTTGCGTTGTGCTTGGTGTAATCAAAAAGATCGGCGTGGCTCCAATATTCCGAACTTCTTGTGCGCATTGCCGGTAGGCCTCTACCGCATAAAGTGAAAGAGGATGTGTGCCGGTTTGTGCCATCGCAGCCGCGAGCCCGCGCTCATACGCTGCAACCTGGTCGGGAGACATTCGGTTCGGTCTGGTGACGTAACCATCACTCGCCACGCCGAGGTACCTCGCGCGACGTCCCTTTGTGTCGCGGCCGAAGAAATGCCCTAGAACATCAGCCGCTCTTGCGACGTTCGTATAATTTTTTTCAAACTGACCCCCATAAAATGTCAGCAGACTACGCGTATTTTTCTCGTCTTCTCGACGCAGAACAATGTCGCGGAGTTTTGCCGGATTCGGCAGCCAAAACGGATCAGTACCGGCATCGGTAAGTTTCCGCAGGAGCAGCGATACCCGCTTCCAGTCGGCCCAATAGAGCGCACGTTGGCTGGTCTGGTTCTCGGGGGACCACTTCGTTTGCAGTTCGTCGTATTCAATGAAGACCCACCTCAAGTTGCGCGGCTTTAGGTTCAAGATCTGCTCAAGCAGATAAGAGGTTTCCGGCAAATACATGCCGCCGATGCCGAAGTTGAAGCTGTGCGTCGGCAGTCCGCGTTCGCGCGTGACGCGATCAAAAATAGCAGGTGAAATCTGAAAGTAGACGCGGCTCGATCCAATAAAGAGCGTATCAAATTCGTCCTTGTGCGCGGCGAAAAATCGGAATTTCTGGGAAACCCCACCGTCAATTTCTGGAAACGGCAGGACGACGCGCAGACCGACACAGGTTATGAGGAATGCGGCTGCACCAATGCCTGTATTAGTCAGCGCTCGGATGACAGTCTTGCGGCCGGTCGGTTCGTGTGGCGCCGGGAGCTTAACGTGAACCTTCGAAACGGGCTCGCGGACTGGCACAGCCTATTTCCCGTCGCTTAACGCCGCGACGCCGGGCAGCTCCTTGCCTTCCAATAACTCCAGCGTTGCGCCGCCGCCGGTGGAAATAAACGTCATTTTCCCAGCGAGCCCGGCCTGTTTGACCGCTGTCACCGAGTCGCCGCCGCCGATAATGGTCGTCGCCCCCAGTTGCGCCATGGCTTCTGCGATCGCGATTGTGCCTTCGCCGAATTCGGGAATTTCAAAAACGCCCATCGGTCCGTTCCACAAAATCGTTTCTCCCGTGGCGATTTCTTCCTGATAAAGCACGATCGTTGCCGCGCCAATATCCACTGCCTGCCATCCGTCCGTGATTCCGTGTTGGGGCGACAGGCGACTGGTATTTCGCATGTTCGCGCCCGGAAGAATTTCATCTGCCTCGACCACATCGATGGGAATGAGAAACTTCACGCCGCGTTGCTTCGCGAGCTCGAAAAGCTCCCGCGCGAGACCGACCTTGTCGGATTCAACCCGGCTCGCGCCAACTGGAATCCCCTCTGCTTTCAAAAACGTGTTCGCCATGGCGCCGCCGATGAGAATCGTGTTCGCCTTTTCCATCAACGCTTTCAGAACACCGATTTTGTCCGACACCTTGGCGCCACCTAAAATGACGACGAACGGTCTGGCCGGATTCTGAAGTCCGTCGCGCAGATGCTTCAGTTCTTTTTCCATCAAAAGACCCATGGCCGATTTCGACACGAATTTTGTGACACCCATCGTTGACGCATGCGCTCGGTGCGCGGTGCCAAAGGCATCGTTCACGTAAAAATCACCCAACTCGGCAAGCGCCTTGGCGAATTCTGGATCATTCGCTTCCTCACCTGGTTGAAACCGAACATTCTCAAGCAGAGCGACATCGCCGTTCTCCATGTGCTCAACGATTTTCTTCGGCACGTCACCAACAGTGTCGTGACTGAAAATGACGGGATGATGGATCAGCGAATGCAAGTATTCGCCGATCGGGCGAAGAGAATATTTCTCCACCGGCTTCCCCTTCGGCCGACCAAAGTGGGACATCAAAATAGTTTTCGCGCCGTGATCGCGAAGGTAATTGATGGTCGGCAGGCTTTCGCGGATTCGGGTGTCGTCAGTGACGCGAACTTTGCCGCCGCGAACTTCGGTCGGCACGTTGAAGTCCACCCGCATCAGCACGCGTTTCCCGCGGACGTCGAGATCGCGGACAGAAAGCTTTGCCATTATTTACTCCTGCTCCTGCTCGTGATCGGGACTACTCAGCCAGCATTTCCATCATTTCGACGCAGCGATTGCTGTAGCCCCACTCGTTGTCGTACCAGCCGACCACTTTTACGAAGCGATTTCCGATCGTCAGCGTCAGCTTGCTATCAAAGATGCAGGAGTGCGGATTGCCAACGATGTCCTCGGAAACGAGCGGCTCGTCGCTGAACTCGAGCACGCCTTTGTAGCTTTTATCTGACGCCGCTTGCTTGAATGCAGCATTGATCGTGTCCACGGTCGCGTCTTTGTCCAGCACGGCGGTGAAATCGGTCACCGAACCATCAGGCGTCGGCACCCGGAACGCGCCGCCATTTAGTTTTCCCTTGAGTGCTGGAATTACTTCGCCAATCGCCTTTGCCGCGCCAGTCGTGGACGGGATGATGTTGATTGCTGCAGAGCGTGCACGTCTCAGGTCCTTATGGGGAAAATCGAGGATACACTGATCGTTTGTGTAACTGTGGATGGTGCTCATGAATCCGTGCGCGATCCCGAATGTGTCGTTCAATACTTTCGCCAGCGGCGCGAGACAGTTCGTCGTGCAGCTCGCGTTGGAAACGATTTTGTCCTTCTTAGGATCGTAGGCGTTGTCGTTTATCCCGATGCAAATCGTCACGTCCGGATCTTTTGCCGGTGCGCTGATCAACACGCGTTTCGCACCGGCCTTCAAGTGCAGCTCAGCCTTATCCCGATTGGTGAACAAGCCCGTCGATTCGAGCACCACATCGATGTCCAGTTTTTTCCAAGGGAGATTCGCTGGATCGCGGTCCTTCAAAACCTTAATTTTGTGACCGCGCACGATGATATTTTCTTCGTCGTACGAAATCTCTCCGTCGAATTTACCATGCACGGAATCCCATTTCAGGAGATGGGCTAGCGTGTGCGTGTCAGTGAGATCGTTGATTGCGACAACGCGCTCGACTTGTTTTTGTGACATGGCGCGAAGGACGTTGCGCCCGATGCGCCAGAAACCGTTGATAGCAAAATTAGCCATAGGAAAAGTTGAACTTGAAGAGTTAAACCGTTACGCGGAAAAGCTTCAACGTCCAACTGTGAAGAGGCGGCTGTAGGGCGGGCGCTTCGCCTGCCCAGCCCTGGCAACCGGAGCGGTTGCCCTAGAACGACCCGTAGCGTTTATATTTCCAGATGAAATACGCTGTCGCGGCGTTTCTAGCCATGATGTCCCTAGTTTTTGCGGAACACGCGCCTGCGGCCGAACCGAAAGCCATTCTGGTTTTCGGCGACAGTTTGTCAGAGGGGTTTATGCTCAAACACAGCGAAGCTTACCCGGCTTTACTTGCAAAAAAGCTGCGCGCCGCGGGCCTGAACTTTTCCGTGACCAACGCGAGCGCCACCGGCGGGACAACTGACGGCGGCTTGGAACGCTTACCCCCGCATTTAAAGCACAGAATCGACATCTTCATTCTGGAGCTGGGAATCAACGACGCCTTTCGCGGCCTGCCGATCGATCAAATCCAAAACAATCTTCAACAGATCATCGACAAGGTGAAAGCGAGAAATCCAAATGCGCGCGTGGTAATCGCAGGAATGCAACTCCCAGGTTATGCGGGTGACGATTATGTGTCCGCATTTGGCCAAATGTTTGCTGATTTAGCGGTGAAAAATCGCGCGGCGTTGGTACCCTATTTACTTGAAGGCGTGGCAGGCAATCCCTCGTTGAATTTGTCCGATGGCATTCATCCGAACGCAGCCGGCCAAAAGATTCTTGCTGAAAACGTTTGGCGCGTGCTCGGACCGGTAGCGCGCGAAATGGCGAAACTGTAGCCGCCGCCCTGTGGGCGGCGAGGGAGGCAAGTTGCCACATCGGCGCCTCGCTTCCCACAAGGAAGCGGCTACAACGGTAGGGCGACCAATGCGCTTGCTTCGAACGTTAAATTAAGTGATAACCAACACACGATGGACCCTGCACGACCGACTGATCCTGATCCGGCCGATCCGTTTTTCCCCGAACGAGCCGACCACGCTATTCTGGAAACGATCGAAATCGCCACTGAAGGTGAAGATTGCGATGAGTGCGTGCGCAAACTGCGACCGGTGCTGAAGCACATTTCCGGGGTGCAAGACGTAAAAGTCGATCTCCAGCACGAGCGCGTGATTGTCACGTTCGATCCGCGCAAAACACATCCTCCAGATCTGCATGACGCAATCTTGAAGAGCGGCTATAAACCTGCGCCAGTCGCAGATTGAGAGGTAGGGGCGGTTCACCGAACCGCCCGCAGGCGATTGAGGTCAATCGCCTCTACCTGACGCAGCCGGCTGCTGCTGCGTCAGGCAATGGAACGTGCCCAGCCCCCAGATTAACTCGCGGCAATCGATGCCGATCACGCGCCGATCCGGAAAACATTGGCGCAGGATGGATAATGCAACTTCATCGTTCGGATCGGCAAACGTGGGCACGAGCACGCATGTGTTTGCGATATAAAAATTCGCGTAGCTCGCCGGGAGTCGCAGTCCTTCGCGTACGATCTTCTTCGGCATCGAAAGCGTGACGATGTCGAGTTTACGCCCATCGATTTTTATCTCGCGCAGACGCGCGAGATTCTTCTGAAGCGGTTCGTAATTTTCGTCGTCGCGATTCCCTTCAACGACAGTTATGACAGTTCGCTCGGATACAAACCGCGCGAGATCATCGATGTGACCGTCGGTGTCGTCGCCGGCAATGCCATCGCCGAGCCAGAGAATGTCGCTGACGCCGAGATAATCGCGCAGGCGTTCCTCGATCTCATCGCGCGAAAGATTGGGATTTCGATTCTTGTTTAAGAGGCAGGACTCACTGGTGAGTAATGCGCCGCTGCCGTTCACGTCTATCGAGCCGCCTTCGAGGATCATGTGCGGATAAAAAACCGGCAGTTTCAGGATTTCAGCGAGGCGTGTCGGCACGATTTCATCGAGATCAAACGGCGGATATTTGTTTCCCCACGCATTGTAATCCCAGTCCACTATGGCAAGTCTCGGGTCGCGATCGCGTGTGAGAAAAATCGGGCCGTGGTCACGGCACCATGGCTCGTTGGTGGGGACACGATAAAAGATGATCCGTTCCATGGGCAGTTCGCGCAAAACCGCGCGCGCTTCTGCTTCATGCGCGTCGTTGCAAACGTTGATGCAGACCTGCTCGGATTCGATCAACGCTTCGACCATGGCGCGCAACGCACGCAGAACGCAATCGAATGAGTCGGGAAAACTAATCCCCTCGCGTCGCGGCCACGAAAGCCATGTGGCCGTGTGCGGTTCCCATTCCGCCGGCATGCGATAGCCGAGCGCGGTTGGAATCTGTGAACTCATCAAATCAACGTCGAACGCGCTACGCTCAACGTCCAACGATGAACTCAGAATTTAGACTGGAGGAAGTTGGCTCAAGGGTCAGCGCGACCGCTCCTTTACATACATGAGGTGCGTAGTCGCTGGTTTGTAGATCGCACCGACGATTGCGCCTGCGACTGTGAATTGGATTACCGCGCCGGCGATCCAGCCGCAAAGGATTTTGAACGTCAATGGTTGGACTGCGAACGAGATCAAATGTGGCCCTGCGTACACTAATCCCACCAGAATGCCCAGCAGCGCTCCGGCGCCTGCGCGTCCGTCCGGGACGTAGCGAGCACACAGCAGGGTGAAAAAGAATGCCATGACGAACTGACCGAGGGCAAGCCACCCGAAGTAGCTCTGGAAAGCGGCTTCCGGTCGCAAAAGCGTCGGCACTTCCCTATGCGCTCCGTGCATTAACGTTCCGTACCAAAGGAAGCCGAACACGAACAGGAAAACGAACGCCGCGATGAATGCGAAAAAGAATCTTTTCCAATTCATAACTTCTTTCTATTGAGATTTGGTGTGGCCCCCAATTGAACCCGCGTACTTTCATGGCAAGACCGCCGGCGAATGTCGATCCGAAATTTTCCGGACTAGGAATGGCGATTTCTCAGTATCGCTGGGCTTCAGCCTCGTGGTTAATCCACGCAACCACGTGTTCGATCGCCAATCGAAAATTAGTTCACCCACCTGCCATCATCCGAAACGAGGATCGGCAGTTCTTCCATCATGAATTGAGTCTTGCCGATGGCGCCAATCATGCGTGTCCCAGTGGCCGCGTACCACTTTCTGGACATGCTCTCGCCGGTGTGGCAGCCCCAGCTCTTGACGTAAGCGCCGCGAGCGAAAACCCGCCGATTGATTTTGGTCAGATCGTTTTCGTGAAGCCATGATTTACAGGCGCTTTCGATATTGTTGCTGTAATCGAACATGAAACACGCCCGGTTCGAATGCCCGAAATATTCGAAACCCGTGACCTTCATCTGATCTCGAGGTTGCCCGTTGTTCAGATAATCAGTGACTTCCTTGCCCGTGCCGAACCAAATGAGATTGATATTGAACTTATCGCGGATGGTACCAATTAGACTGATCAGATCCTGATGCTCCTGCTTGGCGCGATCCTCGTAACCCTGCTTGTAAACAAGCCAGGTGATCTTCGTATCCGGCCCGAGTTGGGTGCGCAACTGTTCGGTGCGCAGGCGCGCCGCCCGCACGAAGTTCGCCCACCAATGATCGTGCGGAAAAGCTTTGTATTTTTCCCATTGATACATCGACGGCCCACCAACCAGGATTACGTATTCACCGCCGGCAGGCGGCGCGGCCTGCAGACCGAGCGTGACCATCGACAAACAGCATACGAGTAACAGACGTTTCATCATTTTCCGTAAGCATGACTATTTATGCAGACCACGAAATTCCGCAAGTGGTAGGGCGCGATCGCCGAGCGCGCCGAATTTTCGTGGATGTCCGCCCGCAGGTGCGGGATCCCTACCAGTCTGCATCCACTTCGCCGCGCAGCAGGTCTTCCCACGTTTGCCGCTTCCGGATCAGCGCGAACTTATCGCCGCGAACGAGCGCTTCGGCCGGAAGCGGGCGCGAATTGTAGTTCGACGCCATCACAAACCCGTACGCGCCAGCGCTCATGATTGCGAGCAACTCGCCTTCGCGCAGTTCAGGCATCTCGCGGTCGAGCGCAAAAAAATCGCCCGACTCACACACGGGTCCGACAATGTCGATCTTTTCTGACTTCTTCTTGCTGTGACTGAGACTCACAGATTCACCCTCACCTGGCGCTTCGCGTCCGCCTCTCCCTTCCAGGGAGAGGGTTGGGGTGAGGGTGCGCGGCTCAATGACCGGCACAATCTCGTGATAGCTCTGGTATAGCGCCGGCCTGATGAGATCGTTCATGCCGGCATCGACAATGGCGAATTTTTTACTGCCCGTTTGCTTAATGTAACGAACGCGCGTGAGCAAAACGCCGGCGTTGCCACTAAGAAAACGGCCAGGCTCGATAAGAGTCCGAATAGCCAAGTCGCGCAACGGCGGCACAATTGCTTCAGCGTAATTGCGGACACTGAACGCGGATCCCGCGCATGCGGGACCGTGATCGCGCCACCATTTGCCTGCTCCGCTCTCCAGTGCGCGTCGGTAAATGATCCCCATGCCGCCTCCGATGCTGAAAAACTTGATGGCATATTTCGATTTCAGTTCGCGCACCAGTGGCGCCACTTTTTCGATTGCGCTCGCGAACGGCTTCGCCTCGGTGATTTGAGATCCGATGTGCATCTGCACGCCGACAATCTCGATGTTGCTCATCCTGGCCGCGCGTTCGTAAACCGCCCTGACTTGATCCAGTGCGATGCCGAACTTGTTCTCCTGGGAACCGGTCGAGATGTACTGATGCGTGTGCGGATCAACATCAGGATTGACGCGCAATGCGATTGGCGCGCGCATTTTCTTCGCGCGGGCAATGCGCTCGATCGCCTCCAGTTCAGCTTCACTCTCGACGTTGAAGCTGTAGACGCCTCGCTCCAGCGCGTACTCGATTTCGTCAACTGATTTGCCTACACCGGCGAACGTGCACTTCGCCGGATCGCCACCCGCCGCGAGGACACGAAACAACTCGCCACCGGAAACGATGTCGAAGCCGGCGTCCGCATCTTTGAGCAAGTTCAGGATCGCGCGATTTGAGTTCGCCTTTACCGCATAACAAATGAGGTGATCCAGCGGCGCGAGCGCAGCGTCGAGTCGCGTGTAGTGATCGAGAATTGTCCCCGCGCTGTAGACGTAAGTCGGCGTGCCGAGTTCCGTGGCAACGCGCGTTAAGTTGACGTCTTCGCAATAGAGATGACCATCGTGATAGTGAAACGAGTGCATGTTGTAGCGGCGATCGCTGCGGCGACTGCAGGGTAAAATATCAGGCGCTTGGCACAAGCGCCTCTACAACTTGAGCGGGTATCAGCGAAGCAGCCGCAACCCAACGTTGAGAACCGCGATTAGAGCGACCCCCAGCGCAAAGCTCGTCAAAACGAGCTTCTTTCCGTGCTTCAACATTTCTCCGACCACTGCGTGTGTGGCCAAATAGATAAACCCGCCACCGACGTGCGCCATAATTAAGCCGAGCCATAAGATGGAGATGTTCGTCAGAAAGAAATAACCGATAACACCGCCGAGGAGCGTTGTGGCTTCGACCGCTGCCACCCATCCAACCGCGGCCGCGCGTTGCAGTCCTGCGCCGATCAAAAGACTGCCGAGCGCGAGACCTTCGGGAACCTTGTGGATACACAGAGCAGAGAACAGCGACCACTTTGCAGCAGCGGTCGCAGAGGTTTCGCCTTGGATTCCCAAAACCAAACCGTCAGTCGTGCTATGGATCGCCAAAGCGACGATCAGCGCGGTAGCGATTTCGCTGAAATGTCGCGTGGCATCAGCGTCGAAATGACTGGCCGCGCAAGCAGGGCAAACATGATGGACATGTTTGCTGATCAAA
>Ga0193722_1000111_pt1 | contig 17291 bp, 13 predicted proteins | sample H2m1metaG_FD_143044 | JGI IMG/M metagenome (GOLD analysis project Ga0193722, IMG submission 143044) | Soil microbial communities from a riparian zone of the East river system, Colorado, United States - H2m1 | ecosystem: Environmental > Terrestrial > Soil > Riparian zone | place: USA: East River...
AGCTGGTTTCACACACCTTTACCGTCTACCCTTACCACGTTTGGAAGAAGAAACCCTCGCCTGGAAAGCGTCACACTGCTATTTGAATCGCGTCACTGCCGGATCTTGCACGTACATGTGTACGATGGAGTCGATATTCTTCAGGAGTTCAACAATCTCAAGCTAGCCGGTGCTTTTCTGCGAAAAAGAAACTCAGAGGACATAAACCCGGAAGCCTCATCCCCGAACCGCCAAGAATTCAGCAATACACTTCCGCTGGAGAAGTCGCATAGAGTGTTCTCAGCGATCGGAATCTCATTCTACGCCTGTGCATTCTTCGAGGATTTCAATGAAGGTGGCTTTGCGCATGACCCGCACTTTCACGGTCCCTTTCCAGAATCGATTTTAACTATATCGGCAGCCGGTGGGCAGTTCGATGTGGAAGATGACATCTTCGCCAGAGTCGTCGCGGTCGTGGAAGGGTTCGTAGGTCGGAGTCGCGAACCTTAAGGAAATTCGTCGATCTCTTAGTCGGCCCGGTTTGTTAACCTCGCGGTTCGCATCCGTAGGTTCACCGACTCTCAACTGCTTCCATGAGGCGTTCCCATTCGTCGAGACTCCCACAAAAGCCAAGCTCGCAGGCAGTATTGAAACTCAACCGGGCGATCGTTTCGCAGCGCTTTCCGCTTTTTGTATCGTTGGCGTTCCGATAATTGCGGCCCCGAAACAAAGATGTGCGATGCGAGTGGGTCGTGTTCGGATTTCATTGCGGAAAGCTGGGACTCGACATCACGTATGGCCGCAGTGAGTCGCTCCAGTGCATCTTGAATTCGCGCCGCGTGCATGATGTTCAAGCGCACATATCGGCGGTTTAGCTTCAAGCGCGCTTCGTAATCCGCAGTAGCGCCGAGCCGCGCATGTGCTACCCCGCGCGAGAAGGCTATGCATCTGTCTAACCCATGTGGCGCGATACATTAGAAGGGAGTTCGAGCGACTGGCCGGGGGCTGGGAATTAAACGGGGACTAACCCGGCCCGGTGTTTATGAATTAGCACGACCACCAAGTAGCCGCCTCTCCGCACCGTTGAGCCCGGTGCAGTCGCTCCTCCCTATGATTTCGTCTAAGACGAAGGATGCGGTTGGATGTTCCGACCAATCGTAATGTTTTCCGACGACAGACAAGAGTCTAAATGACAATCATTGAAAACTGCATCGTTGGGGCTGGAAAGTCTTTGAGGCTCCGGGCGTTGAGCCTGTGTTCCTGCAAAAAGATCAGGCAATCGGCTACGCGGAAACCCGCGCTCGACCATCATAAATGATCTCGCCGGTGTTTTTTGAAACAGCGACAAGCCGACTGGATTGCAGAGGAGTTATGATCTCCTCGTCCGCGAACAGCACGAACCAGCAGTCCGTCGGACGATTATAAACAGCGCAATTATCAGGCAGGGTATCGGTGATATGAACCCGGTACACAAGCGCTCGTGAATAGCGCCGGTGAAACACTGTCAACGCTTGATCGCGGCTGATGCCCATAATTCGTTCCCCATAATGAAAGCCTTTTTCATCTTCGAACCCTTCCGGTGCTCGATGTAGTTGCTTGGCAATCAAGACGAGGCAAGAAAGACAGATAAGGAAGGTCAGACAAATGGCCGCTTTCATAAGGAATCGCGAACCGCGGGACACTGAACAGGTTTCTGCAAGTGCTATCCTGAACCGCCCGCACTCGCGGATTGAGCTAAGCCATCTTGGTGCATTGCACTCACCGCTTATTGTCAAAGTTGGCCCGAATCTTGTGGAAACGACGCATCATTTTTTGGCGGTAAAAACCTCCGTACATGCTTGATCGGTTCAGTCTATTTCCTCGGCAAGCGTTCCAATGCAGGTGTTGTATATTCCATATCTCACACTGAAAACTGAAAGGATTCAAACTATGTATGCTAATGTGCAATCTGAGCGGCGTTGCCTCGTGTCGTGCGATCCTGCGGATGCGCGTCAGGCCGACGAACCTCCACCATTAAACCGAGGAGAATGAACTGGCTAATATGGTCAAGCGATCACGGCGGGTGGTCGAAGCCAAACCGTCACGGATACACAAATCGCCTCGCCGACGCCGGGCGATATTCATTCGATGAAGCATTGGAAATTATCCAAGATGCCAACTCCGGAAAGGTCGCCCGTAATTTTCCAAGCGAAACCATGTGCCCGGACTGGACGGAAGAAAACCCCAGAATCGAATCAACATGAAGTATGGGAAATCATCGCCGACAAACGTAGCAAAGCTCTGGTTGGAGTTGGGGTTGCGTCTCAGCGGTGGATTCCGAAGGGCGAACGATCTGGATTGCTGACGCACCTTGACTAATCCACCTGAATTATCGTTAGATCACATACGTACATGAACGCGAAAGCGCGCCGGATTTGTTGCGTGGCTATAATGTCTGCGACCGCGTTCGTTTCGTCGCCTGAATCTGGCGGCAGCCCAACACCGACTCCACGCCCAATCGAGCCCAGCCGAGGACACGGGCCGAGCCCGGCTCCACCACGCGGGCTGCAATAAATTCAAGTGGTAGGGTTCGCAGTCGGTGGTTGATCGCAAGCGACTTCAATGTGTTTGCCACGACACCCTGCCGCGGCTTATCTCTTTCTCGTTGGGCATATAGGAGGGTTTCGTATCATGACAAACGTGAAGACTTTTACCGTCGGTCTGCCAGTTACCCACCTGAACACTGCGGTCGAGTGGTATCGCCGGCTGCTGGGAGAAGTCGACGAGGTCAATCCAGCGCCTGGCGTTTGGGAGTTCCAGATCACTTCCTCAGGCTGGTTGCAGCTCTTCGAGCGTGAAATCAATCATCCGAGCCTGGCAGTCGTGCGCTTCCAGTCCGACGACATTGAGGCAAGGCGATTGCAAGCTTTGAGCCTCGGCACAGATGTTGGCGAGATTGAAACAGTGCCAGAAGCCGTTAAATATTTTGAGTTTCGGGATCCGTTCGGCAACCAGTTGTCCTTCTATGAATTACTGGAGTAGCCATGCCCAACAAGGCGCTCCAGCCAACCGCTAGCCGGTGCGTCGCGCACATTTGATTTTATGAAACGGTTCTCGCTGTTTGAAAAGCTCTCCCCCACCCGCGGTGGCTGATCTCTTAGGCGATCCCAAACGCTTGTTCCATCTGGGATCGAGACAGCAGCGATGCTCATGTTTTTGTATAAATCGCCTTTACTATCGCGTAAGTAGGATTTTGTACCAGCATATCAGGTTTTAGCTGCTGATTGTCACAATTAAAGTGTGGTTCGTCGACGTGCGTGAAATCCTCAGGCACGTAATCCACCGTAACCAGCACCGTATTTGTATGGCTGTGCGTGCCGAACGATCCCTCGGAGTCACGGCATTGGAAGGAGGGGCATTTCCATACTTTGTCCGCGAATTGGAAGTGGCAGATGCCTAGAAATTGCTCGGGGTGGGCCGCGCCATAGGCGAGTGAACCTTCCAACTGCCCCTGGACGACGGCCTGATAGTTCGGCTTTTGACGGTCTTTACCCAGCTCCGTGAAGAGCAGCGGCACGCCAAATTTCTCAAAGGTTTGCTGCACATAGCCTCTTCCCGAGTTTTCTGCATTTTCGAACAGGTAGAAGGCGTCATTCTGCGGCTGGGGTGACAGGAACAAACGGTTCTTCAGATTTTGTAGATGCGTCCTGTCTAACAGTGTCTCCCAGAAGTTCCACTGTGGAAAGCGTTCGCCGGGGGCCTTGCCGAAATCGACTGGATGGCCGATCGGCAACGTGGTCGGGAAACGCATGCGCTTCTCTGCCTCCACCCAATCTTTGGTGAACTCGCTGCATTGTTCCACAGTATAACATTGGCAAATACCGGGTTCGTTTCCCATGATGATGCCAGCAATCGCCGGATGATAAGTCGCACCATTGTTTGTTTCCCCGTTGCTGAACGACTGGATTAGCTTCGGTATTAGGTTTCGCCGGTCCGGAAAACCCTGGTTCGGGTTGAGAAAGTATCTCGAGACGGGCGCCAGAACCTTGATCCCGAGGTCTACGCACTTGTCCAGGAATCTCTTGTGAAAGTTGCGCGGTTCCCAGTCGTAAAGACGAAGCAGATTTACGCCCATCTGTTTCAGCGTTTGGAAGTCATTACGGCCTTGGAACGTCCTGCCACTTCTTGACGTGAAACTCGAGCCCCACAGCGGCTCCATGCAGTTGTAAGCAATGTCGCTCCCGAAGAAGATACAGGTGGTATTGGCGTGCGACGGGTCATAGGGCTGTGGAAACGGCTGGTAGCACATGCCTTTGAAAAAAGGCGCGGCAGCAACACGAGGCTCTGCGAACGGCGCAGTACCGACGAGGGTGCCGGCGCCGGCAATAAGGGTCGTTCCCAAGAAACGCCTACGCGTTAGCGAGTGAGGCTTTGCCTTTGGGCTGGATGTCGGAACTGCCAAACGTTGTCTTGTTTTCATTTACGGATTTCTCACCCCGCTGATTGCTTCTTTAGATGCGGGTCCGTAACAGACGAAGAACAAAGCGGGGAGGAATTCTCCGCCTGATTCAGATCCGTTTTGATAGTGTAGTTTCCCGGCTTCCGCGTCCATAGGACTTTAGTCGTACGGATCTAACGAACTTTCGGAAAAACCTCGCTAGTTTGTCGAAATCAAAGCCCAAATTGACCGTGGTTGGCAGCGGTTTCAGACTTTCTGTCAGAGCCGCGGGAGATGGATAACGCCGGGAGGGACGGGCAACGTCGGAGTTGATCCTCACTTCGAACTGTCGATGATCTGCTGCGCGTTCTTGATCGCGGACTCGTCCGGTGCTTTGTCTTTCTTCAAGATGTCGATCGCCTTTTGCGCGGAGGCGGTGGCTTCTTTCTTGTTGCCAAGCTTCGCCTGAATCTGCGCCTTCTTGTAGTGCATGAAGTAGGCGTCCGGGTTCTTCTCCAGCGCCTGGTCGATCCACTTCGCCGCCTGGTTCATGTCCTTGTTGTTGTCGTAGTAAAAGGCCGCGGCCTGATAGGCGGTGCGCGGGTCGAGCGGAGTCGTTGCGCTAGCAGCTGCATCGAGTTGCTTGCTTACCTGCTCAACGTCGTCCGTGGTCAATTTCACCGGTACGCGGGTTTTATCCCAAAGGAAATTAAGCGTTGCGGAAGCGCCTTTCACATCAGCTAGCGCGATGGTGAACGTCTCGATTGTGATCGGAATGGGTTCCGGCTTCGCCGTGAGACGCACGGCATCGTTCTCCTGCTTGTAATCGGCCGCGCTCTGCACCTTCGCGTCCTTCGAAACGATGATGGTCCACTCGTTCGCTGTTGGAATCGTGAAGAGTGCGTACTCACCGGCCGGGATCTCCTTGCCGCCTAGCGTTACCCCGTGGCTAAACTTAATCTTAGTGACCGCGTTGGCGCCCGTGCGCCAGAGCTTCCCGTAAGGCACCAGGCCGCCGAAAATCTCGCGGTCGTTCTTGTTCGGGCGCGAATAATCCACCTCGACATCGGTCAACCCGACACGCTGCTTTACCACCGCGTGCTGGCTTGGCGCGGGGAACTCTATTTTTTTCTCCTCTGCTGCCCGTAGGCTGCCGGGCAGGAGCCCTCCCGCGAAGAAGGGAAGTGCGAACAAAGTGGAAAGAAGAAGCGAAGGAAGACGTGAGGATTGGATCATAATGTGTGGGATATTTTAAGATGTGATGATTTAACCGGACAAGATATCGCGGGGCGGCAAGAGTCAAATCGGTTTGCCCCTTCTAACAAATCGCTGCAGCCAACCGCTCTTTGGCGTTGCGCGTCGATGTCGATCTTGATTAGTGTACGCTTACGAACGTGATCTTAGTAATGATCGGCGACCACTCACCGGCCAGGGCCTGCGGGCTCGGCTCGTCAAGAACCGCCGCCCGCAGGCTCCCGCGGTGCTCAACTCAGCGCTCCGGCATTGCACCTCCCCACCCCGAAGGCGACTTGCGGAGTGGAGCGGCCAGCGACGGCAGGTTGAGCGGAGTGGCCGGCTTGCCCGCCTCATTTGCCCCGGGTGTGCCCCTGACGCGAGCTATGAATCCGTGGGCAATGCCGGCAGCATCGACGTAACGACCAACGATATTTCCCCGCTGATTGATTCCGTTAAGCGATGTGAAGGTTGACCCGGGATAATCGAATGTGAAGAAACTGTCTGGCGGGACAAAGAAGAGTCCGTGGGTCGCGCCTGCGGCGTCGGCATATCTGCCCACCACCGAATTCTTATTGTCAACTCCAAACAGGACTGTAGCAACGGAGCCCGGAGGATCGATCGGGAAGTGCAGCGCCCCATCGCGGTCCCGGTAGTAGCCGTGAAGAATTCCTGCGGCGTCTATAAAGTAGCCTATCGTCAACTTTTTGTTGTTATTCATCTCATAAGCAAACGTCGAGAGAGCTCCCGGGACGCTAAACGCCGTTATGGTTCCACCATGGCCGATGAATGCCTGGAAGACCCCGCTGCCGTCCGGATCAAACCCGCCCGTAAAGTCGCCGGGCTCGTTTATCGAAAGAAGATTGGTCTGCACCGTGCCAGGAACATCGTATTCCGTGAAGGTGCTGCCCGACAGGAAAAACGAGTGAAGGGTACCATCGGCGATGACGTAGTCACCGGCTATTGTGCGTGAGTTATTGATGCCTCGTCCCTCGGTAAAACCGACGGTATCGTTAGGGTCGACAATCGGCGCGCTAAAGCTGCCGTTGCTGAACCGGACAAAACCGCGGGTCACTCCGGCCGAATCGATGAACTCGCCAACGATGTCGCCTCTTTCATTAATCTTTTGCGGCAAGGTCGCATTGCCGGTTCCGGGATAATCAAAAGTCGTGATGACTTCAATAGAACCCGAGTTTGCTGCTTGCTGAGCGAAAGCCCCCATCAATGGGAACACGAATAGAACTGCTACAATGCTGTTAAATATCTGCTTTAATTTCATAATGTTAATTGCCTCCTTAGTTGAATTTGCCTCTTGTTAAACCGCGTATGTGGCAAAGGCGCAATATCCAGTTAGCGAATTTCGATATGGCCAGTTCGCGTCTTACCTGGTTTCTTTGGCGTTGCTTGATGGCACATCCAAACCGCCAAGCCCAAGATTTATGATGATTACGTCTAACCAATCGATGCAGCCAACGGCAGGCCGTTGTGAGCAGTAAAAGGAAAAAGCATGAAGTATGAAGTGAAAACAAAGTTCGGCTTCGCCTGCAGTGGCTTATCTCTTTTTGGTTAGATGCAGGAGAAGATTTGCGCGTTATTGAAGCCGGATGAAATGAAGACAAGGAGGTGAGATGAAAATATTCTTCGCAGCAGGGGGTGTCGTGTGCCTTTGGATGACGCTTCTTGCCCAGGACGCGTCGCAGAAGCAGGAAAGCAGAACACCGTTCATGGTGTCATGGACGGACTTAGAATGGGTCGTATTGCCTGAGAGGAAGGGCATGCAATTTGCCATTCTCTCGGGCGATCCCAAAATCGGGCCCTACACTCAGATGCGCAAAGTACCCGCAGGCACTGATAACGGGTTGCATTCTCATAGCAGCGAGATCAAGAACGTAATTATCAGCGGAGTCTGGTATACGGGGCCCGACGCGGCCTCGGCCAAAGATTTCGGTCCCGGCTCAGTCGTGGTCATGCCGGGCGACTGGATGCACGTGAGTGGCTGCCGTGCGGGAACCGATTGCCTCTTTTATCAAGAGGGTAAAGGTAAGTTCGACTTCAAGCCGGCTGCAGACCAAACTCGCAACAAATAATGCCATCGAATCGTTAGGCGACTTCGAGCCTTCAATGGAGCCAAGTCGCCTAACCAAACTTTGTCGGGCGTTGAAAGCTGGATTAGAGCATTCCCCCTACCCTGAGGTATCTTAACGATTATTTGGCGACCACTTGCGGCGTAGACTTGTTCGCTTCGAGCTGCGCGCTGACTTTTTGCAGGCCCGCAGTGATCGCTTCAATTTGCTTTTGCTGGCGCGCAATGGTCGCTTCCTGTTCTTCATTCTTGCGATGCTCCTTGAGGAACTCGTTAAGCAACATCGCGTTCACCTGATCGTACCGCACGCTGTAAGGGTTTCCTTCTTTGTCGCGCACCACCAGGTCAGGATTCACCTTTTCCACGTCTTCGGCCACCAGTCCGAATTGCGATGTACTTGCTGCACCAATCTCCTTCTTGTAACGGAACGTGACCGGCTTAAGTGCAAAGAGCACTTCACTGGCCTGCTCCATTGGCTTGATCCCCTCTTTAAACCGCCGAGAAGATGTCAACGTCCCAAGTTTGCCGGCTGAATCAATGAACACCGCAACGCCGCCCGAGGACGTTTGGCCAAAGATACTTCCGATGTAACAGCTGTTGCTTACGTTCGCTCCGCCGACGCCAAAGCCGATACAGATGACGTTATTGGCCGTGCTGACATTGAAGCCAGCGTCCTCGCCCAAGGCGGTGCAGAAGCTGCCGGTGGTGTTGCTAGCGAGCGCGTTCTGACCGGCGGCCGTGTTGCCGTTGCCGGTGGTGTTGCTAACCAGAGCTTGCTCGCCGGTTGCCGTATTGAAGTTACCCGTAGTGTTGTTGAAGAGAGCCGACGTTCCGTTGGCCGTGTTTTGATGGCCGGTGATGTTGCCAACGAGCGCCACTGAACCGTTGGCCGTGTTGGAGAAGCCGGTTGTGTTGCTGGTAAGCGCACCATTTCCGTTGGCCGTGTTGTCAGCGCCTGTGGTGTTTGCAAAGAGGGCGAACGCTCCGTTGGCCGTGTTGAAGGAGCCGGTGGTGTTGCTCAAGAGGGCGAGTGCTCCATCGGCCGTGTTCCGCAGGCCCATTGTGTTGCCAAAGAGCGCGTGGAAACCGGTTGCGGTATTGGATGCCCCCATATTGGAAAATAGCGCCTGATCGCCAACCGCGGTGTTTTGGGGATCGGTGATAACCACTCCAACTCCCTGTGGTCCTTGCGGCCCCTGTGGCCCAACTGGCCCTTCTGGCCCCTGTGCTCCTTGTGGTCCAGGTGGTCCTTCTGGCCCCTGTGGCCCAACTGGCCCTTCTGGCCCCTGTGCTCCTTGTGGTCCAGGTGGTCCTTGGGGTCCCGTAGGTCCTTGGGGTCCTTGATCCCCTTGAGGACCCTGTGGTCCAGGTGGTCCTTGGGGAAAGCTACCCACATCCGCGCTCCCCAGTTGGCCGGTCGTAGGATCCACCAGCACTGCTCGGTTCGGTGCTGCGGGACTCATTGCAGTGATTCCAGCCAGAAATATCCCCGTATGAACTGCCAGGTCGCCAATGCGGATCATGCTTGATTCATCAGCGACACCACCATTGCCGATATCGATATTGTTATCGCCTGTGGTGAGATTTTCGCCGGCCCCGGCGCCGATAGCCGTATTGTTCGTCCCTTTGGTATCATTAAGGAGTGCACCGTCGCCTATTGCGACATTCGAACTGGCGGTCGTGCTAGATAGAAGCGCGCCGCTGCCGATAGCTGTATTGAATGCGCCTGTGGTGTTATCATTGAGCGCCCCGAAGCCCACACCGGTGTTGCTGTCCCCCGTCGTGTTGCTACCAAGTGCGAAAAAACCGGTCGCCGTGTTACTGATACCAACGTTTTCTTGGAGCGCGAGCGCACCTACTGCGGTGTTGCCCGTCCCTGTCGTATTTCCAAGAAGAGCGTTGAATCCGATAGCTGTATTGCCGTCGCCGGTGGTGTTAAAAGCGAGCGCTAGCGCACCATCTGCAGTGTTGCCGCTGCCACTGGAATTGCTAGAAAGGGCGCTACGGCCGACAGCTGTATTGCCGTCGGCGGTATTCGCAAGCAGCGCACCATCACCGATGGCAGTGTTGTCGATACCTGCGGTGTTGGTGAAGAGGGCGAACGCCCCGTTCGCTGTATTGTGGCCTCCGGTCGTATTATTCAAAAGTGCCCCAGACCCGGTTGCCGTATTTTGGTTTGCGGTGTTGAAAAGCAGCGCGCCTGCGCCAATGGCTGTGTTGAAATTGCCAATGGTGTTGCTTCTCAGCGAAAGATAACCATTGGCCGCATTGTATGTGCCGGTGGTGAGACTGAGAAGGGCCTCTTGCCCTTCCGCAGTATTTCCCGCGCCATAGTCGGGAGGGCCATAGCCTCCGTCCGGTGGCGGGAGGACTGCCCGCGCGTTTTGGAAGAGCGCAAAGCAGACAATCGCGAATGTGATTAGAACTGGCGGAGTGTTCGTTTTCATATCCGGGGAGTTTGGGAAAAATCTCGCCAGCCTGTCGAGGCTATTCACCGGAAACACGAATCCATGGGCCGGGGAGCCTGATTCTCTCCAGATGAGGTTCACGCATAGGTTCTATGCAGCAACGGTGGCTATTTGCTACCGGTCCGGTTTTACCTTTAGGTTGAGCGATGCGATACACTTTCGTTCCTGGACATTGCCTGATCATCAGTCTGGTCTTGGCGCTTTCCCATCTTGCTCCGGCGCAAAATAAAGAGCTGACGGTGGACGAAAGTATCCCGATTCCCAAAGTGGAATTCGACGCTCAGGGCGAGCTCAAGATCACCGCTTCGCCCAATTCCTCGCCTAACGACTTCGATTTCCTGGTCGGGAAATGGAAAATGCACAACCGGCACCTGGATAAGCGGCTGGCCAATTGTCGCGACTGGACGGAGTTCGATTCCTCGGATGCGAATACGAAAATTCTAAACGGTGCGGCGGACATGGATACATATTCGACCACGCAGTTTCCCGGAATGGGAGGCAAACTTTTCGAAGGTCTCACCTTGCGATTATTCGACCGGAAAACACGACTTTGGAGCCTCTACTGGATCGCAAGCAACACGGGAAAGATCGATCCTCCCGTCATCGGTTCCTTCGATCAAAACGGCGTGGGCCATTTTTTTGGCAAAGACACGCTCAATGGCAAACCGATCTTAGTCGTCTTTCGCTGGGATGCGCGAAACAAAGAACGCCCTGTGTGGGGTCAGGCCTTTTCACCAGATAACGGCAAGACGTGGGAATGGAATTTCTTTAACGTCTCGGAACGGCCCAAGGAATAACCGGCAAGAGTTAAGATGTTTGTTGTCATATTCGCGCTGCGGCGTGAATTGTTAGTAAGCTTGCTCGTTGTTCACACTCACTCGCTCCTACCCCCGTCGTTTTACCTTCTATGTCGCTTGGCCCGCCGCTCCATTCGCTAGGCTCACACACTCCCGCCGTAATGTTGTTCAACGCTAGCTATGGCTTATCTCTGTCTCGTTAGGGATTGTTGACCACTTGCGGCGTAGCCTTGTTCGCTTCCAGCTGCGCGCTCACTTTTTGTAGACCTGCAGTAAGCGCTTCAATTTGTTTCTCCAGTTGATCGACTTTGCGATGTTCTTTCAAAAACTCGTTTAGCAACATGGCGTTCACCGCCTCGTAGCGGACGGTGTAGGGCTTTCCTCCTTTATCCGGCAGCACCAGCGCCGGATTCACCTTCGCTACATCTTCGGCGATCAAACCAAATTGCGGTGTTTCCCTGGCGTCGGTCTTGTAATGGAACGTGACCGGTCTAAGCGCCAGGATTGCTTCACTGGTCTTCTCCATGGCGGCAATGTCTTTCTTGAAGCGCTCCGAAGAGACAACCGTGCCAAGCTGCCCAGTGTCAGACACAACGACTGGCGCCGTAGTACCGCTCTGCGTCGTCACGCCAAAGATGTTACCGATCCAGGTGGTTTCGTCCACGTTTGCACCCCCGACACCGAAGCCAATACAAACGACGTTACTGGCCGTGGTGACGCTGCCGCCCGAGTCAGTGCCTATGGCGATATTAGTCACGCCGTTGGTATTGTTTACGAGTGCACTGCGACCGATCGCAACATTGCTTTCGCCGTTGGTATCGTTAAGGAGGGCGTCACGTCCTACTGCTGTGTTGTTGCTGCCGGTAGTGTGATTAGCGAGCGCACTGGCACCCACGGCCGTGTTAGCACCGCCAGTCGTATCGCTAGTAAGCGCGTCACGTCCGACAGCTGTGTTATTGTTGCCCGTGGTGTTGGTAGCCAATGCAAACCCTCCATTTGCTGTGTTGCCGAAACCGGTGGTGTTGTTTAAGAGCGCTGCAGCACCAACGGCCGTATTTCCGTCCGCGGTGTTGAGCACAAGCGTTCCAGCGCCAACGCCGGTGTTGAGGCCGCCAGTCGTGACGCTTGCAAGCGAAAGCCAGCCAATTGCTGTGTTGAATGTGCCGCTGGTGAGGCTAAAAAGCGCCTCCAAGCCTTCTGCGGTGTTGCCATTGGGATAATCGCCGTCCGGCGGCGGATTCACCGCCTGCACTCTGGACGCGAGGCAGATACTGACTGCTAACGTGATAACAAGTAATGGAGTGATAACTTTGCACTGAGCTAACGATTTCATAATATGGTTCCTTCTTCTTCCGCTGTTGATTTAATGATTTCAGGTCTGAAACGAGCGAAAGAACCGGCCGGGAAAGGTTCCTCGGCCCAAGTCAGATCGAAGTGGTGCCCGAGTGTGCCAAAAATCTCGGTAACGCGTCAAATCAATTCGCGGTAAGCAAACATCGCTGCTTTACGTTTCCGAAACGCACTCAGCTTTTCGTTGCCCGTAAAACGCCGGGACGAGGCATAGTGCAAATTCTTTGATGTTTCAATATTCCTTGCTGATTGCTGTGCGATTTTGCGAGCCAAAAAGTCATGCTCAGCGACTTGACACAATCCCTGTTGAGCGCCTTAAGTCATTCTCGGTGAAACTCACTCGGGTTCGATACTTTTCGCGTGCGTCGATAATTCTTATCTGCTGCTGCATTTCGATTGCATTTACAGCGAGTGCAACGGTCGCTCAATTTAGTGTTCCTGATTGGATTGAGCTTTCGCCAAACGACCCTCCTCCGGCGCGTTCGTACCTTGCAATGACCTACGATCCGGTCAGCGGGAAGATCCTTGCGTTTGGGGGGTTCGACGGCACAACCTATCTAAATGACACATGGAGTTTCGACGGCACCAGCTGGGCGCTGATCGCCACACAATCTTCGCCTCCAGCCCGCTCTGCGGCCCAAATGACCTACGATTCTATCACTCAAAAGGTAGTGCTCTTCGGCGGGTTCGACGGAACCGATTACCTGGGCGACACATGGCTTTGGGATGGGTCGACGTTACAGTGGACGCAGGCGACACCCAACCATCACCCTCCGGCTGTTACCGGTCCTATGTTGTTTCCCGACCCGAATGGCAGGGCTGATCTTTTTGGCGGGTTCGACGGCCAATTCTATCAGCTTACCATGTGGCAGTGGAACGGCTCCGATTGGACGCAATTATCGCCACCGACTGTTCCGTCTGCTCGGGCTTCAGCGGCCGTTGCAACAAATACGTCCACGGGACAGGTTGTAATGTTTGGCGGTCTGGCTGATGTTAACCCAAACAACACCTGGACCTATGATGGCACGACATGGACTCTGCAATCTCCGGCTGTGCAACCTCTCTTAGTATATGCTGCTTCTGCCGCTTTCGATCCCGGTCTGCAAGGAGTGGTTCTCTTTGGAGGTGGAAGCGGCGGTGTAGACCAGAACACGACGTGGTTATGGGATCAAGTTGGCGCCACGTGGACACGCCTGTCTACGCCGCAATCGCCGCCCGCGCGCGAAGGCGCTGGCATGACCTACGACGCGGCCTTACAACATGTGATTCTCTTCGGCGGTCAGGATAACAACGGATCTTTCAACGATACCTGGGAACTGATTCCAACGGCTACTCCTACTCCAAGCCCCACAGCTACGCTTACACCAACACCCACTCCATCAGCTACTCCCGCGCCGAGGGCGACTCCCAGGCCTCGTCCCACGCCACATCCTCGCCCGACACCGATATGATTCCGCATTTGCCGGACTCCTCAACTCGCCAAACATTGGTCTCTGACGTCGGCGCAGGAACAAGGGCCTCCACCTCCCAGCCAGGCAGGCAAAAAACACTTACTCGTCACCGGTGTTCCAGCGCAGAAACCTGGTAGCGTCGATCTGCATTGCGTAGACAAAGGTCTGCAGTGAATCGTGGCATGTTCATTTTATTCATCTCCTTGTTTAAGGTTACCTCCTGCTTCGATCACGCTAAGCGCTGTTTCAGAAGATTCAGCGCCCTCGGTCTGCTCGGTCGGGCCGAAGATGCATTGAAACGTCGGATGACGTAATCAACGTAATCGTTTCAGCCACGCGAGACTTCCCGTTAACACAAAAAGAACGGAACCTGCCTCAGACAGCGAGATTCCCGTTTCACACTAGCTCCGATAGACTTCTCCGGTTCAACTGATCCTTGGGCGCATGGCCAGCGTCCTAGTACGCCGGCGATGTTCACTGTGGTTGCCGTGACATGAGCAGGCCGATTCAAACGTAACTGGCGGTGCCGCCGCCCCACCGAAAAGAAACGCAACTGCGGCAATCATGAACATTCCGCGCGTCATTGCGCCCGTTCATATCATTTTGTCGTTGCCCTGCGGAGAGCAAAAGAGCACACTTCGTCGCGTAAGTTACTGGAATACCATCGCTGACACTCTCGACAGTCTGATTAAGGCGCTATTATGAAATTTACGTAATCTTGGAGCGTGCGACGAGATGTCCGTTGAGAGCAAGAAAGAGATCCAGCTCGAGATCGCCCATGTCTTGTTCATCGACATCGTTGGCTACTCGAAGCTTTCGATTAACGAGCAGCGCTCAGCTGTTGATGAGGTGACGCGAATCGTCCGTGCGACCGAGCAATTTCAAAAAGCCGAGGCGTCTGAGCGTCTGGTCAAAATTGCCACCGGGGATGGCGTGGCGTTGGTCTTTTACACCAGTCCTGAGGCGCCCGTTCGCTGCGCGGTGGAACTGACCCGAGCGCTCAAAGATCACCCGCGCTTGCGCGTACGCATGGGAATACACAGTGGGCCGGTTAGCGGAGTGGTCGATGTTACCGGTCGCGCAAATCTCGCCGGTGCCGGTTTAAATCTGGCGCGACGTGTGATGGACTGCGGCGACGCGGGCCACATCCTGCTCTCTAAACACCTCGCTGAAGATCTGACCGAGTTCGAGGAATGGCGACCGCTACTGCACGATCTGGGTACATGCGAAGTAAAGCACGGGGTGCAGGTAGCCATCGTTAATCTGTGGTCCGACGACGTGGGGAACCCTCAGCTCCCACAAAAGTTTCAAGCTCTCAGGGAACACCGCGCCCGAGTGCGCTGGGCCGAAGTGGCAACTGCATTGCTTTTACTCGCCGGCATCGCAACGGCTTTCGTTCTGATTTCCAAGAAATCAGCAAGATCGAGATCAATTGTTCCGGAAAAAAGTATCGCGGTGCTTCCATTTGAAAACCGTAGCGAGGAAAAAGACAACGCCTACTTTGCCGAGGGCATTCAGGACGAGATTCTGACGCGCTTATCAAAGATCGCAGATCTGAAGGTCATCTCGCGGACATCCACGCAGCATTATAAAAGCACACCGGAAAACCTGCCTGAGATTGCTAGACAACTTGGCGTTGCGCACATCTTGGAGGGAAGGGTCCAAAAGAGCGGCGATGTTGTGCGTGTGAACGTGCAACTCATCAAAGCAGCCGATGATTCCCATTTATGGGCAGATACCTTTGATCGAAAATTGACCGACCTGTTTTCCGTCGAGAGTGAAGTGGCTAAAGCCATAGCCGAGCAATTGCGCGTCCATCTTACCGGTCGGGAAGAGCAAGTCATTGCTGCTACACCCACAGACAATCCCGAGGCTTACGATGCCTACTTACGTGGCCTGGCTTATAACGTGCAAACGGTATACACACCTGCCAACGCACTTGGCGCGCAGAAATACTTGAGAGAAGCAGTGCGATTGGACCCGAAGTTCGCGCTTGGTTGGGCGCTACTGTCAATTGCAGACGCGCGCGGCTACATCACACAGAGTCTTCAACCAACGGGCGCGCTGCGCGAAGAGGCACGGCAAGCCGCCGAAACTGCGCTCGCTCTTCAGCCCAATCTGGGCGAGGCCGTATTGGCGATGGGCTCCTACTACTACCATTGTCTAAAGGATTACGATACCGCGGTGCGTTACTTGGAACGCGCACGTCAGCTCCTGCCGAACAGCAGCCAGATTCCTGCGTTGCTGGCCTCTGTTGCGAGGAGACGAGGCGAGTGGGACCGAAGCGAGTCGTATTTCAACCAAACCGAGCGGCTCGACCCTCGCAACGTTAACCTGCTTGGACAGCATGCACAGTTGTATATCGAGCTTCGCCGTTTCCCCGAAGCTCTGCGTAAGTTTGACCAGATTCTCGAAATCATGCCGGACGACGTCGACACCATTGCGGCAAAGGCGGCTATCGCACAAGCTGAGGGCGATCTGCCACGGGCCGCCACGCTCCTCGCCTCAATCCACCCGCCGGCCGACGACCCCCAGGCGTTGGAAACACAAGTTTATCAAGCGATCCTGGAGCGCCGTCCTGCACCTATGATCACTCGGTTAAAGGAGATATTAGCCAAGCCTGATCCGGCGTTGGGTTCTATCACTGGCGAACTGCGCTTTTATTTAGGATGGGCGCAGGACGTCGCCGGCGATCATACCGCCGCTCAGGAGAGCTGGCGTCAGACGCGCAGCGAACTGGAACCTTTTCTGAAAGAAGAGCCGGAAAACTTTGGCCTCATGGGGTATCTCGCGCTGGCCAGTATGGGCCTTGGCGACAAAGCCGCCGCATTCAAACTGATCGAGCGAGCGATAGCCGTGATCCCGATCGAGAAAGATGCCGTGGCTGGTCCTATTCCGATCGAGTTCCTGGCCCGGGTGTCGGCACGCGCGGAGGAGCCCGACCGCGCCATAGCCGCGCTACAGAAACTGCTCTCGATACCATACGATGGCGCACTTGCTCAGAACATTCCACTTACTCCTGCGCTGCTCCGGCTCGATCCGATGTTCGATCCGTTGCGGAACGATGCGCGCTTCCAATTGCTGGCATCGGGCGGGACGAAACAGTGAAGGGTTCCGAGTTTAGAACAGAAGTCGTTTCGAATTCGGTCCCCTCTCCTACTGCATCTGCCTTGGCCGCGAAATCGATGGGCGGCTTTTAGCGTCCCACCGGCATGGACGTGGCGTGGCGATTCTTACTGGTTCGCTGAGTATACTCCTTCGGCGACCGGTGAATCGGTCAATCCCGGTTTGAACGCGATCGCCCTTAACGTCCTTCCGTACACCGTAGTGGCGTCCCCTTTCGGCGCTGCTATTATATGTGGGCCGGTTGGCGTCGGCGGGATATTCGGGTCATCCGACCAGCTCAAAGAAGCTCCCAATGTTTTCGTCTCGATTGTGACCTTAATGTCTTGGTTGGCGGGACCGGTCTTGCTTGGTGGAGTCAGCGTCGGTGTCGCGCACTGCGTGACTGCT
>Ga0193722_1000112_pt1 | contig 17282 bp, 20 predicted proteins | sample H2m1metaG_FD_143044 | JGI IMG/M metagenome (GOLD analysis project Ga0193722, IMG submission 143044) | Soil microbial communities from a riparian zone of the East river system, Colorado, United States - H2m1 | ecosystem: Environmental > Terrestrial > Soil > Riparian zone | place: USA: East River...
GACATGACGACAAGCATCCGTCGTTTTCAGTGTTTCAAGGGGAAGACGGTTTTTGGCGTTGGTCGTGCTTCGCCGGTTGCGGCAACGGTGACGAAATCATGTTCCTTCTCACACTGAAAGGGATTTCGAAGACTCAAGCGATAAAGCTCTACTTGGACATGGCCGGTTTTCCTTCCTGTCCCTCTCGTAAGTCTCGTGAATCTCGTGTGTTTCCTGAATCTCTTGCGTCTCCTGTGTCTCCTGTGTCCAACGGACAAGGGCTAGAGGGCAAGCTTAAGGGGTTGGCGGCGCGCAACGCTTGCACTGCGCGCAACACTGCCAGAGAAACGCGTTGGAAACTTGTGCGCGACTTGAGAGCGGTAGAGAAAGGAATCGGCCAGGAACTATCTACTGACGATCTGATGGTAGTGTTTGACGAGTGGCACCGGTTGTCTGGGTCGTTTCTGGATCCCGCAAAGGCGCGCGACGCTTACTTGGCAGCGTTTCTTAAAGAGCTTCGGAAGGTTCGTGTGCCGACGGGCGAAGGTGACATACTCAACAAGGCGCTTCGAGCTATGTACAAGCTTACAGACTCCGAGTTACCATTTATCCCCGGACTACCGGACGCGCCGGAGAGTTGGCGCAGGCTGCTCGCTCTTCACCGCGAACTATCTTGCCGTTCTACGCGGAAGAACAAAACATACTTCTTAAGTTATCGCGATGCCGCAAAAGCTCACAACGGCTTAAGTCATCAATCGGTGTACGATATCACTCTCGCTTTTGACCGGCTTGGCATCATCGAGATTGTTGACAAAGGAAAGGCGGGTTTGAATAGCGGAAAAGCCGCAGAATTTCGGTATCTCTTGCCGCACGGCGAATGCCCGGGCGACGAAGATGACGAAATCCCGGTGTGAGCGCCGATGGATTCAGGAGCTGTAGGTGGGACTCTGCGACCACATACTGCGCCTTTCCACGCGCGCGCGTACGCGTGAGCGTCGCAGTCGTTGTCGCCTTATAGACGGCATGCACGATCCCATCGGTGAACGCGTCGATAACAGCTGTGCGCTTCTTGATCTCAGCCATTAGGCCGCAATACTTCTGAACAGCGTCTGGTTGCATACGCCTAACGAGAAAGAGATAAGCCACGGCATGGTGTCGGAGCAAGCTCGCTGAAGTTGCATCGCAATGGGGACGTTGGCTTCATCGACGGGTTATACCTCTTTGGTGTCACGCAGCTATTTGAACACGAGGTGAGCGACAGTGGCTTCTAGGTTCCAATAAATTGTCGCGACCGCCGCAAGATCGAACGCAGAATGCGCACACATCACCATCCAGATTCGGCCCGTGATTGCAAAGATCGTCCCGAAGACGAGGCCCGTGATCATCGCCTGTTCGACGCCAGGCAGCCCCAGGTTGGAGTAATGGCCCAGGGCAAACAACGCAGAGGTGAGAAGGACGATGGATACTTTTGCGCCGGCCCCAGTCCCGAAAAGCTTGCCGAGCCGTTCGAATAGGTAACCTCGGAACAAAGTCTCCTCTGCGAAGCCGGCGCCGACAATCATCGTGAATACCATTCCGGGGAGTGCAGCCCGGTTTCCTACAAGGTAATGGTAGGCGGGATTGATCGCAGGGGCGCCGAGCAGCGGCATCACGACCGCCTTCATAAGGAGTTTCAACGCGCAGCCGAAAACGATGCCGACGGCAAGACTGCCAAGCCAGCTCTTGGGTCGCACGTAGCCGATCTCACGCCATGGCGTGTGTGACCGCCAGGCCCAGACCAGCACCAGGATGGCGCTCAGAGGCTTGAAGACAGAGGTCAAGACGATGAGGAGAATCGCAAGAAGCCCGAGCGGCCCGAATCCACGCAGGCTGGCCGCCACGGGATCGTCAAACGGCGGTGCGCGTTGCCCTTCGATCGGAGGTGTCGGAATGTGTTCGTGCAAATTCGAAGCGTCGCTTGTCATACCCAAAAACACGCGGACCCTAACGAGAACAAGATGAGCTACCGCTACCGAGAGCGAGCGTGGCTCGAAACGAAAGTGATTTAGTCACGGCAAACGTAAACATGCACCGGGTAGCGGTTAACTCCATCGTCTGGTTAGGCCTTTCGTGGTTTGCGGCGAGGTCGCTGCTTCGCTGATACCGAACGGATCACAAGCTTTCCGCGGCCAGTCGCTGGTAACAAAGTCTGCGCACGCTCGGCGGCGACCAGAAGCAGCGTCTGAACTGCTGGCTGCTCAAGAACCTCTACTGAAGGCAGCCGAACAAAGCGCGTCTGCTTATTAGAGCCAAGTAGGACTTTCTCTGGATCTGGAAGACTGGCACCTCGGACAAAGCATAAGCCGACGCCGTTGGCGGCGGCTGCGATCGTGACGATGCAGTCTGAAGGGCGGTCGTTCGGTCCGAAACCGATGACGAAGAAATTGTAGTTGTCGTAAACAAGCTCGGTCGCTGTGGGGAAGCGTTTACGCAGCTTCTTGCGCGCGGCGCGGATGATTGCTTGATGCTGTGGTTCGAATTTCTCGACAAAGCTTTGCAGTTGATCTTCTGGATCGGCGGACTTGCTAGTGCTGCGTGACATAGGCATAACGAAAATAAGATCCGCCGCGGCTACCCTCGCCGAGCCTCAACTGCGGTGGAAGCATTTTAGTCATCGAAAAAGCCTTTCAAGTTTCGGAACAGCAGCCGTTAGCTGCATCGCCTGATTAGATGTTTGTCCCGCGATCACGCGGCGAACTGAACGCAACCACCAGCAACGTCACCGCCGCGGCTGTTACTAGAGCGAAACCGAGCACAAATAGCGGTGCCTGAAAGTAGCGGACGCCCATCAGCGCGAGCAATGTTACGGGCAGCGCTGCAACCGTGACGGCAGTCGTACGTACGAGGACCTGCGCCCATGGTACGCCGGTCGCTGAATGCGGTGCCGCATAAAGCATCAGACAGCCGAAAGGAAGCAGCAAGACTCCGACAAGGACATGATTCAGAAGCATCGGAGGCGTAAGTCGGTCGGCCACGCCGGGAGAGGTGGAATGCCGAATAAGCGTTGAAATGTGGGGCGTCGCCGCAAGGTGTACAATGCCGAGCAGAAGGAGGAGCACACCACTCGCGCGGAGTAATCGCACATGGGTGGAGGGCAACATAAGCAACTTCGAAAAGCTCTAGAGTATCAGATCACATCTAACGTTTCGAGAACTTCGTTTCGCCGTTTCCGTAGAGCGGAGGTTGGAAGGACGTGTTTCCCTCCCGCGCGGCGCTTCTAGCTTGGAGGCTTTTGTCGCGCGTCAGGAGGCACGAAAGCCAGGTGCGTTGCCTCGCCAGCGGTTCGCTGCATCGCCTGTTAGACCTTTGTGACCCGTTCCGATCATGTTTTTCATCGGCCGTGCAAGTGAGTTACTCGGCTGGCTTCACAAGCGGACTCTTCCCGAGTTCTTTGTAGGAAAGATGCTTGTCAGGGAATACAGCTATGAGATTGAACGGTTCCGTCCCAGCATTCCGGAAAGTGTGCGGCACACCGGCCGGAACACGCGCCACATATGGTCCTTCCACTGTAAATTGGCGATCGCCGATCACGTACTCAACCTGGCCGTGCAGAACGATGTGCGATTCCTCACTGTCGTGCATATGCAAAGGCGGCCCGCCGCCCGGTTGGGTCTCGGTCAGGATAAATGAGAGCCCGTCGAAGCCGTAATCTTCGCCGTTCATAAAGTAGCCGGCCTCGCCCGGGACGTCATAAAAACTCGTCATCTGCTTCAACTTGATCACGTAATCTGAGCGATTGAACCGCTCCTCCGGTCCGCGCTCATAGCTTTTCGTCGGCAACGAATCCGGCCCGATGTGGACGTATTGCGGCGTGCGCTTCTTTCCGCAGCCAGCCAGGAGGAGCGCTGCCATCATTCCGATTGCAAGCACGGCCTTCACGGTCGTGGTGGAGCGAATATCGGTCATAGGTGTTTTAGTTTGTGGGCTATTCAGCTCAACGGAGGTAGATCCTAACCATAATTAGATGGCACTTACATACCTTTCTGGGGAGAAACGCGCAAAAGGCCGCATGGCGAGAATTGTGCCGAATCATTCGGCATTTGGGAAGCGCAATGATTCGCAGGTGACTCGTTGAAGTTCAAGAAATGCTGACAGCATTTCATCTGACCGAACGACAAACCTTTTTCCATTATCGCGATGGGCGTCAACGATCCACAGCGTTCGCCCTTGGGAATCCACTGCCGAGACCCAGCCCAAACTCCAACCGGCTTTGCTGGGTTTGTCAGCGATGATTTCCCAGTACCGTTTCACGGCTGCTATTCCTCACACAGTTTTTGGAATGCGGGATCGCTGCGCAACGGGTCCCAGATCGGATCAAGCCTAAGAAGCGCTGGGGTAATAGGCAGGGGGAAGCAAAGCCAGCCGCCATATGGGGTTTGTAACAGCCGGGTGAGCGTTGAGATCGCGCGGCTATTCTCGCCGACCATCGTCTCAACTAGCGCGAGGACCTCTTCGCAGGCGGGCCCATTCACCCGATCTTTACTGCTCGGTGAAAGCGTGATCGCACGTTCCGCTTCCTTTAGCGCTGATTCCTTGTCGCCGAGCACGGCATTAGCCAGGGACAGCCCTGCCGCAAACACCGCGTTGTCCGGTTGGTTCTTGCAGAGCGGCTCGAGCGTATTCCGCGCCTGTTCAGCGGTAACCTTCGCGCCAGCAGTATCGCCATTAAGGCGCTCAATCCAAGCCAACCTGACCTGAACATTGAGGCGCTCAATCCAAGCCAACCTGACCTGAATACCGCCTTTGTCGCCCTCAGAAGTAAAGTGGAATTGAGCTAATCGAGCTTGCGCCAATCGGATGGCTTCACCGAGCTTTCGTTCAAGTCTCAACTCAGTGATCTTAATTCGGAAGGGAAGATAAGATGGAGTCTGCGCGTTTACTTCTGATAACAATTTAGCGGCTTCCTGCAGGTTACCCTGGGCCTGATAAATACTGGCCTTTAATGCAATCACATCCGGATCGTTAGGCGTAATGTCCAGCCTTAGATCATAGAGCTTTAGTGCGGCCGGGAATTTTCGAAGCATGGTGTAAGTCCCCGCCGCCTGCGTGAGTAACTCCACGTTACGTGGGTCCAATGCGAGGGCTTGCTCGAAGTAGGCAATGCTTTGATCCCACTGTCCCTCGCGGCGAGCAATGTAGCCGAGGGCCTTTGGTGCCTCGCTGCTGCCCGGTAACATTTTGCTGACACGAGCGAACGTGGCTTTGGCGAGCGCGTAATCAAGCAGCACCCAGTATTGATAATAGCCCAGGGCGAGCAGGGTTTCGGGGGAGTTTGGCTGCAGCTTCTGCGCCTTCTCCAAAGCTTGTTTCGCCGCATCGCGCCGGGCGGCAGTGGTGTCGACGCTAATGTAAGCATGCGCGTGGGCACTAGAAAGTAGCGCCCAAGCAAGTGCAAAATTCGGGTCAAGCTGCACCGCCCGCTTATAAAAACTGATAGCTTTTAGTTGAGCATCTGAGAAGGCGCTACGTGCATCAAAAGCCAGACCGCGCAGATACGCATCGTAAGCTTCTGGATTGTTTGTTGGCTTGACTGCCAACGCTTGCGCCTCGCGACCGGTGAGCTTGGCTTGTAGCGACTCGGCGATCGTTTTCGCGATCTCGCTCTCCACGCTAAAGATGTCAGTCAACTTGCGATCATAGGTCTCTGCCCAGAGGTGGGAATCGGTTTGCGCGTTAATCAACTGCACATTTATCCGCACCTGATCGGCCGATTTTTGCACGCTCCCCTCTAGAATGTTCGCGACGCCCAGCTCTTTCGCGATCTCTCGCAGATTTCTTTTGACGCCTCGCTCATACGTCATGACCGAATTACGACTGATTACTTTTAAGCCGACGATCTTCGCCAGGTGCGTCAAAATCTCAGCGTGCACACCGCCTGCGAAAAAGGCGTTTTTTGGATCGACACTCAGGTTCTCAAAAGGCAATACCGCGATGCTTTTCTTGGGGGCGCGAGTCCTTTTATCCTGTTGCTGGTACACTTGCAGCTGTGCTGCCAAATAGGGGATGCCCGGCCGGGCGGCCGGCTCGAATGCCAGCATCGATTCGAGCAGCGACCTTAGGCGAGACGGAGCATGTGCTGCTTTGAGTTGGTCGATAGGCAGCGCGTCCGATCGTTGACTACGGTGAATTTCCTCAACGCTTCGACCGCCGAATGGTGTTTTTCCTGTAAGCGCGAACCAAAGCGTTACTCCCAACGAGTAGATGTCGGAGCGGACATCGAGCGTAGAGTTTTCAAATTGCTCCGGGCTGGCGAATGCGGGCGTGCCGACGAAACCGAAATGAGTGAGGCGCCTCTGATCAACCGGAGCCTTTATCACTTTAGCCAAACCGAAATCGATTATTTTTACGGTAGGGAGGGACCGGCGTGACCTTCCTACCACTTCAATGTCGTCCGCGTTCAGGAGCATCAAATTTGCTGGCTTCAAGTCGCGATGGATCAATCCGTGCTTTTCCGCAACGGCCAGTGCACAGGTAACTTGCTGCGCAATGCCGATGGTCGTACGCGCATCGATTGGCCCCGCACGGCGAACGCGTTGCTCAAGGGTCTCGCCCTCGATCAGTTCCATCACGTAAAAATATTGGCCTGTGTCCTCGCGAATTCCGAATTGGTAGATGGTCGCGATGTTCTCTTGTCGCAGTGCTGCGGCTGCGCGGGCTTCCCGCATAAAGCGTTCGCGGGCGTCGGCGCTGCGCTCAGCGAGATCGATTCTAATGATCTTTAAGGCAACCTTGCGTTGGAGCGACGTGTCAATGGCGCAATAGGTCACACCCATCGCTCCGCGACCAAGCTCGTAGAGACCTCCATCGGGGTGACGCTCGATCTCATAAACTCCGAAGCGGTCGTCGTCAGTAGGGGTTGATCCGCTTAAGGCAGTCTCGAGCAGACAAGCTGGGCAAACTTCTCGGGTTGCGTCACCGGAGATTTTTGCTCCGCACCTTCCGCAAACCGTCGTGGCAGTCTTCACTTTTGGCGGTCAAACCATCGGTCGCCTAATTAGCTACAACGTTTAAAAATCCTTCCGCAGGTTACGTACGCAGCACAGCGATAAAGTGGCCCAGTTCATCGTCGATGTCGCCAGGAAGCATTACCGTCTGGGCGATTTCCTCGCGCAAGACTTGGCGATAACGCTGTCGCAACCTGTACGACGCTTGCCTTACGGCGCTGTCGGTCATACCGAGTTCGCGCGCAGTGTCCGCCGGCGACGGGCGATCCGGTTCGTCCGTAAGTGATTTCTGAAGCTGATCAAACAACCGCGAGTTCCCAGCTGCACGATATTCATCTCCCAGCCGCGCAAGCGCTTGGTCAAGTACGCTCAACGCCCAACGACGCTCATAAAGTTGATCCGCAGCCAATGTCTCTGGCGGGTCAAAACCGATGCGCTCGCGCTCGCGCAAGTCCTCTAACGGGATTAAGCGCTGCCCTGCGCCGCGTTTAATCGCCATCGCACGGCTGCGCTCGTTCGTCATGAAATGTTTTAATGATGTGAGCAGATAGGAACGCAGGCGGCCTTTCTCCTGGCGGACCATATTCAGATCCCGGCGTTCCAGCAGCAGAGCAAAAAAACCTTGCGTGAGATCTTTCGCCTCTTCAGGTCCAACGCCCTGTCGTCTTACGAAACCATAAATCGGTCGCCAGTAGGTGCTGCAAAGTTTTCCAAGCGCTGCTTGCGCCGCGGGTGTTGGACCTTGCGCCTCCAGCACCACGCTCCAATGCGTCGTAGTAAACGCCACCGGGCCATGATAGGGGCTTCCGCAAATAGCGCTCAGTGAAGTCGCCTGGTCATCGGCAGGGGGCACGCTACGATCCAAATAGAAAACCGCGCCAAAAGCGAGGCAAAAAGCATAGCAGAACGAAAAAAACACCTGGTCACCATCCTCGCAGATGTGGCAACCGTAGGCGCTGAACGCATGTCAGAGAAGATTGGCAACGCCAGCTTGCGTGATGCAGCAATCGGAACCGGGATCGCTGAGGACAAGATGCTTGCCATACTCGGACAAACTCCCGTGGCACAAGTAGCGGTGATTAACATGCCGAGTGAAGCTGAACGCGAGGAGCGACGCGCCATGCACGACAAGCTCGATGCCATCGCCAAGCGCCTCGCAGTCGCGGCGCCCAGTGGCTCAACGCTGGCGTTGCCCGAGTAGCATAAAGATCACTGTGCGAAACAGTGAAAAACTGCGCAAAAAACCTCTCCTTCAATTAGAATTCATTGCTCTCTCCAGCGCGCACGATCATGATTTGCAACTTCGAGCAAAACAAAAAGCCGCCATGCGGTGAAGCGTGACGGCCGATTGCCAAGTATGGCCTGCTTGTTCGGCTCGGCAGGTTACTTGAGCAAGCCCTCGCTATTGTTTGGTCATGGTGCCGCTGTTGCTTGCTATCTCGCCGGTAGCGGGTGGGTCTGTAATGATCCACTTGAGCTCAGCGCCTCCGTTCACGATGTAAAAATCGCGGTGCTTCTGGCCGTTCCTCCATGTCATCGTCCCGTGGCCGGCCTTATCCACGGTATAGGTGCCATCAAAGACAGGGTGGATATTTTCTCCAGCCTCTCTTACGAGCAAATTCTCGTGAAAGGTGCCGGTCGCGGGCATGAATGTGACTTGGGCGACCTGACTGGTCGGGAGGAAGTTATCGCCGCTATTGCTGAAGGCCCAGCCGTTGGCGAGCTCAATGTAGTTTCCCGACACGTCGTCGACGCTAAATGAACCAGCCCGTGCACTAGCCGAAAAGGCTGGCGCAAGGCCGATGATGGAAGCCGCTAACACGAGTAGCAGAGCGACTCGGATGCGGTTTTTGGTAATGTTTGAATTTCTCATATGCTAATTTCCTTTTGTTGTTTTGGCCTTGTTTGACTTCTCGTTTTGGGAAGTCCTTTCTAGGCGTTCACAGAGGTACTGCAGGAAATCCGGCGCGATATAACACGGAAAGATGGAAAATCTCGTTATAATCCTCGAAGGGCACTTCCTAGGCGAGAACGCCGCGCTGTCCCGAAAGCTTTCCAAGGACAGCGCAGCGCGTCGATCCTACCGCCTGTCGAAGACTTAAGGCTTAATCGTCATTTGAGCTGACCTAGGTTCGCCTACTACATATCCTGGGCCAGGTTCCAGGGTCACCACAACGCTATACGATAGAAGGGATGGTGCTCTCCGGTTAGGCAAGGTTTGGACCAGGATTACTCCGTAGCCAGATTGTCCGATGTGGGCCGGAAAGACAAGCGGAACGTAATCAACTCCTGGGATAGCGGTGCCGCTGACCTTGAAGTTTACGTACATTCCACCGAACACGACTGGATTCATGTTCAGGACGAACGAACCGGTCTTCCCCCGCACCACTGCCTCCTCTGTGCTATGGATAGTGATAATAGGAACTTTGTCCTCCTCGCCATGCACCTGAGTGATCGCGCTCCCAAGCAGGAACACCAAGCCGAGGCTAAGAAGTATTTTGCTGATGATTTTCTTCTTTGTATGAAGTGCTTGTTTCATTTTGTTAATTCCTTCGTTGTTTTGGCCTTCCGTGATTTCTCGTTATTGAAAACTCATTTCCGGCCTTTCACTGAGGTACTGCAGGAAATCCGGCGCGATATAACACGGAACGTTTGGATGTTTTTGACGAAGCCGGGTTTTCGGCTTACGTCGGCGACCTCTAGCGTGGTGGGCCGCGGGTTACCCGAATCCGGGCAAAGCAGGCGGCCCGACTGCCGGGAGCCAGGAATCAAATGGAGACAGAGATAAGCAACGGGCGGCGTCGGTGGCAAACACGCTGATGATCATTCGATCAGGGGGCCGTTAGCTGCATCGCCTGGTTAGGCCTTTCGGCGGACGTGCATAGAGCCTTAGACCGCTCCCGCGTCGCGTGCGACCTGGAGCGTGTCGAGGTATTGCTGGAACTTAACGGCCCGACCGTCGCGGATCGTCCAGACGTGGGCGACCTGTGCGTTGCGTTCCTCAGCTTGCCCGTGAAATCTGAAGTAATAGTAGCCGAGAGCCACAACTCTCTCGCCGCCGTTGCACTCAAAGATCTCGTCCGCGTCAAACACGAGTTTGTCAAAACCGGCCGTTAAGCGTTCGAAAACACCTGAGCGCACCTCAGCTATTCCGTGATAAGGACTGCGGTCCGCCAATGGCGAATTGTCAGCCACGATCCAGAGAATGTCGTCAGCCAAATACGACATCACTGCTTCGTAGTCGCGTTCGCCTAAACGTGCGTAGAGTGTTTCAATATCTGCGATGGTATTCATGCTCGACGGCATAACTTGGATAAAGTTTTCATGCGAACGGCAAAGAATCAATTAACCGAACTTCTCCGAAAGTTGAGGCCTAACGAGAAAGAGATAAGCCACGGCAGGGTGTTGTAGCAAATACTCTGAGGTCATTTCGCAGAGGGGACGTTGGCTTCATCGTTTGGCTAGGCTGGTGCGGTGAATGCTTCACGGCATGTTAGGCGTCCGCGACCACGGACCTCGCTATCGCCTAAGGAATCAAGAATGCCATCGCGGTGCCGACAACCAAGCCAGTGATGTGCCCGATCATACTGACGCCTGGCAAGACTGAGTAGCTTAGTCCCACCGCCAGCACGATAATTAGGCGCATCCGAGCGAATGTAGTTTGTGAGCGGACTCGGAACGCGAGCACGAACGCGGCCCCGAGAAGGCCGAATAGTCCGCCCGACGCGCCAAGCGAGACGCCTTGCGATGGCCACACCTGATGTTTAAAGAGAATTCCGGCGCCGCTGGCTATCGATGCAGTCAAGAACACCAGGAGGAGCCACGCGGTACCGGCGCGGCGCTCCACAATCGGTCCCAATATGAGCAGCAGCACACTGTTGAGCAAAAGATGCGTGAGGTCCCAATGTAAAAACCCGAACGTGATCACGCGCCAGTACTCGTGACCAATCTCCCCACTATCGGGTAGAGCGCCGAGCCGAAGGAGACGAGCGTCGCTTCTGATTGCCCCGGTCGCGAGCTCGACGAGAAATATGGCGGCCATAACGCAAAAGAGGGCTGCTGATCCGACACGGGTGCGCATTGACGTGAGTAGTTCTAGCCGGCCTGCCGCTGCCTAACTAGAATTAGACTGCATCTTGCAATCTATTTCTTGCCGTTGCGAGGGGAAAGCGATTGAAAGGCCGCACGGCGCGCGTTGTGCCGAATTATGCGGCATTTGGGGAGGGGAATGGGCGCGCGACTGCGCGGAATGATGGCTTGGCGCGCAAAAATGTAAATCTACGTCCGCGCTGCCGCCCTGGCAGCACGCCTATTACCGGCGATCGTCGGAGTTTTGGTTATTGCCCGTTACGGTGGCCTAAAATATCCAATGCGCCATGTGTGGTCGGAATTGCAGCTAGCCGATCGCAAGGTTGCGGAATGCGGGAGCCTGCGGCCACAGTGTAGCACATCTTCTTTGTGGTCTTAGCTACCTGCTGTGGTTGTGCCCGGAGCACGACGTTCTTGCTCGGATCAGCCAATGCCGACGCGCAAAACGCGAGTGCAAGCACGACGCTTGCGCATCGGACCGACCAGCCGCCCAAGCGACTTGGTCTGCCTACTGTTTTCACGCCCTAATTGTGATGCGTCTTCGAATTTCGCGCAAGCTTATTCGGCATTTAAGAGCGCAATGATTCGTGCGTGATCCTCTCAAGTTCGAGAAACGCATTACTTTTCCCCCTCCCCCAGAAGCACAGTTGGCGGAGCACCTTTCGCTTTCACATAGAAGACGAGCAGTTTCGCGGGTTGCGTCTCACTGGCATTGCGACTCACGCTGTGTACATCGGTGGGCGATTCGTAAAAGACGCCGCCGGCGTGAACTGTCTGGGGGCTACCACCCTTCACTTGAGTAACGACACTTCCTTCTAGCACATACACAAAGACATCCGCGTTATGTCGATGCGGCTGGGAGACCTCCCCGGGAGCGAAGTCGACGGTTTCTATCATGCCTTCCTTTCCGGGCACATCGGGAAGATCTTTGGTCATCAGACGTGTCACTTTTCCGATCTGGGCATTTGCGCCGCTAAATGGTAGTACGCTGCTAAACGCGAGCAATAGATACAATACCATCTTGTTCATTTTCTGCTCCTTTCAACGAGGATTGCTACTGGGATTTTGGTGTTGCTGTGTTCCATAAGAATCAAAGACATACTGTATTCAGAATAATCAAGTGTTTCTTGGATACATTTTTTCGGGCGCTTCGAGTTGAATTTCCTTTGGGAAACGAACTCCTCTCTTTGGGTAGACGATTTTTTGAGTACACCCGCTCGACGGGCGGAGTAAATTGCAACCCCAGTTTTAAAGACCTATCGCTAGTCGGTCAGTCTTGGCTGTTTTGGGCTGGCTGCGGCGCGGACGGAAGTGTTTTTCGCATTCGCAACCTTCATTTTTTGCTCCCTTACGTCAGCAATCGTTGAGCCATCTCGCATGCAAATCTTCATTGAATCACGGTTTTGAAGGAGAGACTGGCCGCGTTGGCAACGTATTCAAAACTGCGAGCGCAAAGGCAGCAGCCGCTGCAGTGAACGTGGAGTAATTCAGTGGCGATTTCACCCCGACGGCCAAAGTCATGGAAAAAGCAAACGTGAGTAAGAGCGCGGTGCTGGCATATGCGGCGATACGTGTCCGCCATCCAACGAGAAGCCAGACGCCTAGCACGGCTTCAGCGAGGGTCGCGAAAATCGCCGTGATTGGCGCGAGGCTTTGCGGAAGATAAAATGTCAGTAATCTCGTGTGATTGACGAAGGGGCTGCCATGCGCCCCAATCGACATTTGCCGCACCCGGTGGCCCCATAGTCCAAATCTGTCTGCCACGGCAGACAGAAATGCGGCGGCTATGGTGACCCGGAGAGACCACTCGGCCACCGCTTGTGAAGAGAACTTTTTCATATTGAACGATCGCACAGCAGAAAGAGGAAATTCAAGCACTCACTGCAAGCTTCAAAGAGCAAGCAGCGCAAATTCAAAAAGTGAGCGCCGAGCTCCGCTCCCCAGCTCACGCTAATGTTTTTTTACACTTTGCCGGAGCAGTTTAACTAACGTTGCCGATGAAAGATTTTCTGAAATCTCGCGACTGAAGGCGGGCGCTCGGCTGAATGCGCCGTCGCTCTACCGCAGCATAACGCGTTTGAAAGTGGAACCTCACCGTTCCGGAACGCCGTGTTGTTCTTCAAAGCACGATTCGAAACTTTTCAGGTCTACTGGAACCCGAGGCTGCGCACCTTTCGGAGCAGCCATAAGATATTGTACGGGCCATGCGATGGGCTGGTCTAGTTCGCGAGCCGCGTGCAATGGCCAATAAGGATCGCGCAAAAACTCACGCGCGATAATTACGGCGTCCGCCTGTTCCGTCCGAATAATGTGCTCTGCTTGAATTGGAGAAGTAATCATTCCCACCGCGCCGGTCATGATTCCAGCTTCGCGACGAATCCGTTCCGCAAACGCCGTTTGGTAACCAGGACCCACTGGAATGTTCGCGTGAGGCACATTGCCACCGGAAGAACAGTCGATGAGATCGACGCTTACTTGCTTCAACTCGCAGGCAAGTTTGACCGACTCATTGATATTCCAGCCACCATTGACCCAGTCCGTCGACGAAATGCGCAGAAATAACGGCAATTCCTTCGGCCATTCGGACCGAACTGCCGCAACGATTTCACGACAAAGGCGGGTTCGATTCTCGAACGAGCCCCCGTAATCGTCCGAGCGTTTATTACTAAGAGGGGATAGAAACTGGTGAATGAGATAACCGTGCGCGACGTGGATCTCGATGACACGGAACCCAGCCTGGCATGCGCGACGTGCGGCTGTAGCAAAAGCGGAGACAACTTCTTGAATGCCATCATTCGTTAGGGCCTGCGGCATCGGATAAGACTCCGCGAAAGGCAACGCGCTTGGGGCCACGACTTTCTCCCAACCTCCTTCGGCTTCGGGAATTGCGCCCGAACCTTCCCATGGGCGGCGCGTGCTCGCTTTGCGGCCGGCGTGGGCCAGCTGCATTCCGGCTATGCTTCCTTGTTCATGAATAAAACTAACGATCCGGCTCAGCATCTCGATGTGCTCGTCGCTCCAGATGCCGAGATCTTGCGGAGTGATGCGGCCCTCGGGAAGAACGGCGGTTGCCTCAGTCAGCACCAGTCCGGCGCCAGCTACGGCGCGGCTGCCCAGATGAACCAAATGCCAGTCGTTTGCGAATCCGTCGTGGCTCGAATACTGACACATCGGAGAGACGAACACGCGATTCCTAAACGTCAGATCTCGAATCGCGAACGGATCAAACAGGCCAGGCATGTGCATTCCTTCTTGTCATTTGTCACTTTCAGTAATCCGAACGCGACGTAAGAGCAAAGTTCAAACTCGACACGCCCTAGCATCTAACGAGAAAGAGATAAGCCACGGGAGGGCGTCGTGGCAACCTGACTGAGCTTATCTCGGAATGGGGCCGTTGGCTTCATCGATTGGGTTAGGCGGCTACTCGCAAATGCCGCTGCCGTCGGCGACTTCGCAGCGCATCGATCGACAAAGGACCCGCACCGCCGAGGATCAACGCCACCAGGCTGGCGATGTATAGCAGGTTGATTTCGTAACCAGGCGGGCCAAGTAGGGGCCCCTGAGAGGTGAGCCCGATTGTGTTCACGGCGCTAAAGCCGTACTTGATGTTTACCGTAAACATCGCGCCCAGCATCGAAAGGATCAGTGGAACACTTACTATGGTGACAAATGCCCCCATTAGAAGAGCCAAGCCGCCAAAAATCTCTAGCAACGTGACAAGCCAAGCGTTAGCGAAAGGCAGTGGCACGTGAGCCTGTTTTAGAAGCTCGGCGAAAGCCGCTGGCCCACGACTCCACTTGGCCCATCCATGGACCATGAACCCCACACCGAGGATCATCCGAATCGGTACGGGAACCCATCGCTGCCACCTCTCGCCGTTCAACAATTCATGCATGTGCATTCCTTTCGAAAGTGTACCGATGTCGCCTAACTATAATTTAGACGGCATCCTGCAATCTATTTCCTGCCCTTCCCAGGGAAAGGCGTGCAAAAGGCTGCATGGCGAGGATTGTGCCGAACCAATCGACATTTTGGAAGCGCAATAATCCTGGGTGACGAAAGCGCATCGGTGGCCTGTTTTGTTCTAGACATGGCTACCGGGCATGTTCGCGGTTAAGCCATTTCGAGAACTTCGTTCCGCCATTTTCGTAGAACAGGTTGGAGGGGCTTGTCTCCTTCCCGCGCGGTTGGTGCTTGGAGCTTGGGCCGCGCGTCAGGAGGCACGAAAGGCCGGGTGCGTTGCCTCGCCTCTCACAGTCTCCGATTGGCGTCGTCAAACGCAATCACGCGCTCAACTTTGCCAGTCGAATCAAAAATGCGTATCTCGCGTACGAAGTCGAGCGCGGGTTTCCGCATAGCCGATTGCCTGATCCTTCTGCAGGAACACGGGTTCAACGCCGGGTGACTCAAAAACGCACCAGCCCCACTTGCGAGGCTTTACTTCAATGACTGTCATCACGGAGAAGGGCTGAAATCGCTAATTCGTGCGTGATCCTCTCCAGTTCAAGAAATGCTGTCAGCAGTTCATCTGACCGAACGACAAACCTTTTTCCGTTATCGCGGTGGGCATCAACAATCCACAGCGTTCGTCCTTCGGAATCTATGGCTGAGACCCAGCCCAGACTCCAGCCGGCTTTGCGAGAAGGCTGACCACGGCGTAGTCTACTTTGGGATAAAAGCCACAGCGGCCAACTCGTGCGCTCGGAACGCACTCCAAGGCACGATTTGCCTCAAGAAAGGCAAATGAACGTTAGGCGACCTCTCATTGTCAAAAAACGAGAGAGTGGTTATGAGAGTGTCGAACTCAATTGCCCAGCTGCGGCAACAGATTCACGACGACCTGCGGATCCAACATCCCGAATGGATCGAGCCAAATGGCGAATGCCCGGAATGTGACTTCTACGAGGCACGCCTGATGGAAGAGCTCGATACTTTGACGCGAAGGGGATTCGACGAGTCTAACGCCATGATTCATCCGCGCCGTTGAACAGGAGTAAGCTGAATCGACGCTGGCGCGGGATGAAGCGTGACGGTTAATTGCGAACGCTCGTCATCGGTGTCGTCCGCGGACCGGCTGGAAATAATGGTTCTTGAGATATTGGGCGACCCTCTTGCCGAGCCTGGCTCCCTGCTCGTCGGCGGTCCGGAAGTGGATGCCGGACCACACTCGGGCGTCGATGACCTCTTCGAGCGCGTCCGAGAACCGGTCGAAGCTCCGCGTGGTACAGGATTTGTTGCTGAAGGCGCTGAAGGCGATCCTGTCAGTGCCGAAGAAGTTCTTGAGCGTGTGCGTGAACGCAGCGGTCGCGCAGCAATGGCCTGAGGGGTGGTCGGGGTGGGGCGGCGTAACCAGCGGCGGCGGGTTGCAGATCGGTGTCGATGGGTCGAACAGCGGCAGCCAGGTCGGATCAGCCACGGTCGCCGGATTGCCGTCGGTGTCGGCCTCGCGAATCGCCGTGATCGGACGCCAGAACTGCCAGTAGTACTTGTCGTTCCAGCAGCCGATCAAGGCGTCTGCCGCGGCCAGGTTCTCCATCGCGAACAGGCGAGCGTTCTTGACGATGTCCAAGTTCTGGCTGGCGGCCAGAGTGCGAAAGATCCGGTTCCACAGCGCGATCGCTTGGTCTTGCCAGAAGATCGCAGCATCGGTCTCGTCCGCGGTTCGGGTCGTGCTGGTGAGCGAGCCGATCTCCTTGAGTTCGTTGAAGTCTTCCGCGTAGTCGTCACTGGTGAGCGCGTTTGGCCCGTCGGTGCGGAGCATCTCTGCGCTCGGAACCATGAATGGCAGCACGTTCCCGACCCACGGCGCGGGGTCGTTCGCGAAGTTCGGCGGCGTCGGCCGCCAGATGCCCGGCGCTGGCGGGTACAACGCTGGCGGCGGTCCGAAGCGTCCGTCATTCATCCGCGCTTGAAGCATTGCCGCGGCTGTCGCCTCACCGATAGCGATCCCCGCAGCCTTCGATCCCGGTGGGTTGTCGGGCAGGCCCGCTATGTACGCATCGTAGAGGGGTTGCAGCGTCCCCACCTGCCCCGGGAAGACACCTAAGAGTACACGGAACGCCGCCGTCGCCGCGGCCGCTTCCTTTGAATCCGTCGGATTCGCGTTCGGCTGCACGAGGTACGGCCGATGGCCGCGGTCGATCGCGTTGACCGCGTCATAGACCGCCCCCTGCACCATCGCAAAGTGCAGCACCGACACCGGCGGCGGCTGACCCGCAGTCACGACGATCG